>Ga0209166_10000218_pt1 | contig 74617 bp, 66 predicted proteins | sample Coa_R1_3_FD_187151 | JGI IMG/M metagenome (GOLD analysis project Ga0209166, IMG submission 187151) | Surface soil microbial communities from Centralia Pennsylvania, which are recovering from an underground coalmine fire - Coalmine... | ecosystem: Environmental > Terrestrial > Soil >...
GCTGCAACCAGCCGATCACCGTCATGGCAATCTTCGATTTGAACTTGTCCCAGCGGGTCGGATTATGAATGACGTCGGCGCGATAAAACGAGGGGCACAACACGGCTGCTTCAGCGACCTCGCCGCAATTGCCGCAGCCGACGCAGGAGTTGTCGATGGCTGCAACCGGATCGTCCCGCAGCGGATCGTCCAACTTCTTCACGGAGAGCGACGGGCAACCGGAAAGCCGGATGCAGGCGTGGTCGCCGGTGCAGACGTCCTCATCGACGCCGAAGCGCTCCTTGACAAGACGGACGCCATCCTTGATCGCCTTGTTCATCTGCGGCTTCACGCGACGCTGCTTGTTGAGCATACATTCGGAGGAGGCGACAATGACCTTGGGGCCTTCCGCTTCGGTCGTCAGCGCTTCCCTCAGCGTGTCGCGCATCTTGCCGACGTCGTAGGTCCGGTCAATCTGCCGGACCCATTGGCCGCCGATGCCTTTCACGGCCTGCACGATCGAATTGTTGGTGTTGCGCCGCTTGTTGATCGCGCGCGACGACATGATGTCCTGACCGCCAGTTGCGGACGTGTAGTAATTGTCGACGATGACGAAAACGCCGTCATGCTTGTTGAAGACGGCGTTGCCGATGCCGCTCGTCAGTCCGTTGTGCCAGAAGCCGCCGTCACCCATGACGGCGATCGAGCGCTTGTCCGCCTTGACGTTGAAGGCCGACGTCGAGGCCGGGCCAAGGCCAAAACCCATCGTCGTCGCGCCGATGTTGAAGGGCGGTAGGATCGAAAAGAGATGGCAGCCGATGTCCGCCGAGATGTGGTGCTGGCCGAGTTCCTCCTCGACGAGCTTCATGGCGGCGAAGATCGGTCGTTCCGGGCAGCCGGTGCAAAGCCCGGGCGGGCGCGCCGGCACGACGTGCTTCAGCTTCTCGACCGCGGGATGATTGAGCACGGGGGCCGCGTCCGGCGCGGGCGGCCTGTTACCGAGCAGTCGCGGCTCGGTCTTTTCCAGGAATTGGCGGATGCCGCCGAGCAAGACCTGCGAGGTATAATCACCGCCCATCGGCAGCACATCCTTGCCATGGACGCGCGCATTGATGTCCTTGCGGCGCAGGACGGTGTTGACCGCCTGCTCGAGATATTCCGGCTGGCCTTCCTCGACCATCAGGATGGCGTCCTTGTCGAGGCAGAACTCCGCAACCTCCGTATCGATGACGGGATAGGTGACATTCATGACATAGAGCGGAATCTGCGTGTTGCCGTAGGCATCCGACAATCCGAGATATTGCAAGGCGCGGATCACGTTGTTGTACATCCCGCCCTGCATGATGATCCCGACCTTGCCCTGCTTCGGGCCGATCCGTTCGTTCAGCTTCCTGTCCTTGATGAATGCGATAGCCGCGGGCATCCGCGTCTTGATCTTCTCCTGCTCGTGCTCGTAGGCCGCCGGCGGCAGCACGATACGGCCAACATCGCGCCTGGGATTGTTGAGGGCGTCCTTGATGGTATGGGCGGGCCGCGCATTGTCCTTGCAGACAAAGCTTCCGTGCATGTGACAGGCGCGCACGCGGACCTCGAGCATCACGGGCGTGTTCGAGACCTCGGACAGTTCGAAGCCCTTTTCGATCAGGTTGACGATGCATTCATGGTCGGGACGCGGATCGAGCAGCCACATCTGCGATTTCATTGCAAACGCATGAGTGCGCTCCTGCATGATGGAGGAGCCTTCGCCGTAATCCTCGCCGACGATAATCATCGTTCCGCCGGTGACGCCGCCCGAAGCGAGGTTGGCCAGAGCATCGGAGGCAACGTTTGTGCCGACGGTCGACTTCCACGCGACCGCACCACGCAGGGGATACATGACCGAGGCCGACAGCATAGCTGCAGCCGCCGCTTCGTTGGCGGAGCTTTGGAAGACGACGCCGAGATCGTCGAGCACGTCCTTGGCGTCGGCGAGCACGTCCATCAGATGCGAGATCGGCGAGCCCTGGTAGCCGCCAACATAGGCGACGCCCGATTGCAGCAGTGCCTTGGTGATGGCGAGGATGCCTTCGCCGCGGAAGGTATCGCCGGCGCCGAGCCTAAGATCCTCGACTTCGCGAGCAAACGACCGTTCAGCCATTGCACCCTCCAGAAATATGCGATATCATACTTTTACATGTGAAGTAAGTCAACGCGACGCATGCTATCACTCTTGCCGCGCTCTGGTCCGGAGGGCGATCATGAGCCAGCGACAGGGTCGGGCCAATGCTGAAGCCAGCGTGCTTTAAAGCTGCCGCCGTCTGGGCCTCACCTGTATATCTCAACGCGAGCGCAACCGCCGACAAGGTGGCTTCACTGGTGCGTGAGGCCGCGGCCAATCGCGTGAGACTTGTCGCGTTCCCCGAAGAGACAGGACTTGGAGGATAATATGCACGAAAGCATTATCGGCCGGGCCAATGTCGAGGATACTCCCGAACTCGAGGCCTATTACAAGGATCTCGAAAAGTACGAGGCGGGCGCCCTGTGGACGGTCGCCAACAAGATTGAGCCCTGGCAGCCGCAATCAGCGTCGGTTCCCGTGCTCTGGCGATACAACGATCTGCGCGAGCACGTGCTGCGTTCGGTGAAGCTGGTCTCGCCGGAGAAGGCGGGGCGGCGGGTGATCTATCTCAACAATCCCGGTCGTCGTGATGTGTCGGCCGCGGTCGGCTGGCTTTATTCGGGATTGCAGGTGATGCATCCGGGCGAAGTCGCCTCGGCTCACGCGCACTCGGCCTCCGCCCTGCGTTTCATCATGGAAGGTTCCGGTGCCTACACCATTGTCGACGGTCACAAGATGACACTCGGCGCACGCGATTTCGTGCTCACGCCGAACGGCACTTGGCACGAGCACGGGGTCGAAGGCAACGGCTCTGTCTGCATCTGGCAGGATGGGCTCGACATCCCGCTCGTCAATGCACTGGAAGCCAATTTCTTCGTGGTGCATCCGAATATCCATCAGGAAGAGTCCGGATATCCCGTGGACGACATGACGATGACCTGGGGCAATCCCGGACTTCGGCCGGCCACTTCGCGTTGGTCGAAGGGCTATTCCCCGATGTTCAAATATGAGTGGGAGCCGACCTATGACTCCTTGCGGAAATATGCCGCCGCGACCGACGGATCGCCCTACGACGGCATCCTCATGAACTACGTCAATCCAATCACCGGCGGACACGTGATGCAGACGATCGGCGCGAGCATGCAGCTGCTGCGGCCGGGCGAGAAGACAAGATCGCACCGGCATACCGGAAGCTTCATCTATCAGGTCGCCAAGGGCTGCGGCTATTCGGTGATTGGCGGCAAGCGCTTCGAGTGGCAGGAGCGCGACATTTTCTGCGTCCCGTCCTGGACATGGCACGAGCACGGCAACGCGTCGGAGAGCGATGACGCGTGCCTGTTCTGCTTCAACGATCTGCCCGTCATCGAAGGCCTCGGCCTCTACCGGGAAGAGGCCTATGGCGACAATGCGGGGCACCAGTCAGTTGCCGCCTGACGTTTCCCCACGGAATTCAATCGAAAGAATCGGATCAAGCTTCCATGCGCCTTGCTACCTACACCTCGGCCTCCAGCGGCGATGACATCGGTGTCATCAGGCACACCATTGTCGCGACCTGATGACGATGTTCTCGTTCAATCGCGAGCTGCGGTTCGGGGATTGCGATCCCTCCGGCATCGCCTACTTTCCGTCCTATCTGAACATCCTCAACGGGGTCGTCGAGGAGTTTTGGGCGGCGATCGACTTTCCCTGGTCCGGATTGATCACGCTCCGGAAGATCGGGACACCGACGGTGCATCTGACCTGCGATTTCTCCCGGCCATCGAAGTTCGGCGATCGCTTGACATTCAAGCTTCGAATAAGCCGAGTCGGCCGGGCGTCGCTGCATCTGGCGCACATCGTCTCAGGCGCGGACGGCATGCGCTGGCGCGCCCGCCAGATCCTTGCCGCAACGTCGCTCGTCGATCACCACGCGATTCCATGGCCCGATGATGTTCGCGCTGCGCTCGAGGCGCATCTGAGCGCGGACGACGAAATGCTGGCGACGCCGTCATGATCTCACTCTTCATGACATTCTCCGATCCGGCAGGCGAACGGCGGGTCCACTCCGGCGATATCGGGGCCGTAGCTGCGCTGGTAGAATCGATTCCGAATCTGACGGAAGGGTTGCTGTTCACGCCGCTGGAACAGCAGGTCGATCATCCCTACAAGGCCGACGGCTCCGGGCCTGTGTTCGGACTCCAGCTGCGGTTTCCGAACCTCTTCGCCTGTGAGGCGTCTCTTAATCGCGACGGAATTCTTGCCCAGATCGCGACGGGAAATGGCTTAACGAGCCTTGCTGGATTGCAGGTCACGCACCAGGTGATGGTGACGCGCTCGTTTCCTGTTGACGGCGCCAAGCATCCGGAAGGCACGGCAACTCCGTGCAGTTATCTCGTCCACTATCCCGGGCCGGCTGAAGACTTGAACGCCTGGCATCTGCATTATCTGGAACACCACCCACCGATCATGCGGACCTTCCCGAATGTCCGCCAGATCGAGATCTATACGCGCATCGATTGGGTCGACCGGCTGCCGTCGCAACGGGTCGAACATATGCAGCGTAACAAGCTGGTGTTCGACAGCCCGGAAGCTCTCTCGCATGCGCTGAACTCGGACGTGATCAAGCGCATGCGCGCGGACTTCGTCCGGTTCCCGGCGTTCAAAGGCGGCAATAAACACTTTCCACTGCTGACCAGGACCGTCCGGGCTGCCAGCATTTAGTGTCCGCCGAGATAGGCTGCAATCAGCCTGGGATCGTGGCTCAGGTCCTTTGCAGGGCCGGACTGCACGATCTCGCCGGTCTCGAGGACGTAGCCATAATCTGCTGTCTCGAGCGCCGCGCGGGCGTTCTGCTCGACCAGCAGGATGGACACGCCCAATTCACGCAAGGACGCGATGGTGCGGAAGATCTCGCGCACGATCAGCGGCGCGAGGCCGAGGCTGGGCTCGTCGAGCATGAGGAGTTTCGGCTTGGCCATCAGCGCGCGCCCAAGCGCGAGCATCTGGCGCTCGCCGCCGGAGAGCGTGCCAGCGGTCTGACGTTGCCGCTCCTTCAGACGGGGAAAACGCTCATAGACTTCATCGAGGGTCTTCTCGACGCCCGAGCGGTCGCGCAGGCTGTAGGAGCCGAGAAGAAGGTTGTCCGCGACTGACATGTCGGAGAACAGCTCGCGCTTCTCCGGCACCAGGCAAAGCCTGCGCTCGACGCGATCCTCGACCGACATCTTCCCGATGTCGCTGCCCCGAAAGACCATGCGGCCTCTGGATGAGAGCAGCCCAATGGCCGCCATCAGAAGCGTGGTCTTGCCGGCACCGTTTGGGCCGATCACGGTGACGATCTGCCCTTCTTCGACGGACAACGAGACATTGCGGACGGCATCGATATTGTCATAGCCGACGGTCACATCCGTCATGGAAAACATCGTGGTCACGCGACGCCTCCAAGATAGGCCTCTTGGACCCGCTCGTCGCTGCGGATCGCCGCCGGTGCGCCTTCGCACAGCTTGGATCCGAAATCGAGCACTACGATGCGGTCGACCAGCGACATCACGAACTCCATGTCGTGCTCGACGATCAGGATGGTCAGGTGGTCCGCGCGAAGTGATCTCAAGAGCTCGGCAAGCCTGAGCTTCTCCTGTCGGCGCAGGCCCGCCGCCGGCTCATCGAGCACCAGCAGCGCAGGGTCCGCGGCGAGAGCGCGCGCGATCTCCAGGATACGTTGATTGCCTAGGGGAAGATTGCCCGCGAGCTCGAATGGCTTTTCGCCAAGTCCAACGCGCTCGAGCTGCATCAGCGCCTCATGGCGAGCGCTGGCTTCCTCGCGCTGATTGAGGCGGAAGGCGCCGGCAAAGAGGCCAGAACGGGTGCGGGCATAGGTGCCGAGCATCACATTTTCCAGGAGGCTCATGCGCGGCCTCAGCTTCACATGTTGGAAGGTCCTTGCAATCCCGGCTCTGGCTATGCGCGATTGAGCGTTGTGGGTGATCGTCCGGTCGGCAAAGACGATCTCGCCCTTGCTGACCCGGAGCGCGCCGGTCAGGCAGTTGAACATCGTGGTCTTGCCGGCGCCGTTCGGGCCGATGACGGCGAGAATTTCGCCGGAGCGTACCTCGAAGCTCACGTTGTTGACCGCGACCAGGCCGCCGAACCGGCGCTCGGCGCCATCAACTTTCAAAAGCAGCTCGCCCGGCGTCGGCTGCGGACGGCGGGGAAGGGGTGTTGCCGGTTGCGGCCGCTCGCGCCTGACCTTCGGCAGATACCGCGCAACGAATGGCACGATGCCTTGCCTCGCCCATTGCAGGAACAGGATGAACAGTGCCGAGAAAGCGACGATCTCGAGCTGGCCGGACGCACCCTTGGCGATCAGCGGCAGATAATCCTGCACGCTGTTCTTGAGGAGCGTCACGATGGCGGCTCCGACGACACCGCCGAGAAGGCTGCCGGCGCCGCCGACCATCGTCATCATCAAGTACTCGATGCCCATGCCGGCATCGAAGAGACCGGGACTGATGAAGCGGCTCATGTGGGCATAGAGCCATCCGGAGAGCGCGGCCAGGAATGCAGCGATCACAAACGTCAGAAGCCTGATCCGAAAGGCGTCGATGCCGAGGCTCTCGACCAGGGTATTGCCGCCGCGGAGCGCGCGCATGGCGCGACCAACACGCGAATCCAGGAGGTTGTAGCCAAGGAAAAGAACGGCGGCGACGATTCCCCAGATCAGGAAATAGATCTGCTCGCTGCTGACCAGCGCGAGAGATCCGATGCTGATGGTCGGGATCGACGAGATCCCGTTGAATCGGCCGAGCCCGTCGACATTGCCGAAGAGAAAGCCTATCGCGAGACCCCATGCGACAGTGCTGAGCGAGAGAAAATGGCCCTGCAGCCGCAGGGTGACGACGCCGAGAATGGCCGCGACGCTGCACGTCAAAGCCACGCCGAATGCGAGGCCAAGCCAGGGCGAATATCCATGCAAGGCAGAGACCCATGCCGTCGCATAGGCTGCGACCCCGACGAATGCCGCCTGTCCGAAAGAGACGATTCCGCCGACACCCGTAAGCAGCGCCAGGCCGATAGCGACGAGTGAGTAGATACCAATGTAATCCATCAGCGTGATGCTGAACGGGCTCAGGACGGAAGGCGCAAGCGCAAGACACAGCACCGCGGCCGCACCAGCAAGCCGAGTTTGAGCACGGGTCATTCCTCGATCTCCTCCTCGGAATGCAGGGAGGCGAGGGATCGCCAAATCAGGATCGGGATCAGCAGGGAGAAGACAATGACGTCCTTGAGGGCGCTGCTCTGAAAGGAAGCGAAGCTTTCGAGTATTCCAACCCCTACGGCCCCGATCGCCGCACCCGGATAACTGGTCATGCCGCCGACGATCGCGCCCACGAACGCCTTGAGGCCGATCAGGAACCCGGAATCATAGAAGACGGTGTTTACGGGCGCGATCAGGATTCCTGACACGCCGGCCATGAGCGAGCCAAGCAGATAGGCGACCGTGCCCGCGCGCGCCGGCCGGATCCCCATCAATCGCGCGCCAGTCCTGTTCACCGCTGTGGCGCGCAATGACTTGCCGATCAGCGTGAAGTCGAAGAACAGGTAGAGAAGGCCGCTGAATGCGAGGGCGGCGATGACAATCAACATGGTCTGTCCCGGAATCAGGACGCCGGCGACCTCGGTCGAGAGGGATGTCAGCGGTTCGGTTCTGACCCCTTCAGGACCAAAGAACAGCAGACCCAGCCCGACTAGCGCGAAATGCAGGGCGACTGACACGATCAGAAGCAAGAGCACCGTGCCGTCGGCGATCGGACGAAAGACGATCCGATCAAGCAGAGGGGAAATCGGCGTGATCAGCATCAACGCGAGCACGAGCCTGACGCCGAGAGGCGGATCGAGGCGCATGACAAGCCAGGCGGCGCCGACAGCGGCTAACGGAAGCACGAGATAGAAGAGGAGCGCGCGCGGCAGGAGGCGAAGCTCGCCGGCGCGCGCCAGCGAGGCGATTTCGATAAGCGTCGCAAGGCAGGCGAGCACAACAACCAGTCCGCCCGTCCCTGGAAACTGCTTTGCGTCGAGAGCCGCGAGCGTCAGAGCCGTAAAGGCAGCAATGTCTCCAAACGGAATGAAAATGACCCGCGTGACAGTGAAGATGAGGACGGTTCCGATCGCCACCAGAGCATAAATTGCGCCGGTGGCGATCCCATCCACAGCGAGAATGGCTGCGATATCACTCGTCATGCCGATGTCGCATCCCCGTTTTCAACCGCAGCCCCGCGATCAGGATCAGGGCGCGTATTTCCATGCACCATTGGTCAGGCGCACGACGACAAGCGAGCGTTCATCCACTCCGGTTACCGCACCCGGCTTGAAATTATAGACCGCATGTACGCCCGACAGTTCCTTGGTGCTCAGGATGGCATCCCGCAGCGCGGTGCGGAATTCGACTGTTCCTGGTTTTGCGGCTTTGATCGCGCGCTCGGCGGCCGACGTAAAGATCAGCCACGCATCGAACGAGTACGCCGAAAATCCGTCGGTCGTGGGGACGCCGTTTACCTTCTGATAGACCTCGCGGAATTTCAAAGCGAGCTTCTTCGCAAAGTGATCGTCGGGAAGCTGCTCGGCCACGATCACCGGTCCGGCGGAGACCTGGATGCCCTCTGCAGCTTTGCCGCCGACATGCACGAAATCCGGATTGACGAGGGCGACCGTGCCGTAAGTGTTGCCCTTGAAGCCGCGCTCTGCGAGCGTCAGGAGAGGCAGCGCGCCCTGCGTGCCCGAGCCGCCGATCAGCACCGCATCGGGCCGTGCGGCCAGCACCTTCAGGATTTGCGCGGTCACCGAGGTGTCGGTTCGGGCATAGCGCTCGTTGGTCTGCAGCTTGATGCCGTCGGTCGCTTCGGCGGCCTTGGCGCCGTTATAGACGAGATCACCCCAGGCATCGGAAAAGCCGATGTAGCCGATGTTCTTCATGCCGTCGCGCTTCATGCGGTCGGCAACGATCTTGACGAGGAGAGAGGCCGGCTGCGGCACCGAGATCACCCATTGTTCCGGTGATTCCGGAAGCTTGCCGATCGGAGCCAAGGCGATCATCGGCACTTTCAGTTCGCTCGCCACCGCCGCCATGGCAATGGTCGAGGGAGTGGTGGCCGTGCCGATCAGCAGGTCCACCTTCTCTTCTTCCACCAGCTTGCGCGCGTTGCGTGTCGCGGCTGACGGATCGGACCCATCGTCGAGCTGGATCAGGCGGATGGTCTCGCCATTGATCGTCTTTTTATATTCATGAGCGGCATTAATGCCCTTCCCATACGGGATACCGATCGATGAGCCGGGGCCGCTCAACGAGGTGACAAAGCCAATGGTAATGTCGGCCCGCGCGGCCGGTGCCGCAAACACGCCGGCGGCAAGTGCGAGTAAGCTCAGAATCTTGCGCATTTGCGTTCTCCTCCGTTGATGCAGGGTATGAGTTCTTGGAATCGGTCGGGTGGGGAGCCCGAATGACTAACGTGCCGATCGAAAGCGTTGCTGCAGCGCCAAACGCCGGGCGTGACCAGGGAGCGTTCGCTCGGCAGGGCGTCAACGGCCATGATGACGGCTACCGCAGAAATAGCGGGCCCATCGGCAGGAGCCGGCGTGCGTCTTTCGAAGCGACGAAAGGTCGTTGCCGTGATCGCGACGCGCGAGCGGCGATGCTGCTGCCGGTTGTCCAAGCCGGACGACTGTCCGCACGATCGAGCCTCTCAAAATCGGAGCCCTGCAACATCATTATTGTGGCCGCCGCGCTGGCGACGGAAGTTATTTAAAGCCTAAAGTATTTTTGGTGGGGCCGTCAACACGTGTCACCGGGTTGTCAGAAAAAAATGTCGTTGCATACAATTCGGCGGGTATGCCCCGCTTACTTTTTGGTTTGCCGTATGGGAGCGGTGTGCTCGCGATGGCGCAATGACGCGCATCTTTGGGACCGCCACGCGCATTTGACGCGTCAATTAGTTTATGGTTGAAATATATCCATCGGCGGCCGACGACCGATCCTCCCATACCCGTTCGAGGAGACGGACGATGCGCATCTTCTGGCAAAGCTTCGTTGATGCGAGCGCGAACGCGCCCTACATGGCGCTGCTGTCGGAATACCTCAACAACATTGCAGCGCCCGGCACGACAGTTCATGTCGAGGGGATTTCGCCGCCGGATCGGGAGTTCGGACGGCTCGCCGAGTTGCGCTGTGCCGTCCAGGCGATCGACAACGGAATTGCTGCTGAAGAGAGCGAGTACGATGCCTTCGTGATGGGACATTTCCAGGATCCCGGACTTTATGAGCTTCGCTCGGCGCTTGATATTCCTGTGATCGGAACCGGCGAGGCCTCGCTCCTTGCGGCGTCGCAACTTGGCCGGCGTCTCGGCCTCGTGACGCTCGATCCCGTCTTCGAGGTCTGGCACTACGAGCAGGCCGAGCGTTACGGCCTCGGCAATCGCGTCATCCACGTGACGGGTCTCGGCTGCAAGCCCGAGGACTTCGCAAGTGCCTTTGCGGGCGATCAGGCCGCCCAGACCCGCATGATCAAGGATTTTGTCGCCTGCGCGCTTCCGCTTGTGGAGCGGGGCGCCGATGTCGTGATCCCGGCCGGTGTGCTGCCGGGCCTTTTGATTGGACGTGAGCACGGCCTGAAGGTCGGGCACGCGCCCGTGGTCAATTGTGCCGCCGTGGCGCTGAAGAGCGCAGAGATGTGGGTGCAGCTCCGGCGGCTCAATGGTACCGAGCCCAGCCGCGGGCCGAGCTTCAAGCGGGCCAGCGCCTTGGCCCGCAGCGATTTCCGTGCACTGCTTGCTCGCAACAGCCGCTAGGCCGGATGCAGAGGCCGGTCCTGGGAGAACGACATGATGACGCCTGAGAAGATTCTGTACGAAACCGAAGTGACGGCGACCGGAGGTCGGGACGGCAAGGCTGCAAGCGCCGACGGTCTGCTTTCGGTGTCGCTGTCCGTGCCGAAATCGATGGGCGGCCCCGGGGGCGAGGGAACCAATCCCGAGCAGCTCTTTGCGGCCGGTTATGCCGCCTGCTTTCTCGGTGCGGTCAAGCTCGTGGCGAGCACCAGGAAGGTCGTGCCGTCCGCGGAGCCCGCGGTGACAGCGAAAGTCGCCATGGGGCCGGTTCCTGTCGGCTACGCGCTCGCGGTCGAACTGACGGTCAGTCTGCCTGGCGTCGCCAAATCATTGGCGGAAGAGGTCGTCGCGGGCGCGCACGAGCGTTGCCCCTATTCGAATGCGACCCGCGGCAACATTGACGTGAAGCTGACGGTGATCTGAGGCGGACAGGCGAGGCGGGCAACCGGTGAAGACTTCGCTGCGCACACCTTACAACGGCATCGTGATGGCGGCTCCCGTCACGATTCCCTATGTGCGCTACTCCATCGAAAGCGCGCAGTGGTGGATCGGCCGCGCACTGAGCGCGCTCGTCGCGCAGGCCGGCATCAAGCCCACCGACATTGACGGTCTCTGCGTATCCAGCTTCACCATGGGCCCCGACAGCGGGATCGGCTTGACCCAGCATTTCGGGCTGTGTGTACGATGGCTGGACACGATCCCGCTCGGCGGCGCAAGCGCCATCGCTGCCTTGCGCCGGGCGGCACGCGCGGTCCAGGCGCACGACGCCGACATCGTGGCCTGCGTGGCCGGTGACACCAACCACGTCGATTCCTTCCGCCTGACGCTCGAGAACTTCTCGCGCTTCAACCAGGACGCCGTCTATCCCTACGGCGCGGGAGGCGCCAATTCGAGCTTCGCGCTCATTGCGCGCAACTACATGCGGAGCTCCGGTGTCACGCGCGAGGATGTCGGCAGGATTGCAGTCGCCCAGCGCGCCAATGCGCTGCGCAACCCGTACGCGCTGATGAAGGCGCCGCTGACGATCGAGCAATATCTTGCGGCCCGGCCGATTTCCGATCCGATCCATCTGTTCGATTGCGTGATGCCCTGCGCCGGCGCGGAAGCGTTTCTGGTGATGCGGGACGAGACGGCGACTTCTCTGGGGTTGCCGGCCGCCCGACTGCTTTCGACGATCGAACGGCACAATGCGTTTGCCGAGGACGCGATGCAGGTGCGCGGCGGCTGGGCGATGGATGTCGGTGAGCTCTACGCGATGGCCGGCGTGAAGCCAGACGATCTCGATGTCGTGCAGACTTATGACGATTATCCGGTTATCACCATGATGCAGTTCGAGGATCTCGACTTCTGTAAAAAAGGCGAGGGCGCGGAGTTCGTGCGCCAGCACGATCTGACGATCGCAGGCAATTTTCCGCACAACACTTCGGGCGGACAGCTTTCGGTCGGACAGGCCGGCGCGGCCGGCGCCTATCTCGGTCTTGTCGAAGGACTGCGGCAGGTCTTGGGTATCGCGGGCCCCACGCAGGTGAAGAATGCACGCCTCGGTTTGGCCTCTGGGTTCGGTATGATCAATTATGACCGCGGTCTGGCCTCCGGCGCCGCGATCTTTGCAGGGCCCTCGCAATGATCGATCCGATTGAGCCGCCCCGGCGCAAGAACCCGCTGTTGCGGACACGGTTGCCCACGTCGCCGCCAAGGCCGCGGAGCAGGAAGTCGCACGGGTTTACGCGCGCGGCCGCCGAAGGACGTTTCATGCTGCAGCGCTGCGAGGCCTGCGGCACCTTTGCTTATCCGGCGCGCGAAGCGTGCCCCTCGTGCCTGTCGGCCAGTCTCGCATTCGTCAATGCGCCGTGTCAGGGCATGCTTCTCGCCGAGACGACGGCGCGCGTGCCGAGCGACGTCTATTTCCGCGAGCGGGCGCCCTGGCGCATCGGTCTTGTCAAGATGGACTGTGGCCCGACCATTGTGGCTCACCTCCACACCGATTGTGTGGAGGGAGCGCCGGTCCGCATGTCGTTGCAACTCGACAAGAGCGGTCAGGCCGTGGCCTTTGCCCGACCCGAGGAGGAGACTCCCAATATGGCAGACGACAGGCAGTGGCGGGAAATGACCGCCGATCCGAAGTTCCGGCGGGTGCTTGTGACGAACGGCCGCAGTGTGGTTGGCCAGGAGGCCGTCGCTGCATTGAAGGCGGCGGGCGCAAAAACGGTGTTCGTCGGCGTCGCCGAACCATGGCGGCCGTTTGCCGGCGAGGCGCAGTTGCGGGCTCAGGAGGGGATCGAGATCGTCACCCTTGATGCGGCCGATGAAAAGGCGGTTGCCGATCTCGCAGCCGACATCGGCGGCAAGGTCGATATTCTCGTCAACACGACAGAATATGTGCGACCGGGCGGCCTGCTGGATCGCAGGGGTACGAGCATCGCGCGGGACGAGATCGATCAGGCCTATCTTGGCTTCATCAATCTCGCGCAGGCCTTCGGAGCGGCGATGCGGATGCGTGGCGCGGATGGCATCAACAACAGCGTCGCCTGGGTCAACATTCTCTCCGTCTATGCGCTGGCGAACTGGCCTGCTTTCGGCGCGTACTCGGCGTCGCAAGCCGCATGCTTGTCGCTCTCTCACTGTCTTCGCGCGGAGCTCAGGCCCGGCGGCGTCAAAGTCATGAACCTGTTCACGGGGCCTGTTGATATCGAGTGGTTCCAGACCGTGCCGCCGCCGAAGGTTGCGCCACGCGCCATTGCGCAGGCGATCGTATCGGGGCTCAAAAACGGACTTGAAGAGATGTATGTCGGAGATGTCGCTGAAGAAATTCGGCAACGTCTGGCGTCCAATCCAAAAGCGCTCGAGCGCGAGCTCGACAGGTGAGAAGCGGATTTCAACCGAACCGGAGGGCATGACAATGCAAAGCAAGGATCTCCTGGAGCTGGCGGGTGCGATTTCTTCCGGCGCGGTGCGCGTTGTCGATCTGACCTTTACGCTCAGCCCGGATTTTCCTGTCATCGTGCTTCCGCCGGAGTTCGGCCAGGCGGCTCCAGTCCGCATCCAGGAGATTTCGCGATACGACGGTCGCGGACCCGCCTGGTACTGGAACAACGTGACGTTCGGCGAGCACACGGGCACGCATTTCGACGCGCCGATACACTGGTTCACCGGAAAAAATCTGCCGAACAACGCCGTCGACACGATGCCGGCAAAGGACATGATCGCGCCGGCCTGCGTCATCGATTGCTCCGTGCAGGCAGCTCAGGATCCGAACTTCCTTCTGACGATGCCGATCGTCGAGGCTTGGGAGGCGCAGCACGGACGGATCCCCGCGCGTCACTGGGTCCTGCTGCGAACCGACTGGTCCAAGAAGGCATGGCGCGACTACTCAAGCCTCAGGGATGATGGTGCTCATACACCCGGTCCCAATCCGGCCGTCATGAAATGGCTGGTGGAGGAGCGCGGCATCATCGGCTTCGGCACCGAGACCATCGGCACCGATGCCGGACAGGCAGGACACTTCGAGCCGCCGTATCCGGCGCATCACTTCCTGCACGGCGCAGGCCGCTACGGCCTGCAGTGTCTTTGCAACCTGGATCAGCTTCCCGCCACAGGCGCTGTCATCGTGGCCTCGCCCTTGAAGATCCAGAACGGCTCCGGCAGTCCGCTCCGCGTGATCGCACTGGTCTCCTCGAGCTGAAGCGAATGAATGGCGCTGTTCATCAAGATGCGGCCGGGCAGGCAAACGTGACGCCGGCTTGGGCGCGCGCGGTCGAGCTGTTTCCGCCGCCGGATCGGATCCTCTCCACTATCCTCACGCGACAGGCCGAGCGCTACCAAGATCGCGTTTTGCTTGTCTCGGGGGAGGCAAGCTGGACCTATTCGCAGACTGCTGCGATTGCGGCCGCATCTGCCCGGACACTCCTCGAAGCCGGGATCAAGCCCGGCGACCGGGTCGCGCTGATGTCCTCGAACCGGCCGGAGTTTCTTCAAGTCTATCTGGGCTGCGCATGGCTCGGTGCGATCGTGGTGCCGATCAACACGGCGCTGCGCGGCTTTCAGCTATCTCATATCTTCCGCAACTCGCGCCCCGCGCTCCTCGTCGTCGAGGCGCAATTTCTTGCCGCGATCGGGACTGTGGAGGCAGACGTCGAACTGCCGTCTCAGACGTGGACCGTCGGTTCTGTCACCGGGACCGGCGACGCGAGGTCGGTTCCGCTGCCGGCGCTTGGAGCTGGAGCCCTCGCGGGGGCGCTGCGTCCGGGCGATACCGTTGCAATCCTTTACACATCGGGCACCACGGGCCCAGCCAAAGGCGTGTGCTGTCCGCAGGCGCAGCTATTCTGGTGGGGTATCTACTCGGCGCGGGCGCTTGGCATCCGCGAAGGCGACGTGCTGTTCACGACGCTGCCGCTGTTCCACACCAACGCGCTGAATGCGTTCTATCAGGCGGTCCTGAACGGATGCACTTACGTCCTGGAGCCGAAGTTCTCCGCGTCAGGCTTCTGGCCGGCAGCGCGACGACACAATGCGACGGTCGGCTATCTGCTCGGAGCGATGGCGTCGATGCTTCTGGCGCAGCCCACGACGGAGGACGATGCCGCCCATCGCGTTCGCGTCGCACTTGGCGGCGGTGTACCGCCCCAAATCCACCGGCCATTTCTTGAGCGGTTCGGCGTGCCTTTGGTCGACGGCTATGGTTCTACGGAGACCAACTTTGTGTTCGCCGGGGCGATCCCGTCAGACCGTCCGGGGACGATGGGTTACCTGGCTGACGGCGTTGAAGCCCGGATCGTCGATGAAAACGATTCAGAGTTGCCCGACGGGCAAGCCGGTGAGCTTGTCCTTCGTGCCAGGGAACCCTTTGCATTTGCTACGGGGTATTACGGCATGCCGGACAAGACGGTGGAGGCCTGGCGAAATCTGTGGTTCCACTCTGGTGATCGCGTCGTTCGAGATCCGGACTACCATTATCGCTTCATCGACCGCATGAAGGATTCGATCCGCAGGCGCGGCGAGAACGTGTCCTCCTGGGAGGTCGAGCAGACCATCCTGTCCCATCCCGCGGTCGCTGCTTGCGCCATCTACCCGCTGCCGTCCGAACTGGGAGAGGACGAGGTTGCGGCCGCGATCCTGCTGGAGCCGGGGCAATCGCTGGAGCCCGCCGACATCGTCAGGCATTGCGAAGGGCAGATCGCCTATTTCGCAATCCCCCGCTATGTACGCATCGTGAGCCAGATGCCGCTGACGGAGAACAGCAAGATCAAGAAGGGCGTGCTGCGCGATGCGGGCGTGACGGCGGATACATGGGACCGCGAAGCGGCTGGGATTCGCGTGCGCCGCTAGCCGTCGCGCCTGGACTCTGCGCAGGCTCACGATTTCCGAATTGTCCCCCTGACAGCACCCTTGAGGTCGTCGAGCTCGCCGATCAACCCGTCGAGCCGATCCGTCGGGAATTCCGACAGAAGTTCAGCCAGCCACGAGCCATGGCGCTTGGCCATGCGCCTGAAGGCCTTCCGTCCCTCCACCGTCATGCAGACGATCTGCACGCGTCGATCCAGGTTTGATGGCGTGCGGGTGATGTACCCATCCTCGACCAGGCGGTCCACGATCGGCGTGAGATTCCCGGCAGAGACCATCAGGCGCTTGGGCAGTTCGCCGAGCACCAGTCCACTGGGCTCGCGGTCAAGCTGTGCAAGAACGTCGAAGCGCGGCATCGTGAAATCGAATTCTTCGCGAAACCGGCGCCGCAGCTCGCCCTCGATGAGCGTCGTGCAGGCAAGCAGCCGCAGCCAAAGCCGTGTTTGAGCCCGATACTCGGTCTCCTGATCGGCCCCATTCCTGATTGAAACAGGCGGGAACTCCTTCGCGAGTGCCAAATCAAATCTCCGGGGTCACTTGGCCTGTTGACGGCTTTCGTGGATGGTCGGCAGGATAGTTCGTGCCAAAAGTAAATTCAAGACGCGGCCGGAGCGCCTTCGAATCGACTCCGCTGGGTGATGAATTTGCGGCCTTTCAGCAGATTGATGCCGCCAAGGCTCTCCGTCGGCGCGGTTCGCACGGAAGCGCCTTGACAATCGGCTCTTCGTCAAAATATTTTATGTTTAAAATAATTACCGGAAAGCTCTGCATGCGGTGCGGTGGGTACGCGAAAGCGAGGGATCAAGCGCATCGTCTGAATCGTCAATCTCGCACGTCCGCAGCCGCGGAGGTCCGGTGAGGGATGAAGCTTTCCATGCGGACCGTTGCGCCCCGGGTCGAGGGTTGCAACGCCTGCGGGGTGCGCGAACCAATCCTTTGAGGGCGATAAATGAGCTCCATTGCAAAGACCATCTCCCGGGACTGGCTGGATTTGCCTTTTTTCGAGCCGCGTCACCGTTCGGTCTGCGAGGCACTCGACCGGTTCGTGATGTGGGGTGGCCTCGACACCGTTGATCACAACGACGTCGACAGCGCCTGCCGCAAGCTCGTTCGCGCGCTTGGCGCGGCGAAATTGCTGGATTGCGCCGTGGCATCGCCTGATGGCGACGTCACCACGATCGATTCCCGCTCGATCTGTCTGTCGCGCGAGACGTTGGCCTACGCCGATGGTCTGGCCGATTTCGCATTCGCGATGCAGGGGCTGGGGTCGGGGGCGATCGCTCTTGCCGGATCGCCGGAGCTGCGAAATTCAGTTCTGCCGAAGGTCCGTTCGGGCGAATGGCTTGCCGCCTTTGCACTCTCGGAGAAGGACGCCGGCTCCGATGTTGCGGCGATGAGCTGCACGGCGCGGGAAGATGGCGACAGCTACGTTCTGGACGGCGAGAAGACCTGGATCTCAAACGGCGGGATTGCCGACGTCTACACGCTGTTCGCGCGGACCGGAGACGCGCCGGGTGCACGCGGGATCTCCGCCTTTGTCATTTACCCCGATGATCCCGGTTTCAGGGTAGCGGATCGCATTGATATCGTCGCGCCGCATCCGCTGGCGACATTGCGACTGGAGAATTGCCGCATCCCGGCAAGCCGGCGTCTTGGAGGGTCGGGCGGCGGTTTCAAGATCGCGATGCAGACCCTCGATATCTTCCGGGCGTCGGTCGCGGCGGCAGCGCTTGGCTTCGCGCGGCGGGCGCTGGAGGAGGCGCGCCTGCATGCGCAGAACCGGCGCATGTTCGGCGCCACCCTGTCCGACCTGCAACTGACCCAGGCGGCGCTCGGCGATATGGCGACCGAGACCGACGCCGCGACGCTCCTGACCTACCGTGCGGCCTGGCGTCGCGATGTTCAGAAGCTGCCGACCACCCGCGAAGCTGCAATGGCCAAGCTCGCGGCCACCGAGACCGCACAGCGCGTCGTCGATCGCGCCGTGCAGATGTTTGGCGGTCGCGGCGTGCGCAAGGGCGAGATTGTCGAAAGCCTTTATCGCGAAGTCCGCGCGCTCCGCATCTACGAGGGCGCGACTGAAGTTCAGAAGCTGATTGTTGCGCGCGAACTGCTGAAGCCGCGCTGAGGAGGTCTGACGTGTCGCTGCCGGAAACTTGACCGGAATGATCCGTTCGCCTTGGAAACCCCAGCTCCGCGTAGGGGAGCGGCTGGTCCAGAAAAACGGCGCATGCGGCGCGGACAATGGCTGATGCCGCGCGTTCGCGACCTAACATCACTCTAGGTTGGTGTGACGCGCGCGCATCGTCTCCACAGTCTCGTGGAGTAGAGGGCGAAGTTTGAGGACCACGAGTTCGAAGAAGACCATCTGAGCCGCTTCAAATAGCGAACCCATCGGCAGTATCGACGCATTGGCAACACTGTCATCCGCCATGGTCTGCGCAGGAATAACGGTCACCACGTCGACTTGCTCGGCCAGCGGCGCCTTTGGTTGAGCTGTAATCAGAGCTGTACGTGCTCCGGCTTCCCGAGCCCTGCAAACCAGGACGCGCACTGTCGCCAAGTCTCCCGGCCCCGCCGAGACGACGAGTAAATCACGGCCCCCCAGTGCCGGCATCGACATGTCACCCCAGACCGTGGCATCGCGACCAAGGTGAAACAGACGCATCGCGAAGCCTCGCATCTGCAATCCTTCCCGTCCGCAGCCGAAGAGAACAATCCTTCTTGCAGCAATGATTGCATCGATCAGTTCGTCGGCGCAGTCGTCCGGCATTCGCCCGAATACGTCGGATAGTTCACGAAGCGCGCCCATAGCCATACCCGACAACGTTTCGGTCATAGTTCTCTCCGTCTGCTTGCATCCTGTTAGCCCGCCGAATCTCTTCCAGATTGGCACTACGAACGATGCGGAAGCATCTCAGAGTATGGCATGTCCGGTCCGCCGAAATCATGTGATCAGCGGCGACGCGTAGCGTCGGCCGGAAATTCCTGAAGATGGCTCGCCGCGCCTATGTTTGGCGCCGGGACGGCAGATACCTGTTTAGAGGCGGGCCTTGTACTCCGCCGCTGTCGCCTTTAGCTCGAACAGCATCGGGCCGTTGATCTTCTCGATGTGGATGCAGCCGTCTGAACGGGCTCAACTGCGTTGGCGAGTTCGGCGATGTTGCCGGCTGCAACGTCCGGATCAGCGTAGGCGCCGGTCGCTCACAAACTTCACAAGTCCTCGAATTCATATTGTTGCCGGACGGCAACATCGCGGATGTTCCGCAATGCGGCGGTCGATTCTATGCTCCCATTTCGCCGCCTTTTTGCCTAAGTTCAGGTCGCCGGGGGCTGGGGCATTTGATCTCGTAGAAATTATTCCCGGATGGGCCGTGAGCGAGCCACGGCCCTTTTGGTTTTGTGCGCGATTGGATGCCGGAGTTCTCGAAGACAACTCGGGCATCCAGAATTTCAAGCGGCCGCTCAACCCGTCATTTCACCTACAACATCGGTTCGAACTGGCAATGCACCAGCAGTTCGGAGACCGAGGCGTTGTTCGGCAGCATCAGAACGGTTTCGACCAGCCGGGCGATGTCGCCGGGTTGGCTCATCTCATGGCGGGGAATTTCGTCATCGTTCAACGTCATGTCCGTAGCGACATAGCCAGGACAGATGACGGTGGCCCTAATGCCCGTTGCGCGACCCTCGCGGCGGATCCCGTGCGTGAGTGCGACCACGGCGAATTTGGTCATGGCGTAGCCGACATTGCTTCCTACCCGCTTGCCGGCGAGTGATCCAAGATTGACCACCCGTCCGTGGCCGCAGACCGCCAGATGGGGCAGGGCGGCCCTGATGACACGCAGCGGGCCCTTGACGTTGATCCGCCACATCTCTTCCAGCTCATCCTCGCCCTCGTCCGACACTCGGACCTTCGGATTGATGCCGGCTGCGTTGACGATAGCGTCCACGCCGCCCCATCGCCCGAGCGTCGCCTTGACCCACGCTATCGGGCTCTCGGTATCGTCAGCATTATAGTGGTGCGTCATGACCCGCTCGCTCTGCTGAAGGCTGTTGGGATCACGAAGGCCTGCCGAGACACGGAACCCCGAGGCCACGAGTCGATCGACCACGGCGCGTCCGATGCCCCGCGAGGCGCCCGAGACCATGACGATCCGATTGTTGACCTCCAGCATGCACGTTTTCTCTCGCAAGGATGAGCAAGGGGACCCGGAGCGAATGTAGGGGGACATGGCCGAAAGCGAGTAAGAGCAATTCACTCTGCCGGTATCGGTGGCGCTTATGGGGATGCGTGCGGGTCGGTTGAGCCATCGGCCATCCTTATGAGGGCAGATCGAATCCCTTCTATCTGCGAGCGTTCATGTGAACGTAGTGTTCCGCCGCTCCGCTTGATCGCAAGAGAGCCATGCGGATGGGATTTGCGGACTACCGAACGGCATTGGTGACGGGCGCGTCCTCGGGCATCGGGGCTCCGACTGTTCGCCGCCTAAGCGCAGACGGGCTAAAGGTCTACGCGGTCGCTCGGGATGCGAGACGGCTGGCGAGCTTGTCGACCGAGACTGGGTGTCGTGCCTGCGCTGTCGATGTCAGCGACCTTGACGCTTTGACGGAACTGGCGAGTTCGGCCGAGTTCGACGTTCTCGTCAATAATGCGGGCCAGTCCCGGCGCGGCAGCATTCTGAATACCGCCGCGGAGGATGTCGACATACTCGTGGACGTGAATTTGCGGGCGGTCCTCCATCTCACGCGGCTGATCGTGCCGGGCATGGCCAGGCGTGACCGCGGGCACGTCGTAAACATCTCCTCCATCGCTGGTCACTACGCATTCGGCGAGAACGCGACGACCTTCAATTCTTCGGTTGCCCATCACGCGACCAAGGCAGGCATCCATTCGCTGTCGCAGCAGTTGCGCGTTGATCTTTGCGGCACCCGGGTTCGCGTTACCGAGGTGTCGCCGGGTCGAGTCGCGACCACCATTTTCCAGAACCGGAACGTCGGCGGTGACGGCAATGACCGCTTTGTTGGTGCATTCGAGACGCTTCACCCCGAAGACATTGCGGACGCGATCGCGTTCGCCGTCGGATCGCCGCTGCGCATGAACGTGGCGATGCTCGAGGTCATTCCGACGTTTCAGGTCATAGGGGAGTTGCGATTTGCGCGTCGATCCGAGGCCGCGCAACCTGTGGAGACAAGAAGTGGAGCCGATAATGCCTGAACTTGCGAACCGCCTCAAAACCGTGAAGGTATCCGCCTCGGCGGCCATGACGGACAAGGCGCGTGAGTTGCGCGATGCGGGCGTCAAGATCGTCAGCCTGTCTTCCGGCGAGCCCGATTTCCCGACACCTGCACATGCCATTGATGCCGCGCATCGGGCGGCGCTCGCGGGGGACACCAAGTATCCGGCGATGCCCGGAACCGTGGCTCTGAGAACCGCGGTCCAGCGCAAGTTCAAGCGTGAGAACAACCTTGACTACGCTCTTGATGAAATCCTGATCGCCAACGGGGGCAAGCAGATCATCTTTAACGCGCTGTTCGCCACCTGCAATCCCGGCGACGAGGTGGTCATTCCGGCGCCGGGCTGGATTACCTACGCCGACATCGTTCTGCTCGCGGAGGCGTCACCCATAGCCGTGCCGTGTCCAGAGAATAACCAGTTCAAGCTTCGGCCGGCGGATCTCGAGGCCGCGATCACGCCAAGGACAAAATGGCTGATCCTGAATTTCCCGAACAATCCGACCGGCGCCGCTTGCTCGCACGCCGAGATGCGCGCGATCGCGGACGTCATGCTGAAGCATCCCGACGTCTGGATCCTCACCGATGACATCTATGAACATCTCACCTATGATGGTTTCGAGTTCTGCACTATCGCGCAGGTCGAACCCAGGCTGAAGGACCGCGTCATAACCGTCAACGGCGCATCCAAGGCCTACGCCATGACGGGCTGGCGCGTCGGCTATTGCGGTGGCCCCAAGACCTTGATTGCGGCCATGACCAATGTCCACGGTCAGGCGACAGGCGGAATCTGTACACTGAGCCAGGCGGCCACCGTGGCGGTTCTGGACGGTCCTCAGGATTTCCTGAAAGAGCGCGCCGACATCTATCGCGACAGGCGCGATCTGGTGGTTTCGCTCCTCAATCGAATCCCCGGGATCACCTGCCACAAGCCCCAGGGCGCATTCTATGTGTTCCCGAACATTGCCGGCTGCATCGGCAAGACGTCCAAGGGAGGGCGGCGGCTGGATACCGACGCCGACTTCATATCTGCCCTTCTGGAAGAGCAGCATGTCGCCGCCGTTCATGGCGGGGCCTATGGAATGAGCCCGTATTTCCGGATTTCCTACGCGACCGACATCGAGTCCTTGAAGGAGGGCTGCCGGCGTATTGCGAATTTTTGCGAGGGCTTGCGCTAACGGGAGGTGTGGATGAGGCGGGCTCAGTGATCGAAGTTCAGGCAGGATGCCGCGCCGATTGTCATAACCGTTTGCGATGCCCCTAAACGAAGACAATCTTGGTCCTGTAAGGTGTCCGCGTTTAAGCTTCACTTAAAGAAGGGTGGGTCTTTGTATCGCGCAGTCGGAGACGGCCAGCAATGACCAGCGACGAGGCGGTGGCTGTTGTGGGTGCCCAACCAGAGACCCGACAGGGATCGTGGTGGCGTCCCCACTTGCCCGCGGGGTTGCTGGCGCTCCCGATGCTGGTCTTCCTGACGTATTTCTTCTTCTATCCGGCAATAAGTCTGCTGTTCTCGAGTATACAAACCCAGAACAGTCAGGGGATTATCGGGCGCCCATTCACGCCGGTGCACTACGCGCGGCTCATCCACATCGAACTCTATGCGCGCGTGTTCTGGACGACGCTGAGGATCAGCCTGATCACGTCGGCGCTTGCGACCGTACTGGCCTATCCGGTCGCGCTGGTCATGGTGAAAAGCCGCCCGCTCGTCACCCGGATCATCACGCTCATCGTCATCGCTCCGCTGGTCGTCAGCGTCGTTGTGCGCGGCTACGGATGGCAGCTGATCCTGGCTAACGGCCCGAAGGGGATGCTGAACTGGATCCTGATGACCCTGCACATCGTCGAAGCGCCGGTATCGATCCTCTATACCGAGAAGGCCGTCGTCATCGGATCGTTACACGTTTTCTTCCCGATGATGGTCCTGCCGCTGGCCTCGGCGCTCGGCAAGATCGATCGCAATCTGGAGGACGCGGCTCGCGTGCTCGGCGCGCCGTGGTGGAAGGTCTTTCTGCGGGTGACACTGCCGCTGAGCATGCCCGGCTTCGTGGCGGGCTTCACCCTGGTGTTCTCGTTGACGGCCGGATCCTTCGTCATCCCCGCGATCCTGGGAGGGGCTTCCGCGCTCATGCTGGGCAATCTGATCGAGCAGCAGATCTTTGTCGTGTACGACTGGCCGTTCGGCGCCGCGATTGCCGTAGTGCTCGTGGGCGTGGTCTTCGCGGTCAATGGTTTCTCGATGTGGCTTCTCGAAGGCCGCCGTCTTCGGAGGCCCAGTTGATGGACGAGCATTTCTCAGGCTTCGGCGCCTATGTCCTCTACGCGATTACGGCCGCGATGATGATCTTCATCATCGCGCCGCTACTTCTTGTCATGGCGGTGTCGGTCTCTGATTCGTATTTCGTAACGTTTCCGCCCCAGGGTTTCACGCTGAAATGGTACATCAAGGTCCTGCAGGAACGTGACTTCCTTGAAGCGATGCGGCTGAGCATCCTGCTCGCGCTTAGCACGACAGCGGGCTCTCTGCTGCTCGGCGTGCCGGCGTCCTTTGCGCTGGTGCGAGGAAACTTCTTCGGCATGGCGGCCATGAAAGCCTTCTTGCTCTCGCCGCTGATATTCCCTGCCCTGGTAACAGGTCTGGCGCTGCTCCAGGTCCTCACAAAGCTTGGCTCGGAAGACGCGAGGGTGAACCTCCTGATCGGGCATGTCGTTGTGACTTCCCCATACGTCATCCGCACGGTCGTCACCAGTCTTCAGTTGGTAGACGAGAATTTGGAGGATGCCGCACGTACGCTGGGCGCGAACCGGCTGTGGACCTTTTGGCGTGTAACGCTGCCGCAGATCGCGTCTGGAGTCGCTGCCGGGGGACTGTTCGCCTTCATGGTGTCGTTCGACAATTACCCGGTCACCATGTGGCTCGCGAATTCCGAATACTCTCCGGTGCCGCTTGTGCTGATGCGGCAACTCGTCAACGTCTTTGATCCTTCCGTGCCCGCGATGTCGACGATCATTATCCTGATGGCGATGGTCGGCGTCATGCTGCTGGAGAAGTTGGTTGGCCTTCGTCGAGCGCTGGCCACCTAATGTACCTACTTAGATGGAGATTGGACCCATGAGACTGACGCGTAGGACTTTCATCAAGACCGGCGCATCCGCGCTTGCCTTCCCCACGATCATCAGCCGGGCGCGGTCACAGGGCGTCAAGCAACTGCAGGTTGGCGTCTACAACTCCGCCCTGGGCAAGCTGATCGAAACGGAGGTCATTCCCAAGTTCGAGGCTGAATTCAACTGTCGCGTCTTTACACTGGAAGGAGTGACGCTCACCAACATCGCGGCGCTTCGCGCGACGCGCGACACGCCGCGATACAGTGTCATGATGATGGATGATGTTGGTGTGCCTCAAGCGAAGCAGGAGGGGTTGATCGACAAGCTCGATCCCAACAAGATTCCCAATCTTGCGAAGGTCTATCCGCGCTACATCTTCGAGGACGGCTATGGCGTCGGGTTCTCGATCTCCAGTGCGGCGCTATTCATCAATCCGCAGGTGACGAAGCCGATCAAGAGCTACGAAGAGATCTTCGATGCGAAGTATCGCAAGCAGATCCTCTTGAACACGCCCAAGAACACCCAGAGCGTGCTGATGCTCATCGTCGCGGCGGCCCTTGTAACGGGCAAGCCGTTCAAGGAGGCTCAATACCTGGTCGACAAGGGTTGGGACAAGCTGGCTTCGCTCAAGCCGAACGTCCTCACGATTTATGACAGCGAGGCACAGGTGCTGCAGGTCGCCCAGGGACAGGCAACGATCGGCGGCATCGAGTATTCGAAGGCGATCTATCCCCACACCGCGAAGGGCGTTCCGCTCGACATGACGTTCCCCAAGGAGGGCACATTCACGGGTATCAACAGCATGACGCTGGTCAAGAATGCACCCGAGCCGGAATTGGGGGCCGCATTCATCAACCGCGTTTTGGAGCCGTCGGTCGCCAAGATGCTGTCCGAGCGAACGCTGAGCGCGCCTTCGGTCAGCGGTATCGACTTTAAGCCCGAGATTGCAAAATTCCTTGCATATCCCGAAACCAAGGCGACCGATCTCGGGCTCTTCACGCCGGATTGGAAGTTCATCGTTCCGCGTCGCGGCCCGTGGCTGGAGCGTTACAATGATGTTTTCACAAGCTGAGGCGGGTGGCCATGAAGTCTTCCGAAGTCAGGCTTGAACGCCTAAGCAAGGAATATGGTCGCGTGGTCGCGGTCGACGACGTGTCCCTGATGATCCAGCCCGGCCATATGGTTGCCCTGCTCGGTCCGAGCGGGTGCGGCAAGACGACCTGCCTACGCATGATTGCCGGGCTGATCCGCCCGACATCCGGTGACGTCTTCGTGAACAATGCAAGGATTACCGATGTGCCAGTACATCGTCGCAACATCGGGATGTTGTTCCAGAACTATGCTTTATTTCCGCATTTGACGATCGAGGAGAATATCGCATTCGGGCTGGAGATGCGCGGGATTGCCAAGGCCGAGGCCGCCAGGAAGGTGGCCGCGGCGCTCAACCTCGTCCAGCTTTCGAACTTTGGGAAGCGATATCCTGCCCAACTCTCGGGCGGCCAGCAGCAGCGTGTCGCGCTGGGGCGGGCGCTGGTGATCGAGCCCGCGATGCTGCTGCTCGACGAGCCATTGGGAGCCCTCGACAAGGGGCTTCGCGAAAGCATGCAGGTCGAATTGCGAGCCCTGCAGCGCCGATTGGGCCTGACCACCATCATGGTCACGCACGACCAGGACGAGGCCCTGACGATGGCCGACAAGATCGTGGTGATGCGCGACGGCAAGCTCGAACAAGTCGGGTCGGCGACCGAGATCTATCAGCGACCAGCCTCGAAATTCGTCGCGAAGTTCATCGGTGCGTCCAACCTGTTCGAAGGCAAGGTCGAGCAGCGCAATGGAGATGGCGCGATTATTCGCGTGTCGGAGGACCTGAAACTCCAGATCGATCAGGTTCCAGCTTCCGCTGCGGACGTGATGGTTTCGATCCGGCCAGAAGCGATCATCGTCGAGGAAGCCGATCAGGATGCTGGGAGCGGTCGCGCGAACAGCGTTGCCGCACGGGTCGATCAGGTCGTCTATCGCGGCTTTGTCAGCCATTATTATCTGAAGACGGCGAGCGGCGAACAACTGATCGTCTTCGAGCAAAACCAATCGCAGCATTCCGGACTCCGCTATGCGGTAGGCCAGCAGGTCGTCGCGCGCTGGAACGCACCAAGCAATCACGTGATTGCGCAGCACTGAACTCGGGGACGGAAGCCTGGAGACGATCGCATTCGGCCGCAAGCGCATGGCATGTGCTCGGCGGCGCGCATGGCGGTGCAGGAAAACGGGATGTCTCGCCAGCAATCGATATCCGCTATGCCCACAGAGCGACAACGTGTTGGTTTACTTCTTGCGGGTCATCTAGATTGGATACGGCGGCGTTGCTGCGCGTTTGATCTCCGGAGCGCCATTTGTCGATCAACCATCGTGCCTCTCCCTTCGTCGGCGTGCTCGAGAAGGATCCAAAGATCAGCCTGATCGGCACACTGGCCATGCTGGTGGAGGCACAGGGGGAGTTCGACCTCGTTCAACAGGGCCGCATCTGGTCGCTTGCCGACGTGCTCTCGTCCTGGCCCAACGTCGAAGAGGCTGTTGTTGGCGTGACCAACGTCATGCTCACGTTTGAGCAGCCGCCAGACGACGTCGGCGCCCTAGCGGCGTCGATTGTCGAACTGTGGCATCGTTTGAGCCCGCGCAATCCCGATGGCAAGCTGATTGAGATACCTGTTGTTTATGGCGGCGAACTCGGCTTCGACCTGCCTGCGGTCGTGGCTCGCTCGGGACTATCGGCACGAGAGGTTATCAGAATCCACAGTGAGGGTGAGTATACCGTCTGTGCGATCGCGAGCTCTCCGGGCTTCGGCTATCTGCATGGTCTCGATCCTCGCATCTTCATGCCGCGCAAGTCGGTGCCGTCGCTCAACATGCGCGCGGGTTCGGTGACGATCGGCGGGATGCAGACCGGTGTCGCGGCGCTCACAAGCCCGAACGGCTGGAACGCAATCGGCTGGGCCGAGATGACGATGTTTGATCCCCTGAGGAAGCAGCCGTCGCTGATGGTTCCCGGCGACCGTGTCAAATTCAGAATCGCTCGGATCGACCTGTGATCGAGATCCTGACCAGCCATGCATTCAATACGATCCAGGATCTGGGCCGTCGCGGTGCGCGCCGCTTTGGCGTGAGCACGTCCGGCGCCATGGATCCCGTCGCTCTCGAAGCTGGAAACGCGCTGCTCGGTAACGATGGTGACGCCGCAAGCATCGAGGTGCAAACATTTCCCTTCCGCCTGCGCTTCAACGCCGGAATCTCATTTGCGCTCACGGGCGCTGATTGTGATGCAAGGCTGGGAGATCGGGGCGTTCCGCCCTGGTGGTGTATGCGGGCGAGAGCGGGAGAAGTCCTCACGATTGGCTCGCCCAGGCGCGGCGCGCGCGTCTATGTGACGGTCGCCGGAGGGATCGACGTTCCCCGCGTGCTGGGCTCGCGGAGTACCCATCTTCGCGCAGCTTTTGGTGGGCTGGACGGACGCGCCTTGCAAGCGGGCGACGTCGTTCCGGTCGGAGGGCAGCGAGAAACCGCCGGCCGCTGCGATTTTGGCGCCGAACCACCTGAGTTGACAATCACGGAGTCGGATCCTTCGGACCAGGATCGCGTTCTGCGAGTGCGCGTCATGCGGGCCGGAGAGCACGATTTGTTTTCCGATGCGATGCGGGCCATTTTCTGGTCCACAAGATGGAAGATCAGCGCACAGAGCGATCGGGGCGGATATCGCCTCACCGGCGCGAAGTTGACATTGGCTGCGCCCGTCGAGATGCGTTCGCACGGCGTGGTAGCGGGCGTCGTGCAGGTGCCGCCGTCCGGGGATCCGATCATCCAGATGAGCGACGCCAACACAGCCGGGGGGTATCCGAAGATGGCCGCCGTGATCCAGGCCGATCTCTGGCGCCTCGGCCAGGCGCGGCCGGGATCATTCATCGCTTTCAGCGAGGTCAGTTATCAGGACGCCGTTGCGGCCATGGCTCCTATCAACGACTACATCGGAAGGGTGCGCGCGACGGCCGATCTTTATCGAGCGCTGTGAGTGGAACTAAGCAACAATCAAGAAAGGTGGTTCAAACATGAAAATCGGCATCAATTCGGACATGGGCGAAGGCTTCGGCAACTATCGCATCTGTGATGACGAGGCGCTCATGGAGATCGTCTCCTCCGCCAACGTGGCATGCGGCTTCCATGCCGGCGACCCGATCATCATGGATCGCACGGTCCGGATGGCCAAGGCTAAGGGCGTCGAGATCGGCGCCCATCCAGGTCTGCCGGATCTGCTCGGTTTTGGTCGCCGCGTTATCCAAATGGATGCAGCCGAGCTCGAGAAGCATATGGTCTACCAGATTGGTGCGCTGCAGGCGATCGCGACCAATGCAGGCCACCGCGTGACCCATGTCAGCTTCCACGCTGCGATGGGCAACATGGTGAACGCCGATCCGGACATGGCAGCCGTCGTCGCCCGTGCGATCGCAATCATCGATCGAGACTTCATCGTGTTTTCGCAGCCGGACGCCGAAATTGTGCGCGCCGCCCGCAAGGTCGGCCTGCGGGTCCTGACGCTCTTTCTCGCCGATCGTGCCTATGACGAGAACGCCCATCTTGTGTCCCGCAAGCTGCCTAACTCGGTCATCACCTCGCCAGAGGCCGTGGCGGAGCGGGTTCAGAGGTTTCTGGACAGCGGTACGGTCAAGACGATCGAGGGCAAGTCGATCAAGGTCGAGGCGCGCTCGATCCTCATTCACAGCGACACTCCCGGCTCCGTCAACCTCGCGGGCACCGTACGACGCGTGGTGGAGCAGGGTGGTGGCGAGGTCGCCCCGGCGACGGTGTTGGTCAACTAAGCGCAGTGATCACCGCTTGGCCTGGCATGCCGTCGTTCAAGCCGAGCAGTTCCCGGCGATGGGACGAATCCTGGCGATCGGCGTTCCGTAGCCGACGGTCGCACCTGTCTCTGCGAGGACAGCATCGAGGATGCCGTCAGCGGGGGAAAGAACCGGCGCATAGATCAGGCCGACTTTGACGAGGCCGACGATGGCGCCGGCTTCGATCCGTTGGCCGGGTTCGACGAACGGCTTTGCCCGCCAAGGGTGCCCGGCGAGGAAGCGCCCCGCGACGTCCGCCATCGCGACGACGCAGCCATCTTCATTGGGGCCGGATGTGACCGCCGGCACTGGCGAAGACGCGCCGAGCTCCACGACGAGCTTCAACGATTGCTCGTTGTCCTCGATCTCGATGGACGCGACGCTGTATTTCTCCAGGAGCTTCGCCAGATGTTCGATATGGGATGCATCTATCGGCATCGGCGAAGCTCCTGGAGAAGTCGAACGTCGGTCCTGAGCCGGTCAAGATAAGTCGAGACATCGGCCTCGGCGGCAAGTGCATCCGCATACGCTGTTTGCTCGAATCGTAGTCTGCCGCCAAGCTTCGCCTGCCCGACGCGCCAAAGGTCAGCCCTGATCACGGTTGCGATTTTCGGATAGCCGCCGGAGGTCTGGGCATCGCGCATCTGGATGATGGGCTGCCCATTGGGCGGGATTTGGATGACGCCGGGGACGATGCCATGAGAGCGCTTTTCGATCGGCGAGATCGGTTTCACGGCAGGGCCTTGCAGGCGGTAACCGTAGCGGTTGCTCTGTGGCGTAATCTTCCAACTGCTGCGCCAAAATAACTCCTGTGTGGCGCCGTCGAACGCTTCGTATTCGCCGGCGATCACGACCCTCACCAAAGTATCGTCGGCCGGCACATGCGACCGGGCGAGGATGATGTCGGCCGGCTCGATCCCGAGCTCTCCGATGCCCGCCGCGGGATTGGGTGTGGAGCAAGGCAGCATATCTCCCGGCTGCAGCGGTCGCCCGTGAAAGCCGCCGAACTCGCCGCGAAACTGGGTGCTCCGTGATCCCAAGACCATTGGAACGTCAATGCCGCCGCTGACGGTCAGATAGGATCTTGCGCCACGGGGCATCGCCTTCAGGCTGAGAATGTCTCCAGCGCGCGCCTGCGAGCGCCACCACGGCAGGATCGATCGTCCTCCGATCTCCGCCTCGACCTCTGCGCCCGTGAGCGCGAAGGCCATATCCTGGCGGAAACGAAGCTTGAACGGCATCATCGGGATCTCGATGCCGGCCGCATTCTCGTCGTTGGCCAGCATGATGTTGCCGGCGCGCAAGGCGATGTCGTCCATCGCGCCAGACGTGCCGACCCCAAAGCGATACTGGTCGAGGCGGCCGAGGTCCTGGACGCTGGTCGGGCCGAGAACGGTCAGAATCTCGATCAAGGAAGCACCCGTTCGATCTCGAAGCGGATGGTGTCGCCCGGTGCCAGCGCCGCCGGTATTGCCCGGGATGGGTCGAAGAATTTCCAGGTCGTATGCCCGATCGCATGCCAGCCGCTGGGGCCCGGTGAAGCGGATACCCCGGTCTGGGATCCGCCGATGGACACCGAGCCGCCGGCGGAACGTTGGAGCGGCGTCTGACGCCGCGGCATGGAGATACGCGGGTCCATGCCGCCGAGGTAGCAATAGCCGGGATGACTTCCCAGCGCGAACACGGTGTAGAGGGGCGCGGCATGGATCGACACCACGTCGTCGACGGACAGGCCGGTATAATCGGCAACGGCCTGGAGTGACGAGCCAATCTCACCACCATAGGTGACCGGCAACGTGATCTCGCGGCCTCCGATCCCACGCTCCCGCGCTTCGTCCCAACCGTCGTTGAGGGCCGCGATCAGCGACTCCAGCTCGCGCGGGGGTGTTTCAAAGGTCAGCATCAGATTGGTGATACCCGGGATGGCTTCGCGGATTCCGGGCCATTTTGAGGCTGTCGCGGCGAGAGCCCAGATTCGCCTTTGGTGCGGCAGGTCGAACGTGCCGGGCGCCTCGAACAGGAGGGCGGTGGTGCCGAGAAGGCTGATCCGTGGTCGATCGTGAGCCGTCATTTCGCAGCCATCCGCTTGGTCGTCCAATGCTCCAGATAGTGGATATCATAACCGCCCCGACAGAACGTCGGGTCCGCCAGAATGGCCTGATGCAGCGGCACATTGGTCCGGATGCCCTCGGCGTGCAGCTCGGACAGCGCGACACGCGCGCGCGCCAGTGCTTCATCGCGGCCGGCGCCATGGGCGATGAGCTTGCCGATCAATGAATCGTAGTGACGCGGAACATTGGCACCGGCGACGATGTGCGAGTCGATGCGGATGCCGATGCCGCCGGGAAGATCCCAACGCGTCACCACGCCTGGTGAAGGCGCGAAGGTGACCGGATCTTCCGCGTTGATGCGAAATTCGACCGCATGACCGATCCGCGCGATGTCCGCCTGCGAGATCAGCAACGGCTCGCCCCGCGCAATGCGAATCTGCTCCTTGACGATGTCGATCCCTGTGGTCATCTCGGTGACCGGGTGCTCCACCTGGACGCGCGTGTTCATCTCGATGAAGAAGAACCTCCCATCTTCATAGAGGAATTCGAAGGTGCCTGCGCCCCGGTAACCGATCCGCCGACAGGCTTCGACACAGCTCAGTCCAACACGTTCGACGAGCGCGGGGTCGATGCCGGGCGCGGGGGCCTCCTCGACGACCTTCTGATTTCTGCGCTGGAGCGAGCAGTCGCGGTCCCCGAGCCAAAGATGGTTGTCGTGCTGGTCGCATAAGACCTGAATCTCGATATGGCGTGGTTTTTCGAGAAACTTCTCGATGTAGACGGCGGCGTTCTTGAAGGCCTGGCTCGCTTCTGCGCGTGTTAGCGTGACCGCGTCATCGAGTTCATGCTCGGCGCGCACAATCCGCATGCCGCGCCCGCCGCCCCCGCCTGCTGCCTTGATGATAAGGGGATATCCAATCTCCCGCGCGATGGCGTGTACCTCTACCGGATTGTCCGGCAAGGAGCTGTCCGGGCCAGGCACGCAAGGGACGCCAGCCACCCGCATCGCTCGTTTGGCCGCGACCTTGTCGCCCATCGTTCGTATGCAGTCCGCTGGTGGGCCGATGAAGGTGAGGCCGGCCTGTGCAACCCTGCCGGCGAACTCCGCGCTTTCCGACAGAAATCCGTAACCCGGATGAATCGCCTGCGCGCCGCTGACTTCCGCCGCGAGCAAGATCGCTGCTGGATTCAGGTAGGTGCTGCTCGCCGAGGCCGGACCGATGCAGAGCGCTTGATCTGCCAATCTAACGTAGCGCGCGTCCCGATCCGCCTCCGAATGAACGACGACGGTCTTGAGTCCCATCGTCCGGCAGGCGCGCTGGATGCGAAGCGCGATCTCGCCGCGATTGGCGATCAGGACGGTATCGAACATCAGGAGGGGCCTGCGGGTCGGATCCGGAACAGCGCCTGTCCCGCCTCGACCTCGTCACCGTTGTCGGCGAGGATCTCAAGGACGACACCGGGTGTCTCAGCGGCGACGTCGATGAACGTTTTCATCGCTTCGATCATGCATATCTTCTGGCCGGCCTTGATTGTGGCGCCGATCTCGACCAGCGGCGGCTCGTTCGGCGCCGCGGCCCGATAGAAAACGCCGTGCATCGGGGCGGGCACGACGGTCTCTTCGACATCCGACACGCCCGGCGAGGGGATCGGCTCGTGCCGGGAAACGCGCATCCCATCTGATCCATGCAGGGCACGACGCGGGACGGGATTCTCCTCACGCGGCGCCAGGCTTTTCAGGATACGGACGCGCGTTCCATCTTGCGTCAGCTCCAGCTCAGCGATGCGCGATCGCGAGACCAGATCGACTAGCTGTTCGATTTTAGCGAGATCCACGATCATCGCCCCTGCCTAGCGTATCGATTTGCGCCTCTCGACGATCATGCCGCAGTTTGCCGATGCCTCTGAGCGAAGTTCAGGCCGCCCACGACTTGCTGGGTCGGCAGTACCTCCATGAACGCGACATTCATGCGCGCGGGTGAGCCAATCGCGAAGCCGATCGCGTTGGCGATATCTTCGGGCTGCAATGCATCGTAGTCGTCGAAGAAGCGGCGCTTGGCCTCGGCAAGGTCACCCAGTAGCCGTCCGAAGACTTCCGTCTCCACGCGCGCCGGCGAAACCTCGGTCACGCGAACTTGCGTGCCGTAGAGATCGACACGCAATTGCTGCGAGAGCGAATGGATGCCCGCCTTCGTTGCGTGATACACGGTATTGCCGCCTGCGAAGGCATAATGGCCGGCGATCGATGAGATGTTGACGATGTGTCCGCGGTCGCGCTTGGCCATGCCGGGTACGATCAGGCGGGTCAGATGCAGGACCGCGCGGAGATTCACGTCGATCAGCGCGTCAACATCATCAGGCGTGGTGTCGAGGACGTTGCCGCGACGGGACTGGCCGGCATTGTTGACGAGAACGTCGAATTCGACCGATTTTGCCAGCGCCGTCAGCGCATCAAGGTCGCTGACATCAATGGCGCAGACGTGGCACCCAGTCTCGGATGAAAGGCTCGCCAGCCGGTCCGCATCCCGCGCCGCCGCATAGACGTCTAGCCCTTCGGCGCTCAGGCGGCGAACCGTCGCGGCCCCGATACCCGAAGATGCGCCCGTCACCAACGCCGTTCGATAGTCCGAAAATCCCATTGGTTTGCGGCTCCTCCGTGCAGCCTTACCTATAGGCCCGGCCGGTTCCAGGTGGTAAGAACATTTCGTTCTAGTCCCATAGCTCCAGCGTATTGCTGCCGCCATGATGACCTCCTCGCTGGGAACCCTGTATTGGATACTCGCCGCCTCGAAGCCTTCGTCAAAGTCGTCGACCTCGGAAGCATGTCGCGCGCGGCGAAGCTGCTCAATATCGCGCAGCCGGCGTTGAGCCAGCAGATCGCCAGCCTGGAGGTGGACTTCAAGCGAAAGCTGCTGGACCGCAGCGCCAGAGGCGTCAGGCCGACTGACGCCGGTCGAACCCTCTACCGCTATGCCAAGTCGATCCAGCGGCAAATTGATGAGGCTCGGCGTACCATTTTGGACAACCAGCCCGAGCTCACCGGCAACATCACGATCGGCCTGGCGCCGCTCAGCTCGGCGACTTTGCTTGCGACCCCGCTGCTGATGCAGGTACGCGAACGCTTTCCCGGCATCGTGCTGCACATTTACGACAGTTTCGGGATCGTGCTCAGCGAAATGATGCTGAAGGGCAGTATGGATATGGCTGTCCTTTACGGCGATCGTCCGGTGACCGGTCTCGATTACAAGCCGCTGATGCGGGAGGACTTTTTTCTCGTCGCGCCGCACAGCATGTGTTCGGAGCTGCCGCAGTCGGAAAGCGTTTCGGCGGCGGAGGTTGCGCAATTCGACCTCCTTCTTCCGTATCGGGAATCCTTCCTGCGGCAGGCGGTGGAGCGGGCCTGTGCCGAGGTCGGGCTCCGTCCGCGCATCGTCGCCGAGATCCATTCGCAATCGGCCCTCTCGTCCGCGATTGCAGCCGGAATGGGTGCCACCGTGTTGCCCATGTCCATCGCAAAGGTACTGCCGAATTTTGACGAACTCTGTATTCGACGGATCGATGCGCCGGCGGCATCGCTGCAAATGTCGCTATGCATCTCTGATAACGTTGCTTTGTCCGATGCCGCATTTGCCGTTTACAAGATATTGCTCGAGATCATCGTCAAGAACTGGGGGCAGTTCGATTGCTCTGCCGGTTCAAATGCCGTCACTACGTGCGCCCCAACATCGCCTCTGGGCGCCTCGAAGGACGAGCCATAACGAAATGCGATGCGGCAATCCTAAAATCTGAATTTCTCCAACCTGAGACGATCGATTATTGGGGGTGAAACGCAGATTGCGGACCCTTGGAGGGACCATGGTTCACGTCATCAGAACATTCGATCGGCCCGCCGCAGAACTCGTCGAACGCATCAAGCAATTTCCTCCATCCACCCTTCATGAGGCGCAGGGGCGGACGGGTGCGCTGACGTCTCGGATCAAGCCGATCTATTCGGGAATGCGCGCCTGTGGGCCGGCGCTTACGGTGAGCTGCCACCCGGGCGACAACATGATGCTTATCACGGCGATCTCGCTGGCCAAACCGGGCGACGTGCTCGTGGTGAGCGCGGGCGACCATCCGGAGCAGGGCGGTTTCGGCGAGGTGCTATCGACAGCCTGCGTCGCCAGGGGGATTGCCGGCCTGGTCACGGATGCCGGCGTGCGCGATGGACCGGCGATCCGCAAGACCGGCTTCCTTGTTTTCTCCTATGGGCTGTGCATGAAGGGCACCGTCAAGGAGACCCTTGGTTATATCAATCAGCCGATCGTCATTGGCGGCATTGCCGTCCGGCCCGGTGATATCGTCAGCGCCGACGACGACGGCGTGGTCATCGTGCCCAAGGAGAACATTGCCGAGGTTTGCGCCAAGTCGGCCGCGCGCGAGGAAAAGGAAGCCGGCGTCATGAAAGCCCTTAAAGCTGGTGGCGACATTCTCGAATTGTCCGGCATTGGCAAGGTGCTTGAGTCCAAGAATTGTACCTTTGCCTGAGCGGGAGACGGCGGGCGACTGGCCCGACATTTCTCTGCAGGCGATGCAGATCGATCGCTTCGGCGTGACAGGCGAGAGGAGACTCCATGCCGCCCATTCTTGGTTCGGGTGAGCATCGTTACCGCGTGGTCGAGAACTGGGCGAAGCTGCCCGATGGCTGGCAACTGACCGACGTCGCTTCCGTCGCGGTCGACAGCAAGGACCGCATCTACGCCTTCAACCGCGGCGCCCATCCGATGGTGGTGCTCGACCGCGACGGAAATTTCATCAATGGCTGGAGGGAAAAAGGGTCTCGTGATCATCGCACGGGACTTCGATTTGGCCGAGTTGACCTCCTTTTCGTCGACCTATCCCGCCGACATCAGGCCCGCGCTGAGAAACTCATTGAAGCGCGCCGGGTAGCGCGCCGCAAATGAGGACGCAAAACGTCTCGTTTGAACCGTTGGCGCGGATCGCATCGGCCACGCGCGGCGAGGGCCATGCCCGCCACTTTCAATCCGCTTTATGCGGCGGCTGGTAGATGTCTCGCGAGACCATAAGTTTTACAACCATCCGATCAGACGCACTGGTGAGTCCAAAGCCAACACCGGCCTCGATATTGACGAGCTCGCTTCTGTAGTCGATGACGCCGAATAGCTGATGCTGCTGCTGCTCAAACGGCAGGAAGTGCTTGATCACTCCATAATCGGAATACACCTCGGCGGCAACGGCCCATGTTTTCGATACATTATATGCAAGCCGGGCTGACGGCGCGAAGTCCAGTTGATTGAAGCCCTGCCAGGAGTTGTCCAGGATCGGATTGATGATGAAATCGAATTTCCCCAAATGCCAGCCTATGATCGGCCGTATCTCCGAAGTGGATCGATTGGGATCCCAATGTCTGGAATTGAAGCTGAATTCGAAATTGATGCCGTAGAAGAAGGTCCGCTCGGCTGCATTTGGCACCACAAATAGCTCGCGCACTTTGAACGCATCGAGTGTCGGCCCCGACCCGTTGGCTACGCTATAGAGCGGCAAATAAAGGCCCTGCTCGAACCAGTCGGTGACACCCCAAGCCCACTCGGGGACGCCATTGAGTGTTTGATCGGGTACCAGCCCGCCAGGAAAGCGTGGCGTTTTCAGCCCTTTGGGCGTGAAATTGTTATGGACCATCAGGTTGAAGACGCCGGGTTTGGCGATCTCGGCATCATACACCTGTATTTCGTCGGTTTGTGCGAGAGCAGTCGCCGGCCCGAGCATCAGGAACAAGGCGACCGCGATGGGCTCTACAATTCCCTCTATCCAGCGCGCTCGTCGCTTCATTAGCCGTGCTCCGCCACGGCTGCGAGCTTACTTCAAAACATCCTTCCGCAACAGCGAGCGCTCGCGTCAGTGGGTCCCAGGTTCGAGCCCTGCTGCGCCGATCAAGCTTCCCTGCGCTCGCAATGAATGGGCGGGATGGCTGCGCGTTACCACAGCGGCTAGCTCGTTCCCGGCGGCGTGGAGCACTCTCTCACGCAGAAGCCTTGGCGACCGAGGACGCCTTCACCTGGTTTCGATCCACATCCCAAATTCATGTCTGTGCCAGCCGAGCCTCATGCGAGCGCTGCTTTTGGCAAACGGCGGCGGACATCAGCTTGATGCGCTGCGCGGGCCAAGGTGGTCGAGCAGATTCACCGGGAGCGGAAAAACCACGGTCGAGGACCGGTCGCCCGCGATGTCATGCAGCGCGGCGAAATAGCGCAATTGCATCGCCTGCGGTTCCTGGGCGAGGGCTCGGCCGGCCTCGACGAGCTTCTCGGCCGCCTGTTGTTCGCCGATCGCGTTGATCACCTTGGCGCGCCGCAGTCGCTCGGCCTCGGCCTGTTTGGCGATGGCGCGCACCATGGTTTCGTTGATATCGACATCCTTGATCTCGACGCCGGTAACCTTGATGCCCCAGGCGTCCGTTTGCTTGTCGAGGATCTCCTGGATGTCGGCGTTGAGCTTGTCGCGTTCTGCAAGGATCTCGTCCAAATCGTGCTTGCCGAGCACCGAGCGCAGCGTGGTCTGCGCCAGCTGGCTGGTCGCGGCCATGTAATCGCCGACCTTGATGATGGCGCGCTCGGGATCGACGATACGGAAGTACAGGACGGCATTGACGCTGACCGAGACGTTGTCGCGTGAAATCACGTCCTGTGGCGGCACGACTTGCACCGCGACCCTGAGATCAGCCTTTACCATCTGCTGCACGACGGGAATGAGGATGATGAGCCCCGGACCTTTGACGCCGGTGAAGCGGCCGAGTGTGAAGACGACGCCGCGCTCGTATTCGCGCAGGACGCGAATCGCCGAGCTCAAAAAGATGATGACGATCACTACGATCGCTACGTAGGTCAAATAATCGAGTATCATGACGCATCTCCTTTGCCGGTCAGTGCCGGCCGTCGTCGCACCATCAGCGTCAAATCCATGACGCTGGCCACCTCGACCAGCTCTCCTGGCTTGAAGGTGTCGACGCCGCGCGCCTGCCAGCGTTCGCCTTGCGTAAACACGTGACCCTGGTTTTCGGACCAGTCGAGGACCTCGGCAGTCAGGCCGCGCATGGCCTGCGCGCCGACCCGCACTGGACCCTTGCGGGCGCGCCAGAGCGAGCGGAACACGGCGAGTATGAGGCCGATGAACATCGCCGCCGCGATGCCGACGACCCACAACGACAGGTGGAAGCCGGGCGCCTGGACGTTGAACAGCATTGCCGCTCCGAACACAAAGGCAATGACTCCGCCAACACCGAGAACGACGGTCGGGTTGAAGGCTTCTATGGCCAACAGCATGATCCCGACCAGCATCAACGCGAGCCCGGCGTAGTTCACCGGCAGCACATTGAGGGCATAGAGGCCGAGCAAGAGGCAGATCGTTCCGACCACTCCGGGAGCAACGGCGCCTGGTGACACAAATTCGAAAATCAGGCCGTAGACGCCGACCAGCAGCAGGATCAGCGCAACATTGGGATCCGTGATCACAGCGAGGAGACGCGAGATCCAGCCGGGTTTAATCGGCGCGATCACGGCATCCCTGGTCGTCAGGCGTCGCGTCTTGCCACCTGGAAGCTCGACCGTGCGACCGTCGACCTGCCTCAGCAATTGGACCTGATCGGGCGCGACGAGATCGATGACGTGCTCCTGTAACGCGGCGCCGGCCGAGAGGCTCGCTGCCTCGCGAACCGCCTTCTCCGCCCAGTCGGCATTGCGGCCACGCAGCTCGGCGAGGCTGCGGATGAAAGCAACGGCATCGTTCGTGATCTTTGCCGTCATGGCATCCTTCGGCTTGTCCTTGCCGCTCTGATCGGGCAAGCCCGGGACCGAACCGCCGATCTGAACGGGTGTCGCGGCGCCGAGATTGGTACCCGGCGCCATTGCCGCGATGTGGGTCGCGTAAAGAATGTAGGTTCCGGCGCTGGCTGCGTGGGCCCCGGGCGGCGCGACGTAACCGATGACGGGTATCGGCGATGCCATCACCTCCGCGATGATGTCGCGCATGCTGGTGGCGAGGCCGCCGGGCGTATTCAGACGCAGAATGACGACCTCGGCGTGTCGCTTGGCTGCCGTAGCAAACGCAGCTTTCACGTAGCTCGCTGTGGCAGGTCCGATCGCCCCATCGATTGAAATCGTCAGTGCAAGACTGTCGCTCTCCCCCGCTGCGGCGGAAAGGAGGGAGACAGGCAGAGCGACGATCGCGAGCGCCGCAACGAGGGCCGCCTTTATGGTCTGCACGGCACGGACTCCCTTGCCGAGAACGTGGGGTTCCGTTGCGGAACCTCAAGGGCTCATGGACGCAGATTGGTGATGGCCGCAGGCCGGTTGTGCAATGCGATGGCTTTGGTCGTTGGGACGACTCCCCTTGAGCAGGCGTGTGAGCGCAGTGAAATTCAGAATTTGAACGCGTAGATTTGCTCGTCGGCGCCGACATAGAGGCGGTCGTGCGTTGCGATCGGCGTCTGAAAACGCCGGAGACCGCTCAAGGGCTCGCTGACAAAGATCGGCTCGCCCGTATCGCCGCGGAACGCGTGCAGCCGATCGTCGCCTTCGGCGCCAAGCATCCATACGATCGGATCGGAGTGCCCGTCCGTAGTGGTCGCAATGGGGGAGCCGCGGCCGCGAACCGCGCCGCACCAGGCGGCGGCCATCGCCGGCGGAGGGCCTGCCGTGATCTTCAAGACCGTCAGATCGTGACCCCGGCCCGGCGGGCAATGCGTTCCCGACGCGCGGAATGCAACAAAGACATCGTTGCCGACTCGATAGGTGGCCGGCGCAGTGATGATCAATGACTGCGATACTGTTTCGACCGCGAGCTGGCCGCCGACACCGCCCAGGCGATTTCGGTCAAGAAGATAGGCTTTGCCATCCTTTCCCAGTGCCAGGATCAGAGCGCGGTTGCCGCCCGCGCCGGGAACGTCGAGCGGGAGCGGATTGCTGCCTCCGAGATCCGCATCGTGGGCATCGAGTGTTTTCCAATCCGATGGTGCAAAATAGTCCCTCTTGTCATCGCTGCGGCGCAGACCGGCCCCGACACGAAACACGGCTTCGCCGTCGCTCCAGCTCGTCGCGCCGAACGTATTCCCGGTGGCAAAGTAGATGTCATGCCCGGCAACGCTCGGTCCGCCCGGCGACCAGATGCCGCCTCCGCGCGCCCGTGTCTCGAAGCTGACCAGCTTGCTCGGATCATGCAGGGATAGTCCGACAACCCAGCCATGAAAATCTCCACAATCCCCGAAGTGGCCGCTGAAGGCGACGTAGAGCGTGTTATCAAGAAGCGTGAGCGCCGCGCGCTGATTCTGCACGCGCGGATCAAACTGCCGTCCCGACCGCCGCAGAGCGTCGGCAACATCGATCGGCCAGCCCGGAAGAACGGTGCCATCCCTGGTCGAGAGCGCAAACACTTCGTGACGCGGGCCGTTTGCCTGCTCCACGGCCGCATCGAAATAGATGGCTTCCGTCGCCGGATCGATCACCGGCGTTCCGGTGATGCCAAGCGGATTGATATTCCCGCACGGCAATGACGAGGCTCGCACGGCACGTCCAATCGCGCGCTTCCATATTTCCTTGCCCGTCGTCGCATCGAAGGCCTGAACGACGTCGTCCTCCGTCGCCACAAACAACGTTGCCGTGCTGGCGCCGGGCGGACGCCAGTACAGCGGCTGGGCATACATCGCGCCCGCCACACGGGCGTTGAAGGTGCGATCGAGCTGGACCGATCCGACTTTCGCCCAAGACAATGCCGGAACGACGTACTGGCCGCTTCGGCTGTTGTCACCGTGATAGGTCAGAATCGAGCCGTCTTGAGCGAAGGCAGCGGATAGCGGCAACAGCGCAAATGCAAGTAGCGCCGCGGTCAGGGCAGGGGGCGGCGAGATCGAGAGGGCACGTCGGATGGCCATGAGCGCCTAACAGGCCCGCGCGAGTTCGGTTCCACCAGCGTAACGTTTGCTGGCGTTGCCTTCAGGCGGAGACCGTCGACTTGCGCAAGGGGCCAGCCTTGGCATAGGCGTCGCCCACCAACCGCATGATCGGGACCATGTCCGACAGTCTCGCCAGCGGCGGCCGGCCGGCGCGGACGCGGTCGAGCACATCGCGCATGAAGGTGCGATAATGGGCCACGTTGGTGGTGTGGCTGGCGATCATTTGTCGCTCGCCGGAACTGTGTACCAGCTCGACGGTCTCCGGATCGTGCGCGACAAGATAGTCGTGCGGCGTGCGCACGGCGTAGTGCATGTCAAACGTGCTGGTGGGGGCCGGGTAGAGGTACCCGGTTTCGATCACGCAGAGATCAGCACCTTGTTCGAGCACCACCAGGCCGTAATCCTCCACCGGATGTCCGAAGGCGGCATTGGACATGGTGGCGTGGCGCACCCGCGCGTCCGCGCCCATCAGAAGCAGCGCGAGATCGAAGAAATGGATACCGAGGTTTATCGTGCTGCCGCCGCCCGAGAGCGCGGGGTCGAGCATCCAGTGACAGTTCGCCTGCTGATAGCGCGCTGGAAAGCCGGCGATGAAGCGAAAGCTCATGTACTGGGTACCCTGCGCCGCAATTTTTCGCAGCAGCAGGGTGAAGTCACCATTGCGGAACACCAGCGGCACGGCGGCGAAATTGCCGGTACGTTCCTCCAGTGCGGCAAGTTCGATTGCGTCACGCGCGTTCAATCCGCAGGGCTTCTCGAGCGCGAAGGGAATTCCCTCCTCGAGCAGAAATCTCGCCTCTTCCACCATGTCGCAATGGCGACCGAGTGCGACGACGAAATCCGGACGCGTCTTGCGGCACAGCGCGCGGAAGTCGGTATCGCCTGCGCAGCCGAGCCGCGCCGCCAAGGCCTTGACACAGGCGGCGTCCGGGTCGCTGACGCCCACCACCTGCACGCCCTCGATCTGCAGAGCAGGGTCGAGATAGAGAGGCAGGTGCCAATGCGAGGCTCCGATAAAGGCGAGTTTCATGGGGCGAGTCCGGTGGCAAAGCGCGATGAATCATCCAATACGCCAGCACCGTGCTATTAAGCCGGCGCGCAGGTATTGAACAGATCCAGCGCCCTGGCATTGTCGCCGAAGTCGCCAATGCTCCGAACGACGTTATCGGTTCTGCTGCTCGAAGGCCCGGATGCTTTCGGCGCGGATTTTCTCCAGACACTGCCGCTTCAGCCCGATGAAATCGGCGTCGGTAGCGATATCAAGCGTGCGCGGCCGCGGGATCGGAACCGTGAGGTCGGCTATGATCCGTCCGGGACTGGCGCTCATGATCAGCACGCGGTCGGCCAGGAACAGCGCCTCGTCGACGTCGTGGGTGATAAAGATCACGGTGATGCCGAACTCGCTCCAGATGCGCAGCAGGCTCTCCTGCATCATCACCCTGGTCTGGGCATCGAGCGCGCCGAAAGGCTCGTCCATCAACAGCACGCTCGGGTAGTTCGCCAGCGCCCGGGCAATGCCCACGCGCTGCTGCATGCCGCCCGACAGCTCGCCCGGATAACGGTCTGCGAAGCGCGACAAACCGACCAGCTCCAGAAACGTGTCGGCCACGGCGTCGGGAAAGGCTGCTCCGGTCACTTTCGGCCCGAAGCGGATGTTCTGGCGGATCGTCATCCAGGGAAACAGCGAATATTGCTGGAACACCATGCCGCGGTCGGGACCCGGACGCTCGACCGCGACGCCGTCGACCGTGACGACCCCATCGGAGGGTTTGACATAGCCCGCGACACAATTCAGCAAGGTCGACTTGCCGCAGCCGGACGGCCCGAGCAGGCACACGAACTCACCGGGCTTGACCTCGAGCGAAGTCCGCTCCACGGCCGCATGGCGCTTCGCGCCGGTGCCGAACATCACGCCGACGTCGTTGATCACGACATGACCCTTGCTGGACCGAACGCGGTGCTTGGGCTTGATTTTGGGTGGCGGCGGGACGGCGTTTCCGAGCGTGATGATGTTCTTGAGCATCTTGCGTCCTCAGGCTTGATGTTGGGCAAGGCGGCGGGGCGCCGCCGCGTCGCCGCCGAATGCGATCGGATGGTCCCCCGCCAGAGCGTAGTCTGCGGCCACCAGCAGGCCGAACCCGGCCAGGGTGATATCGGCGCCGAACGGCTGCAGCCCGAAAGCGGTCGAAACCCCGACGCCGAGCAGAGTTAGCCCGACGACCCAGGTCGGCGATGCGCAGCACACCACCCACATCATGGTGATGCTGGTAAAGCCGACCAGGGCGGCACCGAGCCCCGTCGCAGTGGCGCCGGAGTAGAGGGTCGTGCGTGGACAGGATCGCGACCGTCGCTGCAGCAGCAGCACGTTGGTGGCGACCAGAGCGCCGAGTGCGACGACGATCAACAGCTTCGACGGGATGAGCTCGACGCTCCATTCGGAAATGCCGTGCCCGTAATCGCGGTTCATGTATCCGATCTCGAGCAGCCATTCGTCGAGCGCGATCGGTATCATGTCGCGGATCGAGGGCGTCGAGCGGATGATCACCACGACGTTGTGGACGAAATCATGCAGCCTCACGTAGTTCGGCAGCTCGCCAAAGCTGATGACGACGCTTGCCACCAGCGCGGCGTAGTAAGCGGCGACGAATCCCGTCGTGATCGCGAGCCAGCGCCATTTGTGCGCGACCACCGTCTGCGTGATGACCGCAAGCCTTGCCATCAGCGCGTCCTGCGTTGCCATGCGAGGAAGGGGCGCGTCAGCAGGCGCACGCCGTAGGTCGAGAATGTTCCGAGCGCGCCGATCGCGAACATGCCGACGACGATGTCCGGATAGTTGATCAGCGAATAGGCGTTCCAGGTAAAGTAGCCGATGCCGTACTGGCCGCTGATGATCTCGCCCGCAAGCAGCGAGAACCATGCCACTCCCATGCCGATGGCAAGCCCGGCGGCGATGCTCGGCAACGCCGCCGGAATGACGACGTACCAGAACACCTCAAGCCGGTTCGCGCCAAGCGTCCGCGCCGCACGTATCAGCACTTCGGGGGTTTGCTCCACGCCATGGATGGTGTTCAGGATGATCGGGAACAGCGCACCGAGGAAGGTGATGTAGATGATCGAGGATTCCTCGGTCGGCATCATCAGGATCGCCAGCGGGATCCACGCGACCGCCGGAATCGGGCGCAGGATCTCCAGATACGGCATCAGGATATCGCGAGCGAGCTTCGAGCGGCCCATGACCAGGCCGATCAATACGCCGAGGCCGGTCGCAAGCCCGTAGGCGTAGAGGATGCGGCGCATGCTGACGAGGATGTGCAGGTAGAATGTGGTTTCGCGCAAATGGGCCCAGAACGCCTGTCCGACCTGGAGCGGCGACGGCACGTTCGAGAAGCGGATGTACCATTCGATACTGTTCTTCGTCGCCAGATGCCAAAGCAGCACGCCGACCACGACCGACGCAATGCTGATGCTCCAGCTCTTTGCCGCCGCTTCAAGTCGTTCGCGCCGCGATTCCCTGGTCGCGGACGGCGGCGGTGCGTCGTCGTGCTCGGCATGCTCTTCATGCGCGACCTGACGCGGCCGCTCCGCATTGTCCGCGGGTGATGCCGCCGTATCGTCCGTCGACGAGACCAACTGGATCGGACTTGCAGGTGAACTCATTGCGCAATCCTTATGACCTGTTCACGCCAGGGTTATTTTCGAAGGCTCTCAAAAAGCGATGCTGGTGACCGCGTCGGCGTAGCTGAGCACCTTGCCGTTGACCGAAGCCGCGTATGTCTTGGCGTCCGCCTCGCGCAGGAAGCTCGCGTAGGCGCCGTCGGCACCGAGCACATAGAATGCGGAGTTGCCGAACATCTTGAGGCCGCTCGTCTGGTCATACACGTAGGTGGAATTGAGCTTTGCTCCGGACGCCTGGTATTTGGCGACGGCGGCGAGAAATTCCTTCACGGTCGGGTACGTCAGGATGCCGTCGCGCGAGTGCCAGATCTCGTTCGGCAAGCCCTTGTTCGCGGTCAGCGGATCCACGACGACGGCCTGCTGCGCGTCGTAGTCGAGCTTCATCTCGGCATAGGCCTGCCTGATGAAGCGGTCGTCGATCCACGGCTTGACGTCGAGCGCCGGAGACAGGCTCGCATGGGTCAGCACGTCGTTGTCGAACTTGAGGGTCTTTGCCCATTGCGGCTTCAACGTCGGGTCGAGCGTGAGATGGCCTCCCTTGGAGTAATACAGATAGAGCACCTCCTTCTCGACGCCGGTCCATTTCTCCATCATCTCGGTCGCCTTGACCGGATCGCTCCTGACCCACTGCTCGGCGTCGTAGATCGCCTTGATGAAGGCAACCACGATCTCCGGATACTTGTCGGCGAAGTCCTTTCGCACGACGACGCCGTGCAAGTACGGTATCCCGGTTTCGCTGCCATCGTAGATCACGCGGCCGGTGCCGCGAAATTGCATGATCTCGGACCACGGACAGAAGTCGGCGTGAGCGTCAATTTTCTTCGCGGCGATGTTGGCGGCGCCGACCGTCGGGCTCTGGTTCTTGAGCTCGATATCGGAGAGCGGAATCTTCGCGTCGTCGAGCGCCTTGACCAGCATGCCCCAGGCGGCGCTGCCGACCGGTGTGGAAACGGATTTGCCACGCAAATCCGCGATCGAATGGATGTCGGAGCTCACTGGAACGACGATGGCGTTGCCCGAGCCCTTCCGATTGTAGGCGGTGCCGGATACCAGCAGCGTCCGCAGGCTCGAGGTCTGCTGGAATTTGGCCCCGTTCACGACCAGCGGATAATCGCCCATCACGCCGAAGCTCAGCTTGTTCGCCAGCATCTGGTTGGTGATTGGCGCGCCGGATTCGTAGTCGCTCCACGTCACGTCATACTGCGCATCGGCATACTTGCCGTCATGCGGCAGATGCTTCTCGAGGAGTTTCAGCTCCTTGACGATGATCCCCGCCGGATAGGTGTCGGTGCACATGCTCTGATGGCCGATGCCGATGTGGATGGTCTCGGCTGCCGCCAACCCGATCGTCGACAGGTTCAGTGCTGCTACGATGGCCAGTGTCCGCTTGATCATGACCTCTCCTGCTCCTGCTGTTACTCGTCTTAGATTTGACTAATGAGTACGCAAGCCGCGTGCCACAGACCTGCGGGCTCTGGCATTTCCAGTAAGTCATTGTAATAGTAGCTGTTTTTTCTTGGCGGCGGAGACCCGAGCTGCCCGTCTGCTGTCCGATTGACCTGCGGCGCATTTACGATTGCTTAAGAAATCTGCACCGGCAAAGACGGCGATCAATACAAGTCAGGCGCATCGGTGACGGGGTGGCGGAGAGCGGCGACCGCGCGCCGCAAGCGCTGCGGCGGTTCGTTACCAGCGCGGTCCGCGGACGCGGAACTGGAAGGAGTCGGGCCGCGCATAGAGGCGCTCGAAGTCGACCGGCCGACCCGAGCGATCATGGGTTAGCCGTACGATCCGCACCAGCGGATCAGGCCCTGGAAGGCCGAGCCGCTGGGCCACGTCGGTTTCCGCCGCGGCGACGTTCAGCGAAATGTCTGCATAACTCAGCTCGATGCCGAGTTCATGCTCGAGCAAGGCGAAGATATCGACATGCGTGAGATCGAGTTTTGCCAGCCGCTGACCGATGTCGAGCGGGAAATGGCTGACGTCGTAGGAGAATGCGGCGCCCCCTGCAATTCGCACCCTGGAGATGCGAACGACTGACGCGTTCTGTTCCAGCCGCAGCCCGTTCCTCACCTCGGTCGTGGCGCGCAGCTCCGACACTTCGACGACTTCGGAGTGCACCTCGATGCCCAGTGGCGCGACCAGTTCACCAAAGCCCTGCAGCCGTCCGAGATCCTGCACCACCTGGACCCGGCGCACGAAGTAGCCCTTGCCCTGGCGGCTTTCAATGAGACCTGCCTTGCGCAGCGCATCGAGCGCGAGGCGAACAGTGACGCGGCTGACGCCAAACTGGGCCCCGAGTTCGCTTTCGGAGGGAATTCGATCGTCTTCGGCGAAGACGCCGCGAATGATCTGCTCACGCAGTGAATCGCGCACCGCTACGTATTTGTATCGGCCGCCGGCCACCGGTGATCCCGCCTTGCTCCGCCTTGCGCGACGTCCCGCCTGTTTTGCCCGCGGCGGATTGCGAGCGGGGTAGCCACCCCTCCAGTTGGGTCTCAAAAACGCCCTTAACCAAACGCCACGGTAGGATGCCGCTCGCTCCGCCGTCGGTCAACTAATTGCCCTCGCACGCACGTCAGATGCTAAGAATATGGGCAGGAGGGTGCCGGCGTACCCTTGGATGGCTAGATCGATCCTATCAAGAAGTAGCTGATGGCCCTGACCAAGCCTCCCGAAACAGCGCAGCGAATTGCCCGGACCACCCGGTCCGTGCCGCGCTCGATGCTGCTTGCCGAAAATGAGAAGCTCGCGGGCGGGCCGATGCCCCTGTTTCAGGAATTGACCGAGCGCGAGCAGAAGGAGGTGCTGGCCCAGGGGATCCGGCGCGTCATCCACCGCCGGCAAATGCTGTTTGCCCAAGGCACGCCGCACGACGGTATCTACCTGATCGAGACCGGCCGCATGCGCGTGTTCTATACCGCACCATCGGGGCGCGAGATAACGCTGGCCTATTGGCATCCCGGCAATTTCGTCGGCGGGCCGGAGGTGTTCGGATCGGGTCTTCATTTGTGGTCCGGCGCGGCGGTCGCCGACTCCAGCGTCGTGCACTTCCCGGGCAAGGTCTTGCGCCGGCTGGTGCTGCAGATACCGAGCCTCGCGATCGGCGTCATCGAAGGTCTCGCGTTCAAGGGCAAGTGTTATTCGGCGCTGGCGCAGATGCTCGGCACCCGCTCGGTGATCGAGCGGCTGGCGCATCTCTTGTTGCATCTCGCCGACAGTTACGGTGTGCGCCAGCACAACGGCATTGTGATTTCCGCCGCGCTCACCCATGCCGACATTGCGCATATGGTCGGCGCGACGCGCCAATGGGTCACCATCAGCCTGAAACGCTTCGAGGAACAGGGCATTCTTACCTCGAGCAAATCGAAAATCGTGATTCACTCCCTCGACAAGCTTAACGAGCTGCGGGGAGGACTGGCGTAAGCCGCTTTCTTGAGCGTGTCGTGCGCCGGGCTGCCTAAAATTTCGTCAGCCGCCAGAAATTTTGCAATTAATCGACACGCTTTTGCGAACTCTGTTTGATCTCGCCCGCCCCGTCTTGAATATCGCCATGCAGGCCTCGCGATCTTGCGAAACTGCACGATTGCATCGCAGAGCTCGTTGGTATCTGCGACCGGCGATCGAAACGTAACTGTTGATCCGTTGGACGTGAGGATGCGGCGCTGAAACATGCGCCGCATGAGGGAGAGGCTTTGCCGCGACCAGGCGCCAGCTTTCGCAATGAGCGACACCGTGCGCAGTCCGGGGCTTTTGGCCTTTGGGACCGCGGCCTCGGCCGCGTCGCAGCGCTGTGGCGCAGGCTCACCGGAACCATGATGGGCTACCGGCCCGAACGCCACTACATGCGCGGGCCTGGTCCAAGGTGGCATCAGCGCCATTCCGGCGTAGCTGCGTATTCCCGAAACCATCTTGCGGATCAAGATCTGGCGCCAGGCCGCGCCAACAACTTGGAGTAATTGGATGGCAAACAAACCAAACATTCTGTTCTTCCATGTCGACAACCTCGGCATGGGCGAGCTCGGCTGCTACGGCGGCGGCATCCTGCGCGGTGCCGACACCAGGCGCATGGACACGTTCGCGAAGGAAGGCATGAAGCTCACGCACTATGTCGTCGAGCCGCAGTGCACGCCGACGCGCTCGGCGCTGATGACGGGTCGGTTTCCGATCCGCTCGGGCAATCACACCATTGCGCTCGGCGGCAATGCGAGCGGCATCGTCTCCTGGGAGCGCACCATCGCCTCGATCCTGGCGGAAGCGGGCTACACCTCCTCGATCTACGGCAAGTGGCATATCGGCGCCGAGAACGGGCGTTTCCCGACCGACCACGGCTTCGACGAATGGTACGGGCCGCTTCGGACCTACGACGAATGCATGTGGCTGGAAGATCCGCATTACGAGCCGGAGCGCGACGGTTACTCGCATATGCATGAAGGCGTGAAGGGCAAGGGAGCGTGGCCGCTCAAGGACGAGCAGCTCACGATGCAGACCAAGAAGACCTGCGACCTCGAATACCAGAAGCGCGCCATCAAGTTCATGGAGAAGGCGGTCAAGGAGGACAAGCCCTTCTACTGCTACTTCAACCACTCGCTGATGCACTTCCCGATGAGCCCGCGCGACGAATTCGTCGGCAAGAGCACCAACGGCGACTGGGGCGACTGCCTGCTCATGCTGGACCACGATTTCGGCGTCCTGCTGGACACGCTTGACCGGCTCGGCGTCCGCGACAACACCATCGTCGTGATGTGCGGCGACAATGGCGCCGAAGATCATCTCGCCGGCCGCGGCACCGGCGGCTTCTTCGACGGCTCCTACTTCTCCTCGGCCGAAGGCGGCATCCGCACGCCGCTCCTGATCCGATGGCCGGCTCACATCCCGGCAGGGGTCGAAAGCAACGAGATGGTGCATGTCACCGACATGTTCACCACGCTGCTCAAGTTCGTCGGCTGCGAGCCGCCGAAGGACCGGCTGATCGACGGCAAGGATCAGACCGGGTTCTTCCTTGGCAAGCATAAGGAGTCCAGCCGCGAGTCCTGCATGGTCTGGCTCAAGGACGAACTGCATGCGGTGAAGTGGAAGGACTTCAAGATCAACTTCAAGCGCCAGCAGCACTTCCATGATCCCGAGCTGCCGCTCGGCTTTGCGCGCATCACCCACCTGCAGGAGGATCCGAAGGAGCGCGAGGCGGTCAACCAGCGTTACGTGCGCTGGTGGGTCATGCAGCACGCCCACCGCGTCGTGCGCGAGTTCGAGGACAGCGTGAAGAAGGAGGAGCTGATTCCACCCGGCGCGCCGCTCGATTTCGTGCCGAAACAGTACGCGCGCTGAGCCGTGGAACAGGTCGCAGCAGATTGCTGCTCGAGACCCGGCGCGCCGCCGCAACGCGGCGCGCTGGCGGCGGCGACGGTCGGCCGGGAAGACATGGTCTTCATTCCCGGCGGCACCTTTCTGATGGGCTCGAATGCGTTCTACCGCGAGGAGCGGCCGGTCCAACGCGTGAGCACCGATGGATTCTGGATCGACCGCTTTCCGGTGACGAACGCGCAGTTCCGCCGCTTCGTCGACGCGACCGGGTACGTTACCTTTTCGGAGCGCGCGCCGACGCGTGAGATGTATCCGGACGCGGCGGCCGAATTCCTCGTTCCGGGCTCGCTCGTGTTCGTCAAGCCGCCGCGGCCGGTCAGCTTGCGCGACTACCGCGCCTGGTGGGCCTATGTGCCCGGCGCCAACTGGCGTCATCCCAACGGTCCGAACAGCTCGATTGCGCATCGGGACAACCATCCCGTCGTCCATGTCGCCTACGAGGACGCATCTGCCTATGCGGCGTGGGCGGGCAAGGCACTGCCTGGCGAGGTCGAGTGGGAGTACGCCGCGCGCGGCGGGCTCGAGGGTGCGGCCTATCCCTGGGGCGATGCCGCAAATCCCGAAGGCCGATTCATGGCCAACACCTGGCAGGGGCGATTTCCGTTCGAGAACCTCGCCGAGGACGGCTACGAAGGCACGTCGCCCGTCGATGCTTTCCCGCCAAATGGTTACGGGCTTCACGACATGGTCGGCAACGTCTGGGAGTGGACTTCCACGCCCTATGCGTCGAGCCATGATGCCGAGAAATCCTGCTGTCATCGTGAGACGCTGGACCAACGCAGTCATTTGCAGGTGGTGAAAGGCGGATCGCATCTCTGCGCTCCCAATTACTGCCTGCGCTTCCGCCCGGCCGCACGACAGGGCGAGACGAGAGACTCCTCGACCTGTCACATCGGATTTCGATGCATCGTGCGCGAGCCGAGCTGATTTAAGCGACAAGGAAATCGAAACCATGCGCGCATCCTATCTGTTCACCTCAGAGTCGGTGTCCGAAGGGCATCCCGACAAGGTCTGCGATCGGATCTCCGACGAGATCGTCGATCTGTTCTTCCGCGAAGGGGCTCGGGAGGGCGTCGACCCCTGGAGCATCCGCGCGGCCTGCGAAACGCTGGCGACGACCAACAGGGTGGTGATCGCCGGCGAAACGCGCGGGCCGTCCTCGGTGACCCCTGAGCGGATCGAGCAGGTCGCGCGCGAGGCGATCAAGGACATCGGTTACGAGCAGGATGGCTTCGACTGGAGAAACGCCGACGTGCAGGTGCTGCTGCACCCGCAATCGGCGGATATCGCCCAGGGCGTCGATGCGGATGCGCCCGGCACCAACCGCGAGGAGGGCGCGGGCGATCAGGGCATCATGTTCGGCTATGCGACCGACGAGACGCCGGAATTGATGCCGGCACCGATCCTCTACGCGCACAAGATCCTGCGACTGATCTCGGAAGCGCGTCATGCCGGCAAGGAAAAGGTGCTCGGCCCCGACTCCAAGAGCCAGGTCACGATCGAGTACGAGAACGGCAGGCCGGTCCGCGTGCGCGAGATCGTGGTCTCGCATCAGCATCTCGTCGAGGACATGAGCTCCGACCAGGTGCGCGAGCGGGTCGAGCCCTACGTTCGTCAGGCCCTGCCGGAGGGCTGGATCACCGACAAGACGATCTGGCACATCAATCCGACCGGGAAATTCTACATCGGCGGCCCGAATGGCGACGCCGGGCTGACCGGCCGCAAGATCATTGTCGACACCTACGGCGGCGCCGCGCCCCATGGCGGCGGAGCATTCTCCGGCAAGGACTCGACCAAGGTCGACCGCTCGGCGGCCTATGCGGCGCGCTACCTTGCCAAGAACATCGTGGCCGCCGGTCTCGCCAGGAAGGCGACGCTGCAGCTCTCTTACGCCATCGGCGTTGCCCGGCCGTTGTCGATCTACATCAACACGCACGGCACCGGAAAGGTCGCCGAAGACCGGCTGGAAAGGGCCGTTGCGGAATCGATGGACCTGACACCGCGCGGCATCCGCAGGCATCTCGATCTGAACAAGCCGATTTATGCGCGCACCGCCGCTTACGGCCATTTCGGCCGGACGCCGGAGGCTGACGGCGGCTTCTCCTGGGAGAAGACTGACCTTGCCGATGCGCTGCGGCGCGCGGTGTGAACGACGGATGTCGAACATGACAGACGTCGATGACCGTACGGCCAAATTCGCGTTCGAGGACTCACCTTCGATCGGCGCGGTGCTGACTTCTCCGCGCGAGTTCACCCGGGAGACGCTTGCGGGCGTGGTGACGGCGCTGGCGCTGATCCCCGAGGTGATCTCGTTCTCGTTCGTCTCGGGCGTCGATCCCAAGGTCGCGCTCCTCTCGTCGATCGTGCTGGGACTGGTGATGTCGGCGCTGGGCGGCCGTCCGGCGATGGTGACGGCCGCGGCCGGATCGGTCGCGCTGGTGATCGGGCCGATGGTGAAGACTTACGGCACGCCCTATATCCTGCCGACCATCCTGCTCGCCGGCGCTGTGCAGATCGCCTTTGGCCTCTTCGGCATGGCCCGCCTGACCCGGTTCATTCCGCGCTCGGTGATGGTCGGCTTCGTCAACTCGCTTGGCATCCTGATCTTCCTCGCCCAGGTACCGCACCTTCTCCACGTGCCCGCGGCGGTCTATCCCCTGTTCGCGCTGACGATCGCGATCGTGCTGCTGGCGCCTCGCGTCATCACCATCATTCCGGCTCCGCTGATTGCGATTGTGATCGCGACCGCGATCGTGATCTCCGGTCACCTGACGGTTCCGAATGTCGGCGGCCAGAGCGGCGCGATGACGCCGGGGTTGCCCGGCCTCACGCCGCTGTTGGTGCCGCTGAACCTGGACACGCTGCGCATCATCTGGCCGACGGCGCTGAGCGTTGCCTTTGTGGGGCTGCTCGAGACGCTTCTGACCGCGAAGCTGGTCGACGATCTCACCAGCACCCGCTCGCACAAGGGCAGGGAATCCTGGGCGCTCGGCCTCGCCAACATCGCGGCCGGCCTTTACGGCGGCATCGCCGGCTGCGCCATGATCGCGCAGACCGTCGTCAACGTGAAGATCGGCGGCGGTCGGTCGCGCATCTCGACCGCGGCCGCGGCGATCGTGCTCCTGGTGCTGGTGACGGTGCTGAGCGGCCTGATGGCACGGATTCCGCTGGTGGCGCTGGCGGCGGTGATGATGATCGCTGCCGTCAAGACCTTCGACTGGCACAGCGTCGCGCCGTCCACCTTCAGGCGCATGCCGCGCTCCGAGACCTCGGTGATGCTGACGACCATCATCGTCACCGTGGCGACCGGCAATCTCGCCTACGGCGTGGGCTGCGGCGTGTTGCTGGCGATGGCGCTGTTCGCCCGGCGCGTCGCCCACGTCATTCGCGTCGAGCGCACGGCGAGCGAGGACGGCAGCGCCGTCCGCTACCACGTGCACGGACCGCTCTTCTTCGGCAGCAGCAACGACCTCGTCGAGCAGTTCTCCTATGCAATGGACCCCGAGGAGATCACGGTCGACCTTACGCACTCCCAGATCTGGGATGCATCCAGCGTCGCCGCGCTCGACGCGGTCGAGACCAGGTATCGGAACCTGGGCCGGGCCATCACTTTGACCGGCCTCGATCCGCGAAGCCTGGCCTTCCATGGGCGGTTGACCGGACAGCTACAGGGATAGATCGAACAGACAAGCGGGCGCGCGGATGATCTGGATCGGGTTGGCGATATTCGCCCTGCTGGTGGTGACCCGGCTTTCCCTTCCGTTCATCCGCTCGCCCGCCCGAGAGACGATCGGCGTTGCGAACGTGCCCTTCGATGGTTCCTGATCACCGCTTGTTTGCCCACGCCTTAAGCGGGGAATTGCGAAACGCGGCATGGGCCGCGAGACTCTCGTGCTAGAATTGCAACAACCCAGCCTGAGCGATTCGGAAGCACGATATTTGAAGAGGAAAAAATCCGGGACGGCGTGGCGACATGCCAATATCGGTCGCCTTCTCAACAACGCGGTGCGTCGCTTCGAAGCCCGCGTCCTTGAGCTCATGGACGAACGCGGCCACGCCGGGACGCGGATCGCTCATGTCGGCCTGACACGAAATCTCGATGTGGAGGGGACGCGCCTGACCGAGCTCGCCCGGCGCGCTTCCATGAGCAAGCAGGCCATGGGCGAACTGGTTGATCAATGTACGGAGCTCGGGCTGGTCGAGCGCGTTGCCGACCCGAGCGACGGCCGCGCGCGGATCGTCAGGTTTACCGGTGCCGGACGCATCTGGCTGGAGGCCTTTCGCGACGCGGTGGATGTCGCCGAGCGCGAGATGCGCGCCGAACTCGGCAAGGCGGTGATGGATACGATCCTGCGTGGGCTCGCAGCCTATGGCGAGACGTTCGATACCCTGGACGCCGGGATCGACTTGACGAAATAGTCAGGTTGCCTTACCACTTGGAAGCGAATGATCAAGCCCTGGATTTTCGAGTTCTTGCACGCTCCGTCCGCCGAGGACGGCGGAGAGGTGGCGCGGCAGATCGCCACCGCCGTGTTTGACAAAGGCATCGCCCTTTGGAAGCGGCTGGATACGCTCGGGTTTGAAGGCATCTTCTTCAGCGAGCACCACTTCGGCTTGTCCTACAGCCCGTCGCCCAACCTCTTGATCGCCGCCATCGCCCAATCCACCACGCGGCTGCGCCTCGGCACCATGGGCGTGGTGCTGCCGCTCTACCAGCCCTGGCGCGTTCTGGAGGAGATCGGCATGCTCGATCACCTGACGGGTGGGCGGTTGGAGATCGGCTGCGCCAGCGGCGTGCCGCAGGAGTTGATCCAGACCGGGATGGGGCCGGAAGAGAACCGCGAACGCTTCAACGAGAGCCTGCAGATCCTCGACGCCTGGCTCGCCGAGCCAGTGATCTCGCATCAGGGGCGGTACTACAGCTTCGACAAGCTTCGCATCGTGCCGCGGCCGCTGCAGCAGCCGTCGCCTCCGAAATGGACCACGGTCGTCAGCACTACCTCGGCCGTCAAATCCGCCGCACGACGGTCCAGGATCTGCACGGCCTTCGAATCCGTCGCGCGCGTCAAGGAGATCTTCGACGCTTACCGCGCCGAGGCTGACCGGCTCGGCATCGCCTGCGGCGCGGACCACCTTGCAATCCGCCGCAATATCTCGATCGCGCCGAGCGAAGCGGAGGCGCAGGAGCGATCGCAGATGGCGAGGGAGGCCGCCTTCAAGGTGCTCGCGGGCGATCCGCGGGTGCGCCAGCAGTCGTCCTCGCTTCTGGATGCACCCAAGTCCGCCAACGGCTTCTCGGTGCATGCCGATGAATTCATCGCGGGCACGCCGGCCCGGGTGGCCGAGCAGATCATTGCGCAATGTCGCAGTTCGGGCGCCGGCCATATCGCGGCGATTCTGGGCCGCGCCATTGATGAGCAGCGAATCCGCGCGACGGAGCTGTTCGCAGAGCAGGTGATCCCGATTCTGCGCAAGGCGGAGATAGCCTGATCCGCAACCGATGGCGCATGATGTATTTGGATTGAACCACACGCTCGTCATGGCCGGACTTGTTCCGGCCATCCACGTCTTTGTTTTGCCGCGGGTTTAAGACGTGGATGCCCGCGACAAGCGCGGGCATGACGATTCCGTCAAATCTCATCCCGGGCCCGCCGAGACGCCGGCAGCACGTCATCCCATGTCAGTGGCAGGTTCAGCAGGCCGCGAAACGCCCAACCGACGATCCGCACCGGCGGGTCGTCGACGATGCGCAGATTGGCAAGTCGGGAGAAGATGGCCGGCAGCGCGACGTCGGCGATCATGGCGCGCGACGCCCAGGCGCCCGCGCAGAAATGCGGACCTGCGCCGAACGCCACGCTTTTTGAGCTGTCGCGGCGAACGTCGAAGCGATCGGCATGCTGAAAATGCCTCTCGTCGCGATTGGCCGAGCCGAACATGAGGAAGACGCGATCGTTTGTCTCGAACGCGACCTCGCGGATGGTCCAGGGTTTGGCGATGCGGCGCGGCGACATGCCGATCGGAGAAATCCAGCGCGCATATTCCTCGAAGGCCTGCAGCCACGGGATCGTCCCGCCGCGAACCAGCGCGAGCTGATCGGGATGCGTCAGGAGCGCCCAGACGGTGCCGGCAATGGCGTCGCGCGGCTCATTCTGGCCGCCGCTGATCGCGAGCTTGATGTTGGCGCGCACGCTCTCCATAGGCATGCCGGCTTCCACCATGACGCCGAGCAGGCTCTTGTCGGGCGTCTTGCTGAGCACCGGCAGCATGTCGTCGATCGCAGCGTCTATTCCGGCCGTCGCGGCATGACAGCGTGCCTCAACGGCGGGATCGCCGACATAGTTCGCGATGCCGTCAATCATCCCCTGCGACCATGCGTTCATGTCCTGATAGCGCATGTTGGTAAGGCCCGTGATCGACTTCAGGCATTCTGCAGAGAACGGCAGGGCGAAATCCGCGACGAAATCGACCGTGCCCGAGCGCGGCGGCGCATCGATGAGCCGATCGGCATGTGCCTGAAACTGCGCCATCCAGTGGGTTTTGACGGCCCTGGGCGAGACGGCCGGGAAGAACACGCTGCGCTCCGCCATATGCGCAGCGGCATCCTTGCGCATCATGTTGTGGCCCATCAGCCTGGTCATCAGGCCTTCCGGCTGATCGGAGCTGAAGACGTCGATCTTCTTCTCGGAGATGGAGATGTCGTCGCGGTTGCACAAAAGCGTGCTGCCGAGCTGGGGCACGAAGGCGATCGGCGTCTCCTGGCGCAGCCGCGCGAGCATGGGATAGGGGTCGTTCCAGAATGCGGCGACGTCGATGTCGATGCGCGGAGCGGTGCTCAAGGTCTTGCCCTCGAAGGTTCGTGGCCACAGGGTAGGTCCGCCGCAAACGGATGTCTGTCCCCATAGAATGGGACAAGTACCGGGTTCGCCGGACATCCTGCGAGTATGTGACACAATCTCGTAGGGTGGGTTAGCCGATCACATCCGCCGGTGGCTCCACAAACGAAGGCGGAAGGCGTAACCCACCACATAGCTGTGGGGAGAGAAGCGGTGGGTTACGCTTCCGCCTTCGCTCTGCTTCGGCGGAAGCTAACCCACCCTACGATTCAGTTCAGGCGGCGCGGCGAGGTCAGAAGGCGCAGCACGATCGCAAACAGCTCGTTCTGAGAGGAGATGCCGAGCTTCTCGTAGGCGCGCTTGCGATAGGTGAGGGTCGACTGCAGGCTGATGCCGAGGTCGACCGAGATCGCCTCGGAACTGAAGCCCGAGAGAATGCGCAGGCACACGTCCTTCTCCCGACCGGTCAGGCGCAACAGCGGATCGTTGGTGGAGAATAACGTCTCGAGCCTGCGGAACGGATCGTGGTTCGGCGCTACCGCTTCCTGGAAGTGGCGCGCCACGGCCGCGCCGACGGTGGGCGCAACCCGCTTGAGGTGCTCGATCTGTTCGCGGCTGTAGCGGCCCTGTGCCGCGGTCCGGTAGAAATTCACATAGAAGCAGGCATCTCCGACCCAGATCGCGGTTGCGAACTTGTCGACGATGTCTGCATCGTTGAAAAAGATCTTGAGGTACTTTTCGTCGTACATGCGGCGCGCGAAGGCGGGGAGCACAATCGATGACGCGTGGCTGCGCTGGCGAAAAACCACTTCCCGGTTCGGGTCCGCCAAATGAAATTGCTCGGAATACGCTGCTCCGAGATCCGGTCCGATCGGGATGTTCCCGATATCCAGCAGGCACCGTGCCGAACGCTCGCCCTCGAACGCGAAGACCATGCAGTGGCCGACGCTCGCGATGCGGCGCAGCGTGTCGAGCAGAGTTTGCGGAAACGAGGGGCGCCCTATCGCAAGCACGGCGGGAGCGATGTCATCGGCTGACACAGCTCTGAAAGCTTGCGAAGCTCCCATGGTTTCCTCCCTTGATCCTGTCGTGAGTTTACCATGTGGCTGCGCCGCCATGGAAGCGGTCGCGAGCCTGGCGGCCCGAGCCGCCCCCGGGATCAATCCTGGCACGCTTTCGAGCTGTCACCGCTGAGCGGCGCGAACATCGATACGATCCGCTATGACGAACGCATCAGGATGCTGCCGCCGCCGCCACGATCCGGCAGCGGACGCCGCATCTATGACTCGACCCACCTCCGCACGCTGGTGTTCATACGCCGCGCCCGCGAGTTCGGATTCTCGCTCGACGAGATCCGCCATAAGGCGGGCGAAGTCATACACCCAGACATAGGGAACGACGTGGCATTTTGGACGGTTGCGCGGCCCGTGCGACAAGAGCAAAATAGGTTACACGATTCGGAATGGATATCTGTGAAACGCGACCTCAATGCTCAACTAGATTTCGACGACATTGGCTTAACAAAATCGGCTTGGATTTGTGAGTCGGTTACGATCGCGGATCACAAGGTGCTCGTAACGCCCGTTTTTCAGGCCTATTGGCGGTTTGCGGCGGAACGCCAGGAGATTTTCTTCCGACGATTGCAGAGCGCAAATAGCGCGCTGACGAATGATCCTGTGCTCAGCACGTATCGGTTTACGAACTCCTATCGTGCATCCGATCGCGCGAGCCAATACCTCATCCGCAACGTGATTTACCGGGACGATCTTCCGTCGGACGAGGTGAACATTGCTTTTCGTATTCTGCTGTTCAAGCTCTTCAACAAGATTGAGACCTGGGAGGAGCTCGAGCAAAGGCTCGGTCCGCTCACGTGGGACTCGTATCGCTTTTCCGACTACGATCGCGTGCTCTCGGCGCAGCGTACGGCGGGTGAGCGCATTTATTCAGCCGCGTACATTATGCCGTCAGGCGGAAGCGCTTTCGGCAATAATGTGAAGCATCAAAATCATCTACGTCTCCTCGAATTCCTCGTGAAGAAAGACTATCCGGCACGGCTTGCTAATTGTCGCAACATGGCGGAGGCCTTTGCGCTCCTCCGAACGGTTCCCACGCTCGGACCGTTCCTTGCCTACCAATACGCGACCGACATCAACTACAGCACGCTGACCAATTTTTCGGAGGGTGATTTTGTCGTGGCAGGACCGGGCGCGCTGGATGGTATCGAGAAGTGTTTTGTCGCTGGCAAATCGCTGAACTCGGCCGATGTCATTCGTTATATGTGTGACAATCAGGAGCGGCACTTTGCCGAACTTGGGATTGACTTCAAAACGCTTTGGGGGCGTCGACTACAACTAATCGACTGCCAGAATGTGTTCTGCGAAATCTCGAAGTATGCACGGGTCGCATTCCCCCAGATAGCGGGCTCTGCTGGCCGGACCCGCATCAAGCAAAAGTTTGCTCAACGCGGCGAATTGCCAACGCCGTGGTATCCGCCAAAGTGGAACATCAACGCGGCTATTGTCGCCTAGCTATTGCCGATGTCGCCGACATCCGCAATCGCTGTAACGGTGCTGATCACGCTGTCTCCGACCCGGGTCACTGCGGATTTATAATCCACGACTCGCCGAGCGAAGGCTCGCGCCTGTACTTGTCCCGTCGCTTTAACGCTGATGCGGTTCTCTGGGAGCAACGTTACCTCGATCTCATCGTGGCGTTCGGCTTTCGGCACGCCCAAAGCTTCCAAGACAGATTGCTTTATAGAGATGAGCTCAGCCCTCCGTTCCGGTGTGGTGGTGCGCTCCATTTCTACCGGTGAGAGTAGGCCCGCGGCCGGTGCCTGCGCGCCTTCAATGCTGGTTGCAGTCATGCCCATACCGACAGTGGCGCCCCGTACATCGGGTGACACGGTGGGAGCGAAGGTGAGCCGGCGGTTCATTAGATCGACGTGTACCGTTCCCTGACCTTCAGCGCGCAGCTGTGCAAAAATCTCGCAGCCTTCGAAAATGGCATTCTCCCATTCCCAGAACTTGTTCCGGGATACTTCATGACCCTCCACGAACATGCGGATCATCTTGAGGAGGCGGAAGGAAATAAGGCTCCGCGTCGAAAAAAGACGGCGCGGGCCGTCAATTGCGCATCGATCAGATTCCTCTGCAAGTCGCTGTCCTTCGGAGTGGATTGCTTTCAGAACCAGTTCTTCGACAACTCGGGCCCGCCCGCCGTCCTCAACCTCGTCAATTTTCTCGTCTCCCCTTTTTCGTTTCCTTCCCATGAGCCCTCTGACGACCGGCGACCAGCCGAGGTGCGCAATCAGAGCGAGGTGCAGCACGTCGTGAAATCGGTAACCGTCGTCTTTATAGGCATTGTCCGTAAGATCATCGCCAAGCGGACGGCCCGCAAAGTACATACGCGATTTCTGCGGAGAGACGGGTATGAACGATACGTCGAACGAGCGAGGAAACTGCTCCTTCGGATCCCGGTCATCATCGTGCAATGGGGTTGGCTCACTCCCTCGCTGGGAGCGAAACCGTACCTTCTTGCAGTTCGCTGCGACAACTTCGTCCATCGATAAGTGGTAGAGGCTTGCGATCGCGCAAAGGTGCCACGTAATCTCTTCGAGGACGATATTGGGTGGCCTATCGGCTACTTTTTTATTCAGCTCGAGCTCAATCTCCGGCAGCTTCGACCGAAGCAGCTCCGCGCCGAGCTGCCACAGCACTGTGATGCAGACCTCAAGCAGGACACGCCCGTCGGTGCGTGCTGTCTTGAAAGCCAGCTTTTGGTAGTCATCGAATGTGTAATCAAGGCTTGGCGGGAAGGACTTTGCAGCCTCGAGAAAAGCCAGCCTTGTATCGGGACCGAGCGCCATCGCGATTCTGCGCGCGCGCTCATTTTCGCTACCGATTTCGTCCCTCAAGACCGAGATGTCGTTCGCCAGAATATCGAAGTAGTCTTTGTTCAAGATTTGGCCGAGGGAAAAGACGTACCAAAGCACGTCGCCCAGCTCTTCCTTGATTTCGTCGTTCGCCTGGTCCCACGTCGTTTCGCCGCCCTCGCCAAGCAGCTTCTTCTTAATCGCGGAAACCATCGAACCGATTTCGCCGACCAGCCCATAGAGTGCGATCGCGTACCGTTCAGTCGGCGGCTTGCTGGCGTACTGATCAGTTCCCTTTACGAAGGCGTTGTAGTCCTTCACTTTCATAGCGAACCTCAAGCTTTCTTTTTCCGGCGACGCTTCGGTGTGTCGAGGAATTGCCAATGCGCAGGCTCGCCAAGATAGCCGCGCTCAGGATGCTGGCCGAGCCACGCCATCAAGGCGGCCACTTCCACTTTCTCAAAGTTGCGCTTGTGTCCGGAACTGCGAATGGCGAAGTGTTTCAACTCATCCGGCATTTGGATGCCGCGCCGCCCCCAATACGCGAACTCATGGCTGATCAAAACGCGGTCAGTTCGGCCCGTGTCGCGGTGAAGATCACCAAGTGAGATTTCACCGTTCTCGAGGCTATGAAAAGAATATTCCTGGCAGTAAACGCCGCTACGGTTGCTGTGGTAGATATTATCGCCGTAGCGCAGAAACGTTGTGCCGTTCATGACCGGCTTCTTGCGGCGAAACCTCGCATCGCTCCAATACTCGTCAAACGTCAAAATTTCATCGACGCGCATCCAATAACAGAGGCGGCCCGATAGGTTTGGCTTCACCGCGCCCATACCCAGAATGATATCGCCGAGCTTCACCGTTTTCCGGATGACCGGCTTGCAGCACGCCAGCGTGCACGCGCCGTGGAACGGGTTAGGCGCGAAGCCGAGATCGTGCTCGATCACATAGGTGAAGACGCTCACTTCGTGTTTTTGGGATCGTCGACGCACAGGTTGTGCTCCATCGGGACCTTCGGCAGCGCCTCGCCGGCCTGCGTTTCGAAACAAGTGACATCATCGTCAGCCAACACCGCCGCCAGCTTCTTGGGTTCCCAAGGAACGATCGAGTAGGCATACTTCTGGGCGGCCTGGGGCAACTCGGCACCCTCGGTGCCGCGCGGCCAGACACATACCGCCCGGCGGCCGCCGTTCTGGAGCTTCTCGAGTTCGCCCTCCAGACCCGGGTCGCCGCATGCAGCCGGCGTTATCACGACTATGAGAACGTCCTCTTCGCAGTCGGCGGTCGGGTCACCGACTGATTCCACGATTTCGACGTCGTCGGCGACGCAACCAGCCTGAACTGCCAATTCCGTTGCCTGCTTAACCTCCTCATTTGTAAGGACTTTTCCAAGTATCTTGATTTTTGCCATGTCCGGCTCCGAAACGTGCTATGACCGATCCCAGATTGGGAGCGTGGATCTCAATTGTGTCGGAATCAAGTCATCGCTCCCAAAATGGGAGCGGTAGGATGTGGGATGCGATTTTTGGGTCAAACGGAATTGGCGGAATTTTTGCGCACTCAGCCTGGGGAAACCGATCGCATTCAGGCATGGCTGTCTGAAATTCGCAACCGGAAGTGGAGTAGCGCGGAGTCCTTGTCCGCCGATTTTCGTAGTGTCGATACCTCGAATCCGCCGCAAGCAATTTTTCAGCTTCGCGATCCGCCGCTTCAGATTGAGACGCTTATCGACTTTCGAAACAGCGTTGTACTTCTTCGCGGCATTCAGCGACCAAAGGACAATCGCCTCGTCTTCCCATCATCTCAACCTTCGATCCAATAGGAAGCTTGCTTGTGATTATTAAGCCCATCCGAAACTCTGGCGATTTGAAACGAGCAAAAGCTCACTTAGCTACGCTCGTTACGGAAAACATCGAGGGGCGTCATGACGACGACATAGAGGTGCTTTCGACACTTGTTGAAAAATATGAAGACTCATTCTCACGAATAGATGCTCCAACGCCGATTGCTGCGATCAAATATCGTATGGATGAGTTAGGCTTAACTCCGCGAGGGCTTGAACCTTTTATTGGCTCGCGCGCGCGGGTTTCGGAAGTTCTATCCGGAAAACGCCACCTGTCGATCGACATGATCCGATCGCTGCATGAGGGACTTCGCATTCCCTATGAGTCACTTTTCTCAGAGCGGCCACGAAATATTGGAATAGAACATGTATCTGAGCCCGCGTTGGATAAATTGAATGCGCTTGGCTTCAGTCTTGAAAGAAATAACCTTCGATCATTTATTCCCTCGTCACTTCATCAAGGTGCGCCTCTCGCGCTTTTGCGAAAAACAAGAACGCAGCGCACTTCTTCAAAAACCGATCAGTCGGCTTTGATGCTCTGGCAGGCAGCCGTTCTACAGAAGTGCGAGGAAGCAACCGAAAGAATGCCATTCGATATAAACGAATTGCGGGCGACTGATTTTCGGCGTTTGGCGAGACTGAGCACGCATAGTGACGGCCCGCTTCGAGCCACTAAAATGCTAAGTGGACTGGGTGTTTGCGTGACCGTGTTGCCGCCTTTGCCTGGAACATTTCTAGATGGTGCTGCGATGGTTTCGGCCTACGGAGTTCCTGTAATTGGCCTCACATTGCGTTTTGATCGAGTTGATAGTTTTTGGTTCACGCTACTCCACGAAGTCGCTCATATCGCGCTCCACTATGATTTCCTGATGCAGAACAGGGAGCCGTTTATCGACGACATGGAAATTCGTAGCGATGACATGCAGGAGCGCGAAGCAGACGAATTTGCACGCAAGTCACTCATTCCCGACCATTTCTTAGGCCAAGTGGAATGGAGCGCAGCGAGTTCTCACGACGATCTCGTTGCAGTTGCAACGCGCGCGCGCGTCCACGTGGCGATCGTCGCCGGTCGATGGCAGCGCGATCACCAAAACTACAAAAAGTTTTCGCGCTTGATCGAGCGAGATACGCTGAGGCCGATGTTACAGGGTGTTTGACTCCTTTGATAAGCCGCCTGCCTCTCCACCACGCAGGATCGGGACGTGCTGATTGCTGTAGCTCCAAAGCTACGGTAGACGGCTTCGTCGTTGGCGGATGTTCCGCAACGGGCGATTGGCAAGGGCAAGGTGCCTAAGGACTTGTTGCGCCAAAACAGCGATTTTCGTCAACGGAATCAACCTGATTTGCCCTGTCCAGCCCTCAGTGCAAAAATATTTTGCTTCCGTTTTCCAGAAAATCATGGTTCTCTCCCGCCCATCCTGATTCCACAGGAGGGGCGGCTCGCGATCGTCACGGACGTGGGAGTTGGGATGCGGTGGACGTGAGGGTGTTCAGCGCGGCTTGCCGCGCCGACGAAAGCAGTTCTCACGGACGAGCGAAATCGCGTGGTCCCGGCGCCCCGACGCTGGCGTCAAGTCTTGCGGATGATGACCGCGAGGCGACGGAGGCTATCAAGCCCGGCGCTCCGGGGAGATCGCGTATAAGCCGTAAACCATCGCGCGGGGAATGTCGGTTGTTCCGGCTGCCCTGTTGTTGCTTGCGTGCGCAAAGTGCACTTTTCTTTGCACGCAAGGCTCACGGGTGCGGCCTGCATCCGGCATTCCCTGCGCCCTCCGACATCCGAGGGCGACGTTGAAATTCAAAACCCGGGCAAATTCATGCCGCGGGAGCGCGGACGTGTGTCGGCATGATCGCGAGCGGCGAAAGCGACGATGGGTCCACATTCGCCATGAAAGGCTGGCCGCTTGACATTCTCTTTTCGTCTCACTCCCCGACGCGCGGCGGCAAAGAGCGGCGCGGTTCGAACGCGGAAAATTTCCGGAATCTCTATGAACACCGGCGACGCCAAATCGGCTTGATGAATCATTCGAACATGGTCCATAAGCAGCGTCCCCGCAGCCGGTAGCCCGGTTGCCTGCAAGTGGTTCGGTGGGAGTTTCCGTGGCAAACATTCATCAGCAGATTGCGCAGGAGCTTGGCGTTCGGGAGCAGCAGGTCGAGGCCGCGGTGACGTTGCTCGACGGCGGCGCTACGGTTCCCTTCATCGCCCGCTATCGCAAGGAACTGACCGGCGCGCTCGATGATGCACAATTGCGCAACCTGGAAGAGCGACTGACCTATTTGCGCGAGCTCGAGGAGCGCCGCGCTGCCGTCCTCGATTCGATCCGCGAGCAGGGCAAGCTCGATGCGGTCCTCGAAGCCGCGATCCTCGCCGCCGACACCAAGGGGCGCCTGGAAGATATCTATGCGCCGTTCAAGCCGAAGCGCCGCACCAAGGCCGAGATCGCAAAGGAAGCCGGCCTCGAGCCCTTGTCGGAGATGTTGCTGACGCAGCCGCAACACGATCCGCAGGCCGCAGCCGCCGCTTTCGTCGATGCCGAGAAAGGGGTGGCGGACGTTGCCGCGGCGCTGGAAGGCGCCCGCGCCATCCTGACCGAGCGTTTTGACGAGGACGCCGATCTGAAGGGCGCGCTGCGCGAGGAGATGTGGTCGCAGGGGTGGATGACGTCCGCTGTGCGCAGGGGCAAGAAGACGGAGGGCGAGAAGTTCAAGGATTATTTCGAGTTCAGGGAGCCCCTGAATAAATTGCCGTCGCACCGCATCCTGGCGCTGTTCCGCGGCGAGAAGGAGGAGATCCTCAATCTGGAGATCAACCCCGAGGCGCAGCCGCAGGCCGCCGGCGTCTCGTCCTCCTACGAATTGAAGATCATGCACCGCTTTGGCATCTCGCAAGGGGGCCGTCCCGGCGATAACTGGCTGGCGGAGACCGCGCGTTGGGCCTGGCGCACCAAAATCCAGGTGCACCTCAACATCGACCTGCGCATGCGGCTCTGGACGGCGGCAGAGACCGAAGCCGTGCGCGTTTTCGCCTCGAATCTGCGCGATCTCCTGCTCGCCGCGCCGGCCGGAGCGCGTGCGACAATGGGACTCGATCCCGGCTACCGCACCGGCGTCAAGGTTGCCGTCGTCGATGCGACCGGCAAGGTGCTCGCGACCACCGCGGTCTACCCGCATGAGCCGCACCGGCGGTGGGACGAGGCGCTGGCTATCCTCGGACAGCTCGTGATCGCGCACCAGGTCGAGCTGATCGCGATCGGCAACGGCACCGCCTCGCGCGAAACCGACAAGCTCTCAACCGAATTGGTGAAACGGTTGCCGGACCTGAAGATGACCAAGATCGTCGTCTCCGAAGCCGGCGCGTCCGTCTATTCGGCCTCGGCCTTTGCCTCGGAGGAACTGCCGGAGCTCGATGTCACCATGCGCGGCGCCGTGTCGATCGCACGACGCCTGCAGGATCCGCTTGCCGAGCTCGTGAAGATCGATCCGAAGGCGATCGGCGTCGGCCAGTATCAGCACGATCTCGGCGAAAGCCATCTGGCGCGCTCGCTGGACGCCGTGGTCGAGGACTGCGTCAACGCGGTCGGCGTCGACGTCAACACCGCGTCCGCTCCGCTGCTCGCGCGCGTCTCGGGCATCGGCCCTAGCCTTGCGCAAAGCATCGTGCAGCATCGCGACACCAACGGAGCCTTCAAGTCGCGCAAGGCGCTGAAGGATGTGCCGCGGCTGGGAGCCAAGGCATTCGAGCAATGCGCCGGTTTCCTGCGCATCAACGGCGGCGATGATCCGCTCGATGCCTCGGGCGTGCATCCGGAAGCCTATCCGGTGGTGCGGCGGATTCTTGCTGCGACCAAGAGCGACATCAAGGTGTTGATCGGCAATAGCGACATCGTGCGCCAGTTGAAGCCGCAGGCTTTCGTCGACGATACCTTCGGGCTTCCCACGGTCACCGACATCCTGCGCGAATTGGAAAAACCCGGCCGCGATCCGCGTCCGGCGTTCAGGGCCGCGGTATTCAAGGAGGGTGTCGAGGAGATCAAGGACCTCAAGCGTGGCATGATCCTGGAAGGGACCGTCACCAACGTCGCTGCATTCGGCGCCTTCGTCGATATCGGCGTGCACCAGGACGGGCTGGTCCACATCTCGGCGATGTCGAAGACTTTCATCAGGGATCCGCGCGAGGTCGTGAAGCCCGGCGACATCGTCAAGGTGAAAGTGCTGGATGTCGAAGTCGCCCGCAAGCGCATCGCCCTGACGCTGCGTCTTGACGATGAGACCGGCGGCAAGAAGGAGGGGGAGGGCTCTTCTCGCGACGGCGGTCGCACCTCCGCTAAGACCTCATCGCCGCGCAAGGGTGCGGGACAGTCCGGCGGGGGCGGGGCGCTCGCCGACGCCTTGCGCCGCGCCAGCGAGAAAAACGATCGCGGAGGCACGCGGCGTTGAGCCCGGCATCGCTATCGGTTCGCACTGATTTGATCTCAGGAGGAAGGCCAGTCGATCGGCTTGAACTGCAATCGGCGGCGGTTCATCTCGTCCCTGAGACCCTCTGCGTACTGCTTCATGGCGGCGCCCGCCAGGCGATACCGTCCGCCGAGCCTGTTATCCGCCATGATCTGGCGTCGCACGCTCTCGTAATATGCGAGCAGGCTCTCGTCCGACAAATCCAGGAGTTTCATCGTCCCCCATCCGAGCCGTTCGGTTGTCGGGAGACTATGCGGTGCAATTTTCCGGGCGTCTGCACCATATGTTAAATAGCGCGCGGCCATTCCGTAGCCCGTCAACAAAAATCCGCGGCGGCCTTAACATAGGTAACAACACGCGGTCGTCGCTTGTGCTTATGCTGAGCAGCGTCCTGGGGGGAGATCGTCATGCCCGATCCGGAAACCGCCGCGTTGCTTCGCTCCGTTCTCGAAGACCTTTGCGCGCCCCTTCCGCCGTCCGACGCAGGCGCCCGCACCGAGGTTGCTTCAAGGCTGCTTGAGGCAGTCAAGCCGGGCGCGCCGTCGATCGACGAGCTGAAGAAAGTGGGCAGGGAAACCTTGCGCCCGACGCCGACGATGTGGCGCTAGTCGAGACGGGTGTCATCCCAAGGCGCGACGTTCGGTCGTGCTACGGAATCTTCTCGCCGGGCTCCGCCCGCGATGCAACTATCCCGAAATTCCCGCGTTCTCTCGGCATCACCGGCTGAAACGCCTTCGTGGGCGCCGGTGGCTGAGAGACCCATCGCGCTCCCGCCTGCAGATGCAAAGGGGGAGCGCCATGTCGCATGTGACACGTCGCATCCGCAATTCCCGTCGCGTTGCGGACTATGATCGGGAAATCGTCGCGAACGCCAGGGCCGTGATCGAGCGGTCCCTGCAGATTCTCCGGGACAGCCGCGTCGAAATCCATTTGGGCAGGAACTATTACGTGCCCATAGTTGCCAATGATTTCGAATACGCCGGCGAGGTCAGGCTGCGAACGGTAGCGTGACGGTGGATGACCGCGACGAATTAGCAGGCTTCAATTGGAGCCTGCAACGGGTCCTCTCACAGCCGAAGCAGACGACATCCCCCGGCCGTTTCAAGTCGTCCGGCGTGCGCTGCAATAGGATCATGGACTCAACTCGTCGTTCAGGAACCAGTCGGTCGCGCGACGCGTGAAGCGCCGAGAGCCGAGTCCATCCTTCAAAGCTATTGGCTGTCGATCAGCTTCGTCAATTCGCGGGTCATGGCAGGGAGGTCGAGCGGCTTCTCCCACAAACGCACGTCCTGAAATTCGGATACGACCGACGTCTTGTCGTATCCGGTGGTGAAGACGAAAGGAATTTTGCGGGCGCGGAGCACGCGCGCCAGCGAGAAACACCATCTCGGTTCGCAGGTTGATGTCGACGATGGCCGCGTCGATGGCAATGTCGGCGTCGATGGCATCGGCGGCCTCCCGAAGTTCACCGAAAGGGCCGACGGTGCGGGCGCCGAGGGCCTGCAGCGCCCGGACGATATCGTCGGCGAGAAAATACTCATCCTCCACGATGAGAATGCGGCGTCCCGACAGGGGTCCTGGACTGGCTGGTTGGAGGGGCACCTCTCTCCCCATTGGATCGTGGCCGAATTTCTCTAGGAACATATGTTGGCCGCCCCCCTTGTTGTAAATGACAAAACTGTCGCGGCGAGGGCCGGTTCCATGGGCAATCGCGACATCATCGTGATCGGCGGTTCGGCAGGTGCGACGGCGCCGCTGAAGCAGATCCTTGGGCGTTTGCCCAAAGACCTTCCGGCGGCGGTTTTTGTGGTTCTGCACATCCCCGCCCAGGGAATCGGCATTCTATCGACGGTCGCGAGCACGGCGGGACCGCTGCCGGTTGTTCAGGCTGAAAGCGGCATGGTCATCAAGAATGGCCATGTCTACCTGGCCGCGCCTGACCATCATCTCCTCCTGTACGAGAGCCACATGATGCTCGGGCGGGGTCCGCGGGAGAACATGGTCCGCCCGGCGATCGATCCGCTGTTTCGTTCTGCGGCGCTGCAATACGGACCGCGTGTGATCGGTGTCGTGCTTTCAGGCCTGTTATCCGATGGAGCGGCCGGCCTGAACGCCATCAAACGCTGCGGCGGCGTGACCCTGGTCCAGGATCCCTCCGATGCGGTTGCGGACGAGATGCCGCTCCGCGCCCTCGAAGCCACGACGGTCGACTTGTGCGTGGCGAGTGCAAGAATTGGCGACGTGCTGTCGGATCTGGCCCGAGAACCGGCAGGCACGGCACTGCCGGTTCCCGCTGAAATCCGCCTCGAAGTCGAGATCGCCGCCGGCGAGCGCATTGGAAGCGATCGTTTGAAGGCGATTGCCGATCCCGCACCCTTCACCTGCCCAGGCTGTGGCGGTGTGCTTTCGGAAGTCGAAGCCGGCCATCCGCTGCGCTTCCGCTGCCAGGTTGGTCATGCCTACACGGCCGACGCGCTTGCCAAGGAGCAGGAGGGGCGGGTCGACGAAGCCTTGCGCGTGGCGCTTCGCATCATCGAGGAGCGGGCGGAACTGGTGCACCGCTTGGCCGAGGACGGCCGCCACTCTGGCCGGGTCGCGGTCGCCCGGATGTATGAAACGCGTGCCGCCGAATACCGCGAATATGCCGACATGATCCGGCGCGTCATGCTAAAGTCGCTGGACCCCGAGCCTCCCAAGCTGGAAAGTTAGGCGGAGAGCATGGCAAACGTCGCCCTTGACCGAGCCGAGCAACTCAGGGCAGAGAAGAATCTGCTCGTAAGGGCCGAATTCGACATCGAGAACGGATGGAAACGCCTCCGCGCTCAACAGGACTTGTTGCTCGACCTGCAGGCCGCCGGCCATGACACGAAACAGGCGGAGCGGCTGGTCGAGCTTATGACGGCGACGCTGATCGAGTGGGAAAGGCACCGCGTCTTGATTGAGGACCGGGTCGCCTACCTGGAGAAGGCCTGCGATCCGTCCTCCATCAGTGAGGGCTAGAAGCGTTAGGAGATTAAGCCGATCCGAGAGAGCAGGAGGTCCACCTCTCCCACGCAAGTCGGGCCTGCCCGACTTGCGCAAATTGTGATGCGCTACCGGGGTAGACCCCGGTAGCGTGGAGAGGTCGATTGCACGGCAAATCGGATGAGGGGTTAAGGTCTATCGTGAGCGAAGACCCCTCACCCGGATTGCTTCGCAATCCGACCTCTCCCCAACGGGGAGAGGTGAGCCGAACTCGTGCTGGTGCGCCGCGCTCTCCTGAACTCGGCTCCTAGCTCGAACAGGCAGTCGAGCTGCTGCAGGACGCTTTGGCGCCACCGGTCGTTCTCGTCCAGGAGCAGGCGGGCCTGTGCGCTTGCGAGCTCTGCCCTGCTGAACAGGGCAAGCAGTTCGTCGGACAACTCTACTGCAGGTTCCCGGACCATGGCCCACTATGATCTTTCGCCGCTTGCATTACAATCGAGGTGATCGCGGCTATCGTCGATTCAGTGATTTATTGCATTGATAATACTGTTGAATATTCTGTCCATCTGGTGTTTGCGATTATTCCGGCAGATTGCCGGAAAAAGAGCAGAGAGCCGAACGCATGGATGAACGCGACGAGTCCCGGCAGGAAGGCAGCCGGAATCGGGAGGCCAAGGCTCCGCTTGTCATCGGCGTCGGCGCATCCGCCAGCGCCATGAACAGCATCGAGAGATTTTTCTCCAAATTTTCGCTCGACCCCGAGCAGGCCATCGTCCTCGTTTTGCAGCATCGGGAAGCCTTCGACGAGAATTGGCTGCGCGGCATCGTCGGGCGTCTGGATGGCGCCAGGCTGTCCGAGCCGCGGGATGGAGCCGGGATCGAAGGCAACACGATCTATCTGTGCGCAGCCAATGCCATCACGGCCATCCAGGGCGATCGCTTTGCCGTGCGTCCGGCGCAACAGGCGCCCGGAGAGCGCGCGACGATCGACAGCTTCCTGGTCTCGCTGGCCGAGGAGCGCGCCGAGCAATCGATTGGCGTGGTGCTCGCGGGCACCGGCGGCGACGGGACGCTGGGTGTCGCGACACTCAAGGACCACGGTGGTCTCGCGCTCTCCGAAAAAGTCGCCAATGAAAATTCCGATCATCTGACCGAAAGCAATACGCCTGCCGCGATCGCGGATTTCGTCCTGGCGCCGGAAGACATTCCGGAACACATCCATATCTATGGGCGCCATCTGCGCAGGACCGAGCAAAGGCAGGGATTTGACGAAGTGCTCGCCGCGGCGGCGAGCTCGCTATCACGGATCGCCGACATTCTGCGCAACAAGACCGGCAACGATTTCCATGGCTACAAGCAGAACACTTTCCTTCGCCGCGTGCAGCGCCGCATGCAGGTGGTTCAGATCGACGAGATCACCGCCTATGTCGATTTTCTTCGCAACGACAAGGACGAGGTCCAGAATCTCTTCAATGACCTTCTCATCGGCGTCACCGAATTCTTCCGCGACAAGCGCGAATTCGAGGTACTCGAGACGCAGGTGATTCCGAAGATCTTCGAGAACAAGGGCGCGGGCCAGCAGGTCCGCGTCTGGGTCCTTGGATGTGCCACGGGCGAGGAAGCCTATTCGATCGGCATCCTGCTCCGCGAGCACATGGCAAAGCTCGATTCCGTTCCGCAGGTGCAGATTTTCGCGACCGATATCGATGGCCGGGCGCTCGCAGCGGCGCGCGTCGGGCGTTATCGGACCAGCATCGAGGACGACATGTCGGCCGAGCGGCTGGCGCGCTGGTTCGTGCGCGAGGGCGACACCTATTGCGTGGTGAAAGAGCTGCGCGAGATGTGCATCTTCTCCCAGCACAACGTCATCAAGGACGCGCCATTCTCAAAGCTCGATCTGGTGTCGTGCCGCAACCTGCTGATCTATCTGAACGGCGAATTGCAGAACCGCGTCATCCCGCTGTTTCATTTTGCGCTGTTGCCGGACCGTTTTCTCTTTCTCGGCAACTCGGAGAATGTAACACGGCACCCGAAATTATTCGCGCCGGTCGATCGCCGGGCGCGGATTTTCAAGAAGCTCGAGACCGGCACGCGGCAGCCGCCGGAGTTTCCGATTTCGACGGCCGCCGGGCGAGCGTCCGTGGAGATGCCCCCGGTGCGCACGTTCGGGCCCGATGTCGGCCTTGAGCGCCGTGCCCAGCGCATCGCCGAGCGCTATGCCCCGGCCTACGTCATCACCGATGACAATTTCCAGATCCTGCATTTCTCCGGTCGCACCGGACGCTATATCGAGCCGACCGCCGGCACGGCGACGCTCGATCTGCTGGGCCTTGTGCATCGCGACCTCCGGCTCGAACTGCGCACGGCCTTGAGCCGGGCGCTGGAGTCCAACGAGGCCGCGCATGCCGAACAGGTCCAGCTTGGTTTGAACGGCCATCGCGCGCTCGTCGATATCACTGTCGAACCGGTGCTGGACGGTCCCGCTGGGCATCGCAATTTCGTCGTGCTGTTCAAGGATGGGCCGGTCCGCGTCATCGACGTCAGGGACAACAACCCGAATGTGCTGGTCCGCACCGAGCACGTCGAACGGCTCGAAGGCGAGTTGCGCGCGGCGCGCGAGCGGTTGCAGGCGACGATCGAGGAGCTCGAAAGCACCAATGAAGAGCTGAAGTCCTCCAACGAGGAATATCAATCCCTCAACGAGGAGCTGCAATCGGCCAACGAGGAGCTTGAAACGTCACGCGAGGAGTTGCAATCCGTCAATGAGGAATTGACGACCGTCAACGGCGAGCTCGCGCATCGCGTTCAGGAGCTGACCCGCGCGACCAGCGACCTCAAGAATTTCCTGGAAAGCACCCAGATCGCCACCGTGTTCCTCGACAACGATCTGCGCGTGATGAATTTTACGCCTGCCATTACGCAGGTGCTGCATCTGGTCGACACCGATGTCGGTCGCCCCATTGCCCATATCAAGGCGCGCATTCCGATCGAGGATCTCTACGACGATGTCCGCAAAGTGCTGCGGACGCTCGCAGCCGCCGAGCGCGAATTGACCGAGCCAGATAGCTGCACGCGCTATATCGTCCGCATCCTGCCCTATCGCTCGATCGACAACTTCATCGCGGGCGTGGTGATCACCTTCATCGACGTCACCGCGATTACCCGCGCCGAGGAGCGTCAGCGCCTGCTGCTCGCCGAGCTGCAGCATCGGGTGCGCAACACGCTCGGCGTCATCCGCTCGATCGCGCGGCGGTCATCGGAAACCGCGACCAGCGTCGAGGACTATGCATCTCATCTCGATGGCCGCCTGAACGCTTTTGCGCGGACGCAGGCCCTGGTGACCCGCGATCCCGAGGGCGGTGTTGATCTCGAATATCTCGTGGTCGAGGAACTGCTCGGCTACAACGCGCGGGAAGGGGACCAGCTTCGCCTTTCCGGCCCACCGGTGCGCTTCCAGTCCAAGAGTGCGGAGACCTTTGCACTGGCGATCCACGAGCTCGCCACCAATGCCATCAAGTGTGGCGCGTTGAGCCGGCCCTCCGGCCGGGTCGAAGTGTCCTGGCGCGTCGATGACGCCGCCGACCCGACCCAGCTCATCTTCGACTGGCTGGAGCGGGGAGGGCCGCCGGTCACCCCACCGCAACGCAAGGGATTTGGCAGCGAGTTGCTCGAGCGGACCCTGGCCTTCGAGCTCAAGGGCAAGACGACTCTGACGTTCAATCCGTCCGGCCTCCACTGCACGATTGCGATCCCGTTGAACCGCAGGGTGGTTCATACGCCTGCTGTCGGTGCGTGATGCCGGGGGGGAGGAAAGATGCTGGCAGGGCGTGAAAGCGATCAGGAGCAGTCGGTCATTCGCCGACTGAATGCCTATCGGCGGCTTTCCGATGCCGGCGTCGCCGCGATCAGGGCGGCCGCGCGCGAGAGGGTCCTGAAGGCGGGAGCGGGCGAAGAGATTGCCGGCGAAGGCGACAGGGCCGACACAATTCGCATGTTCTTGTCGGGCTGGGCGTGCCGCTACAGGGCGCTGGAGGACGGCAGGCGGCAGATCGTCAGCCTGATCCTGCCGGGGGACACTTGCGACGCCCACATCTATCTGCTTTCAACGATGGA
>Ga0209166_10000219_pt1 | contig 74261 bp, 74 predicted proteins | sample Coa_R1_3_FD_187151 | JGI IMG/M metagenome (GOLD analysis project Ga0209166, IMG submission 187151) | Surface soil microbial communities from Centralia Pennsylvania, which are recovering from an underground coalmine fire - Coalmine... | ecosystem: Environmental > Terrestrial > Soil >...
TGATGTTCCGCCGCTTTCCCGCGAAACCCTATCGCCAGCGGGTCAAGATCGAAAGCACGTTCTCTGCGGTAAAACGCAAACTCTCTTCGCGCGCCCCCGGCCGCAGTCTGTCCATGCAGATTCGCCATGCCCTCCTGCTCGGCCTTGCCTTCAACCTCTACCGCTTGAGGCACCCCCTCGTACGCAAGGATGTCAACAGAGTCAGTGTTGATTCTAAAAGGCTTACAGTGTCCCTAAGTCCTTTAGATGCAACACTTACGAAGTTCGCGCGGAGGGTCTCCCGTTTTCGCGCGCAATTCGGTGCATATGATAACTTCCCTGCCAACAGAATTCACATAAGTTCTTTCCTTTCACACTCTTGCGCACTCTTGTACATCCTGCAATTCGCTAACGCCCGCTTCTTCAATCATTTGCGCACTCTTGGCGCGAAAACACTGGGGGTACCCCCTTCGGCCGTCTCGGTTCCGCCGGCTATTTTCCCGCCGCGGCCGATAGCTGCGGAGTAAGATGCGCTTTCAGCCCGGGAGGTAGGTATGGGGGACACGCGCCGGTCATTTCTCAGAAGCGTTGGCGGAGTTTCCGGGAGCCTACTCTTGTTTCAGCAATGTCCGCCGATTCCGGAACCCCGGCGCAGGACCCCAGTGGATCCGCCACCGCCGCTCGAAAAGCAGGACGACGCAAAACCCGATACAAACTCCGTCATCGTGCAACGCCACGTTCGGGAAAACGAATTACGGCAAACGATGGATCAGCTCTTTACGCGCGTGCGCGACCTGAAAGCGGAAATGGATCATACGCCGACGACCGAGGTCTTTTCCGTCAGCATCTTCAAGGAAACGCAGGAGATCGAGAAACTCGCCAAACGCCTCAAGAACTATGCCAAGGGGTAAGCAGCGCGCAATCTGACCGCCGGTTTTACTCCGTCCACCCACCCAAGAACGAATTCGTTCGAGAGTGTAACGCCCGCCTGGTTCACTCGTAACTCTTTATAGAGGAGGACTTATGCGCGAGGCGGAGATTACGAGTGGGCATGTGGCAGGTAACGGAAACGGGTTGCGGTGGCTGAGGGCGGCAGCGTCGCTGCTTGTCGGTGCGTGCTTCTTTACGTTGTGGTTCTGGCTGCTGCCGCAGTGGCTCGGATTCCGCGTCGCCGCGGCGGGCGAGGCGCGTTGGCGATGGATCGCCGCGGTGCCGTCGATAATCGGCTTCACCATAGCCTTGCGCTGCGTATGGGATTTCGGCTGGACCGGGCGCGGAACGCCTGCGCCCATGGCTCCCCCGCAGCGTTTGGTAACCGTGGGGTTTTATCGTTACGTGCGCAATCCCATGTATGTGGGATTCGCGTGCGGATGGATCGGGTTATGGATTGTCTTCGGGCACGCCAAGCTGGCGCTCATCGCAGCTGTGGCCTTGGTTGCGCTGGGCGTGCATCTGTTTGTGATGTTCTACGAGGAGCCGACGCTGCGGAAGAAATTTGGCGCGGACTACGAAGAGTATTGCCGGAACGTCCGCCGCTGGTGGCCCCACCTCACCGCGTGGCGGCCGTCGCAAAGCTAGAAATCGAAGGGGTCTTTTGCGACACCGGCGCCGGCGTTTCAGCCACGTTCGGGCTGGACAAAGGGAGCGCGTCTGTTTCGCGGCCGGAATACGCGACGTCGAGCCAAAGATTCGACGCGTGGACGTCGGGGACGGAGACCTTAACGTAGTTGGAGGAGAGCGCGGGCGTAGTGGGGCTGCCGGTGCAAGCATCAACGTCGTGTTCGTCGCGGTGAAGTGTGAGGACGCGGAGCATGCGGCCGATTTGCGAGTGGCGAAAAGCCGCTGACTTGGACTCGGAGAGAGCGCGGAGTTCGCGGGCGCGGCGCTTGATGACGGGAGCAGGAACGTGATTCGGCAGCGCCGCCGCCGGCGTGCCCGGGCGAGAAGAGTACGAGAAGATGTGAAGATATGTGAACGGGAGCCGCTCGATGAAGTCCAACGTAGCGGCGTGGTCCGCTTCGGATTCGCCGGGAAAGCCGGCGATCACGTCGGCGCCAATCGCGGCATGCGGGAGACGTTCGCGGATGAGTTCGACGTGACGCGCGTAATGTTCGGTCCTGTACCAGCGGTGCATGGCGGCAAGGATGCGGTCCGAGCCGGATTGCAAAGGCATGTGGAAGTGCTCGGCGAGGCGGTCAGTTCCCGCGAAAAGCTCGACGAGGTCCTGGGTCACGTCCTGCGGCTCAATCGAGGAAATCCGCAGACGTTCAAGGGCAGTTTCGTCCAGAATGCGTCGCAGCAGCGCAAGCAAATCTGTTCTCGGCGAGAGGTCGCGGCCGTACGTGCCCAAATTGATCCCCGACAGCACGATCTCGCGCGCCTGGAACGGCGAATCCGACGCAGTTAGTGACTGAATTTCGCGGATGACGGCGTCCGGCGGGAGACTCCGGGATTTGCCACGCACGAACGGAATGACGCAATACGTGCAACGCAAATTGCAGCCGTCCTGAATCTTGAGCGTGGGACGCGTGTGTCCGGATTCGCCGCCGACGAGCGGCGCGGAGAGCAATTGAGAATGGGCGAAGCTGTCGTCAATCAAGATGGGAGCCGAATCCGCGCAAGCGGCGACGGCAGGAAAAACCAGATTTCTCGCTTCGCTCGAAATGACGGTTCTAATTTGCGGTATGCAATGCGAGGCGGCGGGGGCGATTTGCGTGAGCAGATCGGGGATCTGCGGTTTATGCGAGTTGCCCACGACGTAAGAAACACTGGGCAGCGCGGCGAGCTCTTCCGGAGCGCGTTGCGCGTAGCAGCCAGTGACGATGAGGCGGGCCGAAGGATTTTGTGTGTGGAGTTTGCGGATCGCATCGCGCGCCTGGGCGTCCGCGGAAGCGGTCACCGTGCATGTATTGAGAATGACAATGTTCGCTTGCGAGGAATCCGTAGCCAGTGTGCAGCCGCGATCGAGCAGTTGCCGTTCAATCGCGGCGCCGTCGGCCTGCGTAGCTCGGCACCCGAATTGTTGAATGTAGAAAGTAGACATCGCAGCATTGAACAGAATAGCTGGTTCGAGGTAGTGCGGGAAGAGCGACTGGCTGTGCTCGTTCAGAATGATTGGTGACACTCGGTAGAGTGTCAGGATGAACCAAATTAGATGGGATGAGCTTTCCGAGGCGCGCCAACTGGCGCGCCTCGGAAAGAGTTTAAGCCGCGCTGCGCGGACACGACTTCAGTGGATGCTCTTTTATCGCTGCAATGGACGGAACGCGGCGCGCACTTGCCGGCATTTCGGCATTAGTCGGCAGACCTTTTATCGCTGGTGGCGCCGCTTTGACCGCCACGATCTCTCCACCTTGGAGGAGCGCTCGCATCGGCCGCGCACGATCCGTCAACCGACTTGGACCGCCGCATCGGCCGCGCGGGTCCTGGCGTGGCGTAAACAATATCCCTGCTGGGGCAAGGACAAGCTGGTGGTGTTGCTCGCTCGCGAAAAACTCTCCCTTTCCGTCTCCATGGTCGGCCGCATCTTGTCCGCTCTGAAACGTCGCGGCGCGCTGCACGAACCCCCCAAACCGGGCTTCTTGCAGCAGCAGCGCCGCAAACTACGAAAGCGCCCCTGGGCCATTCGCAAGCCTAAATACTGGCCTATCGAGCATCCTGGCGATCTCGTGGAGATCGATACCAAAGAGATTCGTATGCGCCGCGGCGCGGTCCTCAAACACTTCAGCGCCCGCGATGTGGTCTCGCGCTGGGATGTCGTGGAAGTGCATCGCCGCGCCACTTCGCTCGCTGCGGCGCGCTTCCTCCATACCCTGCTGGAGCGTTTTCCTTTCCCTGTGAAAGCCTTACAGGTGGACGGTGGCAGCGAGTTCGCCGCCGAATTCGAGCTGGCCTGCCAGCACAAACAGCTCCCGCTGTTCGTGCTTCCGCCCAAGTCACCCAAACTGAATGCCCATGTCGAGCGCTCCCATCGCACCCACCACGAAGAGTTCTACCAAGTGCACGCGGACTCCGACCAGCCACTCCGGCTCAATCATCAACTGCGCCATTGGGAACACACCTACAACTGCGTGCGCCCGCATCAGTCGCTCGCCTACCTCACCCCATTGGAATTCGTCACCCGCTGGAAAAACAAACGGCGAAAGGCAAAGTGTCACTAATCCACTGGACGAGTACAACAACTTGAACATCCGGCTTGCGGACGCGATACTGAATCCATGCCGGAAAGTTCCGCCAGCGCCGCGCTGCGCGTCAGCAGCCTGCGCAAAGCATACAACGACGTGGTGGCCGTCAACGGACTCGACCTGGAAGTGCGCGCCGGGGAATGTTTCGGGCTGCTCGGACCGAACGGCGCCGGGAAGACGACGACGGTTGAAATCTGCGAAGGATTGACGGAGCCGGATTCCGGGGACGTAGAACTTCTGGGATTGCGCTGGAAAACGTCGGCGGAGCAACTGCGCCAGAGGCTCGGCATTCAACTGCAAGACACGCAACTCTCGGAGAAACTGACAGTCCTCGAAACTCTGAAACTCTTCCGCAGTTTTTTCGATCAGGGGGCCGACGCGGAATACGCCATCGGGCTCGTGCAACTTGAGGAAAAGAAAAATTCGCGCGTTGGCGGATTGTCCGGCGGACAGAAACAGCGGCTGGCGCTGGCTTGCGCGCTGGTGGGCGATCCCGATTTCCTGTTTCTGGACGAACCCACGACCGGGCTCGATCCGCAGGCACGCCGCCAACTTTGGGAGTTGATCGAGAAATTCAAGGAGCTTGGCCGCACGATTCTGCTGACCACGCATTACATGGAGGAAGCAGAGCGGCTCTGCGACCGCGTGGCGATCATGGACAGCGGGAAAAAGATCGCGCAAGGCACGCCGCGCGAACTTATTGCCTCCATCGGCGCGGAGCACATGGTGGCTTTTTCCGCCGGCGACAACGCAGGCAAGCTGGATATTGCGGCGCTGCGGCAGATCGAGGGCGTGCGCGACGTGCGCACCGAGAACGGCACGGTCGAAATGCAGGTCACGGAACTGCACCGCGCCGTCCCGGCAATTCTCGACGAGTTGAATCGTCAGCGAATCCCGCTGACCGAACTGAGCACGCACTCCGCGACGCTGGAAGACGTTTTCGTGGCGATGACGGGAAGGCATCTGCGCGATGAGTGAAACGACAGCCATTTCCGGAATCGGCGCGCGCGAAGCGGAACGAAAAGCTCCGCCGCCAAAATCGTTCATAGATCACGCACTGGTGCAACTAACGCTGGTGCGCTTCCGCGAAACGTTGCGGGAGCCGGAAGCGCTCTTCTGGATTTTCGTGTTTCCCATTCTGCTTGCGGCCGGCCTCGGGATTGCGTTTCGCAATCGTCCCGCGGACGTGCTGAAAATCGCGTCCACGTCGCCGGAGATTGTGGCGTCCATCAAGCACGAAAAGCTCCTGGATATCCGGCAGCTGGACGCCGCGACGGCGGAAGATGCGCTGCGCACCGGAAAAGTCGCGCTGCTCGCGGTTCCGGGGCCGAACGGCTCGGTCGTCTACCGGTACGACGACACCAACCCGGAAGGGCGCACGGCGCGCATGCTGGCGGACCGGGCGGTGCAGCAGTCGGCCGGACGCGTGGATCCCGTGGCGAAGAGCGACAACTTCATGCGCGAGCCGGGCTCGCGGTACATTGACTTTCTCATTCCAGGATTGCTTGGAATGAACCTTATGGGCAGCGCGATTTGGGGCATGGGCTTCACCGTGGTGGACGCGCGCCGCAAGAAGCTGCTGAAACGGTTGATGGCCACGCCGATGCCGAAGTCTTACTTCCTGCTGTCGTATATTTTTTCGCGGATTTTGATGCTCGTCGTGGAAGTCGGTATCGTGCTTGGATTCGGCGCGTGGATTTTTCACGTTCCGGTGCGCGGTTCGTTTCTGGATTTAGCGATCGTCTGCCTGATTGGCTCCCTTTCGTTTAGCGCGCTGGGATTGTTGCTGGCGTCGCGCGCGAAGACCATCGAAGCCGCGTCGGGTTTGATGAACGCGATCATGTTGCCGATGTGGGTTTGTTCTGGCGTGTTTTTTTCGGCGCAGCGCTTTCCGGAAGTGATGCAGCCACTCATCAAGGCGCTGCCGTTGACGGCGGCGATAGACGCGTTGCGCGCAAACATGCTGCAAGGCGCGAACCTGGCGCAGATGACGCCGCAGATTGCGGTGCTCACAGCCTGGTTGCTCGTCTGCTTCGCGGTGGCGTTGAAGATTTTCCGCTGGCGGTAAGTCTGCTCGCACGAACAGCCAGAATTTCTCTGCGGACCTCCGCGAGCTCGGCGCCGCGGAGAAATGAGGAGAAAAATGAAGAGGGCACGATGAATCGTGCCCCTACAAACGCGCAACAGAATGCGCCGCCGTCAGATCTAACCTACGGCTTTTTTCTGGAACTGGCGCAAGCCGACGATGAGGAAAAACGCGTTGAAGCCGATGAGCGCTACAAAAACCGCGAGCATCGAAAGATGCGGAAATTGCGGCACCAGAGTTCCGCGCAATCCTTCGCTGGCGTAGACGAGCGGATTCACCAGCACCGCTTTTTGCACGATCGGGAACTTTGCCAGCGCGCTCCAGGGATAGTAGGTGCAGCCGAAGAAAATCATCGGCGCGACCACGAGCGAAAACATCAGCCCGATGTGCGTTTGCTCGATACTGCAGCCGAGCGCCAATCCGCCGCCTGCGGAAAAAAGCGCCACCAGCAGCGCGACGGCGCAAAACATCAGCGGCCGATGCAGGCTCAAATCCACGCCGGGTCGCAACAGCAACCACGCCGCAGGCAGCACCATGATTCCGGCTGCGAGCGCCTGCAGCGTTCCGGCAACCACTTTTTCGATGGCGACCCAGGAAATATCCATCGGCGCGAGCAGGCGGTCTTCGATCTCGCGGGTGAACTGGAACTCGCCGATGAGCGGCATGGCCACGGCCCAGATGCCGGTGCCGATCATGCAAATGGCGATGATGCCGGGCAGGAGCAGACTCTTGTACTCCGGCGGCATGTAGCCGCTGCCGACCATCACGCGACCGAAAATAAACACGAACATCAGCGGCTGGAGAAAAGTCTGAAAAAGCAGCGCAACGATGTTGCGCCGCGCAACGCGCACGTCGCGCGCGAGCATGGCAAGAAAGGCTTTGAGGTTCATTCGCGCAGACTCCTGCCGGTGTGATGAAGAAAGAGGTTTTCGAGGCTGGGCTCCGATATATGCACGTCGCACAGCTCGACGTTCGCGAAAACCGCGAGGCTGGCGACCTCCGGAATGAGCGAGCCGCCGCGATCCGCGTACAGGTCGACGCCTTGATTTTCGCTGGCGCGCACTTCGCGGACGCCCGCGAGCGTTTGCAGGCGTTGCAGAAATTCGGGGTTCGATCGGCCGAAATGAAGGCGCAACAAGTAGCCGCCCGGGACGGAGGACTTCAGCTCTTTCGGCGTGCCGAGCGCGATAATTTTGCCGTGATCAACAATGGCGAGCCGCTGGCAAAGCGCGTCGGCTTCTTCCATGTTGTGCGTGGTCAGCAGCACAGTCTTCCCGCTGTTGTTGTATTCGCGAATGATTTCCCAGAGGAGCAGGCGCGTCTGCGGATCGAGTCCGGAGCTGGGCTCGTCGAGGAAAAGCACCTGGGGATCGTGCATCATGGCGCGCGCGATGGAGAGGCGCTGCATCATGCCGCCGGAGAATCCGCGCACGATGTGATCCGCGCGATCGGTCAGCTTGAATCGCTCGAGCAGGTCTGCGGCGCGCTTGGAACGTTCCTGATGATTCAAGCCGAAATAGGCGCCGTGAAACGTCAGGATTTCGCGGGCGGTGAGTGAGAAATCGAGATTCGGGCGCTGCGCGACGACGCCGATGAGGCGCTTGACGAGCACTTGCTGCTTCCAAACTTCGTACTCGCCGATCCACGCCTGTCCGGCGGTCGCTTTCACGCGCGTGGTCAGAATTCCGACGGTGGTCGATTTTCCTGCACCATTCGGCCCGAGCAGGCAGAAAATTTCGCCGGGATGGACGTCCAGGGAAATTCCGTCGAGCGCAACGACTTCCGATTTCGGCTGCTTGCCTTTGCCGCGCTTCGCGGCAAAACCCATGCCTCCGGCGCCCGCCGCGAGCGGAGGCGGCGAGTTGTACACTTTTCTTAGCTCGCTAGTACGAATACCAGCAGGCATTTTGCAATCCCCTTTTTGGCGTCGCCGGGGCGCACTGGTGCGCCAGCGTTGATTTACTGCGGCAAGGAAATGAGAGTAGGGATGATTCCAGAGACGCGCGGAACTGTCAATTCGGGGCGCAAGCGGCCAGCGGGTGAGTTTCCGGCAGCCGCGTTTACCAAGCACTTGCGATATTTGCGGTAGAATCGAGCGCAAGAGCTTATGAGCTTTGACCTCTATTTCTGCTGGCGTAAACCCGAGAGAATGAACTTCGACGAAGTTACGGCGTGGTCCAAGGGAATTGAATGCTTCAAGCGAAGCGATACTCAGCTTTGGTACTCAAACCCAAAGACGGGCGTTTATTTCAGTTTTGATTTCGAGGCAAAGGCTCCAGAGTCTCCGGACGACGGCCCTGATATACCGGATGGCTATTTTGATTCCGGTTTGTCCTTCAACCTCAACTACAACCGTCCCAGTTATTTTGCTTTTGAGGCGATGCCGATTGTGGAGAAACTCGCTTCTGAATTTGGCTTGGGTGTGGCCAATCCCCAGGGAAACCTAGACGGACATGAATCGGCAATTGTTGCGGATAGCGAACTGCTGGTCCAGTCGTGGGCCAATTCTAACAAACGAGCAATTCTTCTGATGATGGAGCAGCCCCAAGCTTCAAGACCCCTGAGCATGCCAGCTGCGGCGTCTCGTTATCTGTGGCTATATGGAAAATCCAAAGCGGAGTTGGAGAGGACCTGTGGAGAAGGAGTCTTTGTACCTAGTCTGGTCCCTGCCCAAAGGAAAGGCGAGCCAAAGGCTGGCCGGTTCACCGTTTACACGGAGAGTCTTCCGACGATTATTCCCGAATGCGAATGGGTCTGTATCGTCAGGAGAAAAACGGGGTTTTTTCGCTTAAAGGAAAAGCACGACGTTTCCGTCATCAGCAGCGAAACTTTTCGTGAAGTGCTTGGCACTTACCTCAAACCCTTTCAATGGGAAAACCCGACAGTCCAGATAATCAGATCGGAATTCGCCGAAAAGGCGGGTGCGGTCGTCCATTCAATTGAGCACACTTTATCTCGGACTGAGTTTGAAGTCATCGGAACGGATTCTTTCGTTGACATAGAGTTTCCCTAGGTAACTCGTTATTCAGATAATCGGAAACTGACCCACCAGCCGCATGCGCGGGCGGATTAGGAATGGCAGCGGCGCTTGCCGCGGTAGGGCGGCGCCCGGCGGCGCTAAGCGAATGTCGATTTTGCGATGATCAGCGTGATGTCGTCGTGCTGCTCGCGCGACTTCGCGAACTGCCGCACGTCGTCGACGATCGACGTTAGCATTCCCTGAGCGGACTGATGGCGGTGGCGCAGGAGCGCTTCCATCAGTCGCGCCTCCCCAAATTCGTCGCCTTGTTCGTTGAACGCTTCGGTGATTCCGTCGGTGTAAAGCGCCAGCAGGTCGCCGGGACGGATGGTGCGCTCGCCAACCTCGCAATCCCACGTCCGGAAGGCGCCGAGCACCGTGGCGGTGGCTTCGAGCCGGTCGATCGAATTGTCAGCATGCACGATGAGCGCGGGGAGATGGCCGCAGTTCGCATAGCGGAAGCGTCCGGTGCGAACGTCATAGTCGGCGAAAAAGAGCGTGGCGAAGGCGCCGTCCGGCGTATTTTGCGCGAAAAGCTGATTGACGCTCCGGAGCAAGCGCTGCGGCTGGTCGAGAGAGATGGCGCACTGGCTGCGGAGATTCGCCTGCAAATTCGCCATGAGCAGCGCGGCGGCAATGCCTTTGCCGGAAACGTCGCCAATCACGAGGCCGAAACGCTCCGGCCCAAAGTCAAGAAAATCGTAATAGTCGCCACCGACGGCCCGCGCGGGAACGCAATGCCCGGCGTAGTCCAGCGTGCTAAACAGCGGGCGGAATTGCGGAAAGAACCGGCACTGCACTTCGCTGGCGATTTCCAGTTCCTGCGCGGCGCGCCGCTCAGCTTCGATTTTTGCGGCGGCCTCGCGCCGCTGCGCTTCCAGCGCGTGGGTAAATTCGTCGAAGCTGACCAGCGAAAAAGTGTTGCCGTCAATATCGCGGAAGCGCGTGGCCACGCCTCCCCATACCGTGGTTTCTTCGCCAAGGTGCGCAGTGCCGTCGCCCGAATGCACCACGTTTGTGCGCGGATCGTACTTGATGCGGCGCAAGCGCGGAGAAATCTGAAAGCGCACACCACGCTTCGACCATTCCTTGTATTTCGCGATGACGTCTTCGGTGATGAACACCACGCGGGAAGAGCGGCCGATGAGCTTGGAGTCCTGCGTGTTGGGCTTGGGAGCGATGAGCGAAAGCACCGCTGAGCCGTCCGGCGGAGCCACGGCGACGAGCCGCTCGCCGGTTTGCAATTTGGCGTCGTACGCCAGATGGAATCCCAGCTGATCGAGATAGAAGCGCAGGCTGCGATCCAAGTCGCGCACGTAGATGTTGATGGAATGGATGCGCAGGTGCGGACCGGCTGCGGGAGAGGCGGACATGAGAGAGATTATAAGGTTAGCGGACCCGGGCGAGAAGAAAGCGCCTGGAACGAGCCGCATTTCGCCCGAATTCAATCGCAGGCGAAGCTCTCAGCCCGATGCGAGAGCGCTCAGGAGAAGCGCATGACCGGTTGGCCGGCAATCGGCGTGATACTTGCGGCTTTTGCGGCGACGCTCGGACTGCCGCTGACGCTCTACGCGCTGTTGACCCGAAAGCGGCGCGCGGCGATGCGCGAGATTCGTTCGAACGCCGACGCACGCGGCTGGAAATTCCGCTTTCGGCATTGGACGGGCAATCCGACGGCGTTTCGCATTGAGGGACGCGGCCGCGGCGGAGCGAGTTTCATGATGAAAGCCGGCGCCTCGCATGGTTACGAAGCGGGCTGGAGCGCCACGTTGAGTTTGCGGTTTCCGGAACTGGCCGGCGAACCAGATGTCGCCGTCCTGCCGAGAAACGCAGGCGGGCGCGACTTCGCGCCTCGTGGCGTGCCTCCCAAACTGCAAGCGCGCGTGGAGGCATACAGCGGGCTGGCGGCGAGCGCCATCCGGCTGCTGGAGGAAGGCAAGGAGACGCCCAGCGGAGTGGCAACGTTCGACGCGGCGTACCGAATATTGCGGCTCGGCGTGAGCTGGCAGCCTCTCGTAGATGCAAAACTGGCGGAACGAATCATGGCCTGGCCCACCGAGGCGTACGCGTTGCACGCCATGCTCGCGTGGCGCGACCCCTTTGGCTTTCACATCCAGGCGCGTTTGCCAGCGCCGCCGAACTGGGCGACAATTTGTTACGTGGTGGAATTGGCGGAGGACCTCTGTGCGCGATTGCCCGCGGGCAAAATGGCTGGTCCGCCAAAGGGAATCGTGGACCAATTCCTCGCGGGAATCTTGAGCAGACGGTAAGCGCCGCGACATCGCCCGGAAACCGATTCTTCTCGAAGGGAACCAGCATGACGGCACGCGTGCTCGACGGTACGAAAATTCGTGACGAAATTTTTGCCGAGTTGAAAGACGAAGTGGCCATCCTTTCTTCCGCGGGCATTCGCCCCGGCCTCACGGCAGTGCTGGTCGGCGAAAATCCGGCCTCGCAGCTCTATGTGAAAAGCAAAATCGCCGCGTGCGAGCAGCTTGGAATGGCCAGCGGACTCCTGACGCCGGACGCATCCGTGAGCACTACGGACATGCTGGCGGTGGTCGAAGACTTGAACCGCGACAACGATACGGACGGCATCCTTGTGCAATTGCCGCTGCCGCCGCAGGTGGACACGAAACGCGTCCTCGAAGCCGTCGATCCAGCGAAGGACGTGGACGGCTTTCATCCCGTAAATTTGGGGCGGCTGGTGAGTGGACGGCCCGGGCTCGTGGCATGCACTCCTGCTGGATGCATGGAAATTCTGCGCCGAGGCGGAGTTGCGCTGGAGGGAGCGAACGCGGTGGTTCTGGGCCGGAGCGATATCGTGGGCAAGCCGATGGCGCTGCTGCTGATGCACGCGAATGCGACGGTGACGATTTGCCATTCGAAAACGAAGGAGTTGCCGGATGTGGTCCGCCGCGCGGACATTGTCGTCGCGGCCATCGGCAACGCGGGCTTCGTGCAGCCGGACTGGATCAAGCCGGGCGCGGCGGTGATTGACGTCGGCACCAACCGGGTGACGGAGGCCGTGGAAGCCGAGCGGCTATTCCGAAATCTGCCGGAGCGGCTCGCAAAATTCCGTGCAAAAGGAAACGCGCTGGTAGGCGACGTTCATCCGGATGCCGCGAATGTGGCCGGCGCGCTGACGCCCGTTCCGGGAGGCGTGGGCCCGATGACGATTACCATGTTGATGAGCAATACCGTGAAAGCCGCACGCTTACGCCGCGCGAAAGCCATCCCGCGATCGATTTCCGCGGCGGGACCGTCCAGTGCGGGTGCGCGGTAAAGCCGCTGCATGCTGCGGCTGGGAATAACCGGCGGCATCGCGAGCGGCAAAAGCGTCGTTTCGCAGATGCTGCGCGATCTAGGATTTCCGGTGCTGGATGCGGATTCGCTGGCCCACGATTTGATGGAGCCGGGGACGCCGGCTTTTGCTGAGATCGTAAAGGAATTTGGCGGCGAGATTCTAGAGAGTTCCGGGCGCGTTGACCGCAAGAAGCTCGGCGCGGCGGTCTTCGCGGACGCTGGCAAGCTGACGAAACTGAACGCCATCCTGCACCCGCGAGTGGAACAGGACATGGCCCGGCGATTCGCTGAATGGGAAAAGAGCGGCACGACGGAGGCGGCGTTCGTGGAAGCGGCGCTGCTGGTCGAGGCGGGTTACCAGAAACGGCTGGACGGGCTCGTGGTGGCGTGGTGCAAACCGGAGCAACAGATTGAACGCCTGCGCGCGCGTGGCATGAGCGAACAGCAAGCGCGGCTACGGATTTCCGCGCAAATGCCGGTGGAAGAAAAACTGAAATACGCCACCGAAAAGATTGATTGCTCGGGAACGATGGACGAAACGCTGCGGCAAGTCGAGGCGTTGGCAGGGAAACTGCGCAGTGCCGGGCGCTGAACACGCTACGTTGCGCGAAATGGAATTCCCAACCGTGCGTCTAAAAGAGTGGTGGATTTCAGAACTGGGATTTGCCGTGCGACGGAATTGAGGGAATGTCGGCGCCGCTGACGGCCGCGAAATGACAAAATAAAAGAGCGGGACTTCGCGCATACGCACCAACATGCAGCGCGCGGGTACCGCCGGTTATTTGGAAGGAAGCCGAACATGAGTGCGGGAAAAACCGCGAACGCATTGCGATTAGCGATGGTTGCTGTGGTACTGATTTCCGGCGCGTACTGGGCGGGAGGGCGCTGGGGCGCACGCCAACCGAGAAAGGTCGAGGCGCTGCCAATGGCGGGCGCTACCGGCTCGGCAATTCCCGCGTCGTTCGGACCGGATCGCGATTCAGCCTTGACCGATGAAGAAGCCATCAATGTGCGCGTGTATCGTCAGGCTTCCGCGGCGGTCGCCAACATTTTGACCAAGGCGACGGAATACGATTTCTTTATGGACCCCGTTCCCGTGGAAGGCGCGGGTTCCGGTTTCGTGATTGATTCGCGCGGCTACATTCTCACAAATTTTCATGTGGTGCAGGACGCGCAATCGATTGAAGTGGTTTTAGGCGATCAATCGCGCTATCCCGCTAAGTTTGTCGGAGCCGATCAACGCAACGACGTCGCGTTAGTAAAGATCGAGCCGAAGGGCAAAGCGCTGGTAGCACTCGCGCTCGGCGATTCCTCGAAACTGCAGGTGGGCCAGAAAGTTCTCGCGATCGGGAATCCGTTCGGATTCCAGAGCACGTTGACCACCGGCGTCGTGAGCGCGCTGGGCCGCACAGTGCAAACAAGCCAGACGACGTACATTGACGAAGCCATCCAGACCGACGCGGCCATCAACCGCGGAAATTCCGGTGGCCCGTTGATCGATTCGCACGGCGAAGTGATCGGCATCAATTCCGCGATTTATACGCCGAGCGGCACGACGGCCGGCATCGGCTTCGCCATTCCCGTAAACACGGCCAAAAGAATTGCGCATGATTTGATGACGGAAGGCCGCGTGCGGCAGGCTTTCTTTGGCACGCGCACGCTGGAGGTGGGCGGCGGACTGGCGGAAGCGCTGGACCTACCGGTTCAGGAAGGATTGATGATTGAAGAAGTGACAAAAGGCGGGCCTGCGGCAGCGGCCGGCCTGCACGGCGGCGATCGAGAAGCGATGGCCGGCATGCGGAGAATCGTCATAGGCGGCGACGTGATCGTGGCGATCGACAATCAGAAAATCGCGACGACATTTGACATGAACGTCGTTTTGAATCGCAAACGGCCGGGCGACACGGTTACGGTCACAATCTATCGCGGCGGGAAAAAGTTAGAGATTCCGGTGACCCTCGGCGAGCGTTCCGGCAGGTAAAACCGGCTGCGCGAATCGGAGCCGATTGCTCCGCGGGTATTACGGCTTCGAAAATTCCGCGCGGTGGGCATCGCGCTGCTCTTCCGTGAGCGAATACCAACCTTCGGCGATATCGCGCAGGCGTTCCAGTTCTTTTTGCATCTCCACGTGCTTTGCTGCCAGCGCTCCAGCATTCGCATCCGCCGGAACGTAAATCGGCTCCGAAAAAAGAATCACGGCGCGAGCAAACGGAGCGGGCAGCAAGAAATGGTCCCACGTTCTCTCGAAGGTCCTTCCGCGGTTGACGCCGATGTGAAACACCTGCACCGGGCAACCTGTTTTTCGCGCCAGCATGACCGGCCCCGGTTTCGCAACGTAACGCGGCCCGCGCGGCCCATCAATCGTGAACGCGCAGTCGAGTCCTTCTTCAAGCCTTCGCGCCATCACCGCGAGGCCGCGAAGCCCTCCGCGCGAAGAGCTTCCTTGAGCGGTTCCGAACCCTAGCCACTCAATCACTTTACGCGTCCACTGCCCGTCAAACGCCGTCGTGTTCATCACTACGACGCCGTGATGGCGGTGCCACCACACAATCGGAATGATAATGCGGTGCCAGAAGGCCCAGATGCAGCGTTTTCCGCTGGCATGAACACGCTCGGCGCGATGCCAGCCGAGCACTTCGTAACGCAACGTTGGACCGAGAAGCCGAATCAAAGTGTAGACAGCCGCGGCGATGACAGGAATTTGTATGCGGCGCTTCCACGGTATTTCCGGCAGCCGCGTATCGTAATGGGAGCTGATGCTGCCGGCCGCAGCAGGCGGCGCGGCGCCTTCCGCGGAGTTCTCCGCGGAACGGGAAGTGGCTGTTCCGGAAGCGTCGCTTGTGGTCATCGCGGCGTAATGCTCCCATGCAGCATGCGACGTATAGTATAGGCGAGAGTTTCCTCAGGAGCTTGGCGGAGACGGATTGAACGTGTTGGTTCTGCGCAAAATCATTGCGTGCGGGCGTCGCGTGGGGTTCGCGGTGGCTTTGTGCTTTTTGTTTGCTACGGCCGGAGTCGTAGCGTCTCTTCACGCACCCGACCAGCCCGGCGACGATTTCGTCGGCTCGATTGAAGGCGACGACATTTCCCTTTCTGGCCCGATGAGAATCGAAGTTGTGGGAACGGTAACAAAAACAATCCTGCGCAGCGGCAGCGACGTGCGCGTGAATTCCGGCGAAGCCAGCATTCATTTGGTCGAAGGCGGGCAGGTGCAGATCTGCGGACCCGCGCACTTTTCGGTCTTGAAATCGGGAGCCGCGGTGACGTTTGCACTGGAGTCCGGGATCATGCACGCGCTCCTGGAGAGCGGTCCGGCGCTCACCGTGTACACCCCGCAGATTCAGGCACAGCCAGTTGCCATCGGCGACGAACCGCGCGAACTGCTCGTGGGGTTTGAAAGTCCGACGTTAATGTGCGTTCGAACGCAGCGCGGTGCTTTGCGGCTCGAAGAACAACTCTCGGGCGAGAGCGTCATCGTTCCGCAGGGCGGGGACGTGCTGCTCACCAACGGACGCATCGATTCGTTGACGAATGGCGGCGGGCATTGCAATTGTGATCTGGAAATCGCTAAAGCGGCGCCGCCGCCTCCGCCGCTTGCGCTGCCACCCGCTGCGCCTGCACCGGCAACCGCGAGCGAGCGAACGACACAATCCGCCGACGTGCCAGTGGTCAATGCGTTGGCGGCGGCTCCCGAAAAACCGATGGCAAAAGACAAACCGATTTATGAAGTGACCATGCCGCCGCTGGTGTACGACGCGAGAGCAAAAGTTCAGCCGGAACCCAACCCGCAATTGATGGTTATCGTCAAGCGCGTGCAGGTGCGTTCGGAACTCGTGTTCAAGGGCCGCGTCGAAGCTGCGCCGGTCGCTGCACCGGCTGTGCCACCCGTGGAGCGGCCCGCGTCGCAGAGTGCGTCGCCTTCGCCGCCGCCCACGGCTGCGCCGCCCGCCGCCAAGCCCGCGGAAGCAAACGGATCATCGGTAGTCGATCGCGTGCGGTCGTACTGGCGGCATCTCTGGTCGAAAGGCAGCTGAGAGAGCGCGAGCAATTCGTCGCACCGTTGTTTCGGCCTGCGAGTGACGACGATGTTTCCTTCGAATCAGTCCGGTTAAGACCTTATCTACGTTGTGAATCGAATGTGTTAGGTTTTAGGTGTGTCCCCGCGGCGCGTGATTTATCTGCAGGCCGCGCATTGTCCAAACGAAAGACGTGATCGGAGTCTTGGGATGAAATTCGCCTTCCGGATTTTGCCGGCGGAGATACGTTTGCGTGTTTGGATTTTGCCAGTTGCGGGCATCCTGCTCCTCGCGGGTTGCACCCACGGGCCGGGAAATATCTCGATCGTGGACACAACTCCGCCTACGGCGCCGACGAATCTGACGACGACGGTCGTGTCGCCCGCCCAGATTAATCTCTCCTGGACGGCGTCCACGGACAATGTCGGTGTCGCGGGCTATAAAGTCGAGCGCTGCCAGGGCAACGGGTGTGCGAACTTTTCGCAGATTGCCACGGCTACGGCGACGACGTACAACGATACCGGCTTGACCGGCTCGACATCGTATTCCTACCGTGTGCGCGCGACGGACGCCGCCGGAAATTTCAGTTCGTACTCGTCTTCTTCCACGGCCGCGACGCCCGCGCCAACGTTTACCGCGCCTGCGAATCTCACGGCGACGGCCGCCTCGCCGACGCAAATCAATTTGACGTGGACGGCGGGCAGCGAAACCGGTGGCACTATCTCTCAATACTTGGTCGAGCGTTGCCAAGGCGCGGGTTGTTCCAGCTTCGCGCAGGTCGCCACTTCCGCGTCGCCTTCGTTCGGCGACGCGGGACTTACGGCCTCAACTTCATATTCCTATCGCGTCCGCGCCATCGACGCCTCCAACAATCTCAGCACCTATTCCAATACCGCGACGGCCATTACTTCCGCCACCGGCTCGAACATTTCCGTTACCATCACGCCGCATCAGGGCGGAGTTGTCACGGGACAAACGCTGGGGCTTACCGCGACCGTGAACAATGACGTGGGCAACGCGGGAGTTACCTGGAACTCCAGCGGGGGCGCGCTTTCCGGGCAGACGACCTCCGCGGCGACATTTTCTTCGGCGGTCGCTGGTTCGTTTACTATCACCGCGAAGAGCAATGCCAATAACGCGGTGAGCGCGACTGCAACGCTTGGCGTGACAAACCTCACCGGCGTTTTCACCTATCACAACAATCTGGCACGCGACGGCGTGAACAGCCAGGAGTTTGCGCTGACGCCGTCGAACGTCAAGCCCGGAAGTTTTGGAAAACTGTTTGCGTGCGCCGTGGACGGCGAAATGTACGCGCAGCCGCTGTGGGTGGCGAATCTGGCTATCGGCGGAGGTACGCACAATGTTGTGTTTGCGGCCACAGAAAACGACAGCGTGTTCGCGTTCGACGCGGACGCCAGTCCCTGCAGGCAATACTGGATGAAGAGCCTTTTGCCGGCGGGCGCGACGCCGATTCCCCCGGGCGATACCGGCGAAGCATTCGACATCAATACGACGATCGGCATCACCGGCACGCCGGTGATCGATCCCGCCACGCAAACGCTGTACGTTGTGGCGAAAACGAAAGAAGGCACCAGCAATTATCACCAACGGCTACACGCGCTGAGCCTGATGGACGGCTCGGAGAAATTCAGCGGGCCGGTGGACCTGACGCAGTCGATTACCGTGAACGGAACTGGCGATCAAGGGGACGGGGGCACGTGCACCAGCGCGGCGGGAAAAGTGCCGTTTTGCCCGCTGAAAGAAGGGCAGCGGGCCGGGTTGGCATTCGTCAACGGCAACGTGTACGTGGCGTGGGCCTCGCATGGCGACAACCAGCCGTTTCACGGGTGGATTATGAGCTTTAATGGCGCGAACCTGAGCCAGGCGCCGGTGTTGTTCAACGACTCGCCGAACGGAATCGAAGGAGGAATCTGGATGTCCGGGGGAGCGCCGGCGTTCGACAGTTCGAACAACCTATTCGTAATTACAGGCAACGGGGACTACGACGGCGTGACGGAGTTTGGCGAAAGCATATTGAAGTTGAACAGCTCGCTGGCGCTGCAAGACTGGTTTTCACCGAACGTCCAACCAGCGCTCGACGCGAGCGATCTGGACCTGGGATCAGGGGGCGCGGTCGTACTGGTGGATCTGCCTGGATCGACGGTGCCGCACATTTTAATCGGCGGCGGAAAGGGCGTGAACCAGTCGGGGACGATGTACGTGGTGAATCGCGATACGGGTTCGATGGGCCACCAGGCGAATCCGGACAAATCCGTGCAGCAATTCAACCTGAACGGGATGATTTATTCGACGGCGGCGTTCTGGCAGAACACGATGTATATCGCGGCGGTGAACCAGCAACTGGTGGCCTACGCGTTGAATCCCGCGACGAGCCAGTTCGCCCAGAACCCTTCATCGCAATCGGCGCATTTCTACTTTTTCCCCGGCACTACGCCATCCGTTTCTTCAACCCCCGGCGCCACGAACGGCATCGTGTGGGCGCTCGACACGGACAGCACTACCGCTGCGAATGCTTCGGGCACCGCCGCGCCGGCGATTCTCTTCGCTTACGACGCGACGAATCTGAACAACGAATTGTGGGACAGCACGCAAGGCGCCGGAAACGCGGCTGGCAATGCCGTGAAGTTCTGCGTGCCGGTGATTGCGAACGGAAAAGTGTACGTCGGAACGAAGACGGAATTGAGCGTGTACGGGTTGCTGCCGTAAGGAAGAAGGCGGAAGACCTATCCCTTTGCGGCGCGGCCAAATGTGGCGGCGCAGGATCGCTCCTAACTGGAAGCGCAAGCAGCGTGCCTGGCTTCATCGGACGAGGCTGCGCGATTGGGAACGCGGGCTGCGGTTACATGCCTTCGTAGTTGGGGCCGCCACCGCCTTCGGGGACTACCCAGTCGATGATTTGATACGGATCGGCGATATCGCACGTCTTGCAGTGCACGCAATTGGCGGCGTTTATCTTCAACTTCAAACCATCCCTCTCTTGCGCCATCTCGTACACCGCGGCGGGACAGAAATACTGGCAGGGATTGCCGTACTCCACGACGCATCTCGTCGAGCAGATGTTGGTATCCGCAACGCGCAGGTGGCACGGCTGATCCTCTTCGTGACGAGTGCCGGAGTGGTAGACGTCGGTCAGCCGGTCAAACGTCGTCTTGCCATCGCCTTTGAAGCGTTCTGGCGCCGGGCGCCCGTTGATTTTCTTGTACGCTTCGTAGCCGGGATGCGCACGCATGGGGTCTTGCAGCCCGCGCCCGCCGGAAATTTCCTGAAAGCCCACCTTGAAGAACCCGCTGAGCAAGCCGTGCTGGAAGGACTGGTGAAAATTACGTACGCGCCAAAGTTCTTTTTTGATGTAACTCTGCTCGATTTTCTTGGGAAACGCGCTGAGCGTTTTCGCCGATGTGTCACCCACTTTCAGCGCATCGAAAATCGTTTCCGCGGCGAGCATCCCGCTTTTGATCGCCATGTGGATGCCCTTCAGGCGTTGCGAATCGAGAAAACCACCGGAGTCGCCGATGATGAGCGCACCATCCACAAAGTTTTTTGGCATGCCGTACCATCCGCCGTAAGGAATGGTTTTCGCGCCGTAACGGACGAGTTTACCGCCTGCCAGAATCTTCGCTACGAACGGATGCGTCTTCCACTTCTGAAAGGCTTCATGCGGATCGAACTGCGGATTGGCGTACTCCAGCGCGACCACGAGTCCGATGGAAAGGCGATTGTTCGAGAGGCCGTAAATCCATCCGCCGCCGTACATATCCGTCGGCACCGGCCAGCCGAGGGTGTGCGCCACGTAGCCCGGCTTGACGCGCCCCGGCTGCACGTCCCACAACTCTTTGATCCCGATGCCGTACGTCTGCGGATTGATGTTGTCGAGTTTTTTCGTGCTGACGAGTTTTTTTGTGAGCGAGCCGCGCGGACCTTCCGCCAGAACGGTCACTTTTGCGCGCAGTTCGTAGCCCGGCGTGAAGTTCGATTTCGGCTGGCCATTTTTATCCAGCCCTTTGTCTTCCGTGATGACGCCCGCAACGCCGTCGCCATCGTAAATCAATTCCGCCCCGCCAAACTCCTTGAACACGTTTACGCCGACGGCTTCCACGAGGCCGCCAAGCCATTTTGTGAGCTTGCTTAAAGAGACGACGTAGTTGCCTTTATTTTGAAATGGAGGAAGCGTGATGGGCGCACGCAGAGAAGAGGTTTGCGTAAATAGAAGCGCGGCGGAATCCGTGACGGGGGTATCCAGCGGCGCGGTTTTCTCGAAATCGGGAACGAGTTCCGCCAGTGCTTTGGGATTCATGATCGCACCGGAAAGCTGGTGCGCGCCGATTTCGCGGCCCTTTTCGAGGACGTAGATGTTTTCCGTCGAAAGCTGCGGCTTGTGGCCGGCATCGTTGTGTTTCGTGATGAGATTTGCGAGGTGCAGAGCGCAGGACAGGCCTGCTGGGCCTGCGCCGACGATGAGGACATCGGCTTCCAGTTGTTCGCGTTGCACTGTCATGGGACTAATTCCATCCTAGCAGAACAACATGAGCGATGCGGGAGGGCACGACTCCAGACGTGCGCCGATGCTCAAGCTGACCTGGATTTTTCCAGGGCTTCGGTGAGTGCGGGCATGATTTCGAAGATGTCGCCGACCACGCCGTAATCGGCGATTTCAAAAATGGGCGCGTTCGAATCCTTGTTGATGGCGACGATGGTGCGCGCGCCTTTCATACCCACGACGTGCTGAATGGCGCCGCTAATTCCCAACGCGAGATATAGCTTGGGTGCGACGGTCTGGCCCGAGCTGCCGATCTGGCGCTCCATGGGCAGCCAACCTTCGTCGCAGATGGGCCGCGACGCCGCAATTTCTGCGCCCATGGCTTTCGCCAGCGCTTCCGCTTGCGGAATATTTTCCGGAGCTTTGATTCCGCGCCCGATGGCCACAATCAACGGCGCTTGCGTCAAGTCCACGGCGGATTTCGCCTCTTTGAAAAGCTCGAGCGGCTTCGTGCGAATCTGTTCCGCGCTTAGCGTGACCGGCAACTTGTTCACCGGGGCTTTTCCCCCGCCCGCTTTCGCTTCGAGTAAATCTGCACGAAACGCGCCGGATTGAAACGACGCGAACCACGGCGCCGGCCCCGCGAACGTCACGTCCGCCGCGGTTTTGCCCTGAAACATCTGCCGCACAAAAACGAGCTTGCCGCCTTCGTTGCGGTAGCCGACGCAATCGCCAATCATGCCCTTGCCGAGCATCGCGGCGAGCTTAGGCGCGAAATCGCGTACCTGGTAGGTATGCGGAAAGAGCACCAAGTCTGGCTTCGCCGACTCGATGACCTGCTTCAGCGCCACGCAGAATCCATCCGGCGTGTACGCGTCGAGCAGATCATGTTCGACGACCAGCACGTCCGCGACGTTCTTTGCCGCCAGTTCGTCTGCAAACGCGGCGACGCCTTTGCCAATGACCACTGCCGTTATAGTGCTCGAGGTGTCTTTCGCGATTTGTTGGGCGGCCACGAGCGTTTCGAAACTCGCGTTGTTCCACTTTCCCTGGCGGAGTTCGGTGATGACCAAGATTTTCATTGCCAGCATCCTCGGTGACTTTCAAAACCCTCACCCCTGAAGGAGTGAGCTACAGCAGCGAGCCAAAGCAAAAGGGCGCGTCAAGAATCGAATGAAACCGCCGGCAAGATGCCGACAGTGCGTCATAAAACGCGCGCTTCGAATTTGAGTTTCTCGACCAGCTTGGCGGCCACTTCTTTCGGCGTTCCGGTGAGAAACTCTGTCTTCTTGGTTTTCGTCGGGACGTAAATCTTTTCAATTTTCTGCGTCGGCTCGTGCGCCACTCCGAGCGATTCGCGCGTCATGGTCGCAATCTCTTTTTTCTTGGCCGCCATGATGCCCTTCAGCGTGGCATAGCGAACCTTGTTAATGCCGGACTGGATCGAAAGCACGGCGGGCAGCGGGCATTCCATGTGCTGGAACCAGCCGGCTTCCAGTTCGCGCTTCAATTTCATTTTTCCGCCGGCCATTTCGATCGCCATGATTATGGTGGCGTGCGGGCGGTCGAGCAGCGCCGCGAGAAGCACGCCCGTTTGGCCAAAGCCGTGGTCGTCGCTCTGCAGCCCGGTCAACACCAGGTCTGCTTTTTCTTTCGCAATCGCCGCAGCCAGAGACTTTGCCGAGCCCAACGGGTCGAGTTGCGAAAATTTGTCGTCCGCGATGTGAATGGCGCGGTCCGCGCCTTTCGCCAGCGCTTCCTTGATGGTTTGCTTCACGCGCTCCGGCCCCATGGAAAGCGCAATCACTTCCCCGCCGTGCTTTTCCTTTAACCGCAGCGCCTCTTCCAGTGCGTAGCTGTCCGGTTCGTTCATCTCGAAACCGATGTCGGATTCCTTGATCCAGTTTCCGGCGATGGCCAACGGCGCGTCTTTTGCCGGAACCTGTTTGATACACACGATGATGTTCACGGATTTTTTCCTTGCCGTGCTTGGCGCTTACATCTTACCGAGGGTTTATCTGAAAGCTGTGACGGTGAGCACACTGGAAATCAACTACTTGCCTCTCCACCTCTTGAAGACCAACGCCGCGTTGGTGCCGCCGAATCCAAAGGAATTCGAGAGCGCGTACTCTACTTCCGCCTTGCGCGCCACATTGGGAATGTAATCCAAGTCGCACTCGGGGTCCGGCTGCTCGAGATTGATGGTAGGCGGCAGAATCTGATCTTGCAGCGCCAGGACGCTGATTCCTGCTTCCAAGCCGCCGGCTCCGCCGAGCAGATGTCCCGTCATGGACTTCGTCGAGCTCACCGGGACGTTCTTCGCGTGCTCGCCAAAAACGCGCTTGAGCGCGCGCGTTTCTATCACGTCGCCAAGCGGCGTGGACGTTCCGTGCGCATTCACGTAGCTGATTTGTTCCGGCGCTAGCTTCGCGTCCTTTAACGCGGCTTTCATCACGCGATACGCCCCGTCGCCGTTTTCGGCCGGTTGCGTGATGTGGTACGCGTCGCCGGACATTCCGTAGCCGACGATCTCGGCGAGGATATTCGCGTTGCGCTTCTGCGCGTGGTCCAGCGATTCGAGAATCAATATTCCCGCGCCTTCTCCAACGACGAATCCGTCGCGGTTCGCGTCAAACGGCCGGCTGGCGTGCGCCGGATCGTTATTCCTGGTGGAAAGCGCGCGCATGGAAGCGAAACCGCCGATGCCCATCGGCGTAATCGTGGCTTCCGTGCCGCCGCAAATCATCATCTCCGCGGCACCGCGCTCAATAATCTTGAAGGAATCGCCAATGGCGTGCGCCGACGCGGAGCACGCCGTGGCGGTCGCTGAATTCGGGCCGCGCGCGCCGTAGCGAATCGAAATATGCCCGGAAGCCAGATTTACAATGGCCGAGGGAATAAAAAACGGCGAAATTTTGCTGGGCCCGCCTTCCACCAATTTCCAGTGTTCGCGCTCGATGATGTCGAACCCACCGATGCCCGATGAAACGTACACGCCCACTTCATCCAGGTTCGAATGTTCCGGCTTCCAGTTGGCGGACTTCACCGCAAAGCTCGCGCCGGCCAGCGCCACCTGGATAAAGCGGCCCATCTTTTTCAGTTCTTTTTTCTCAATCCACTGGAAGGGATCGAAATTCTTGATTTCGCCCGCGATGGTGCAGTCGAATCCCGTCGTGTCGAATTGCGTGATCGGCCCGACGCCGCTGCACCCGGCGAGGAGATTCTTCCAAGTTTCCTCCGTGCCGATGCCCAGCGCGCAGACAAGACCAACACCCGTGACGACTACCCGGCGAGTCAACTCTGTAATGCTCCCTTTTGTGGTGTTGAATTCGTGGCTTACTTACCCTTGGCGTGCTTGTCGATGTAATCGACCGCGTCCTTGACGGTCGTCATTTTCTCGGCGTCCTCGTCCGGGACCTCAATGCCGAAGGCCTCTTCGAATGCCATGACCAATTCCACCTGGTCGAGCGAATCCGCGCCCAGGTCGTCCACGAACGAAGCTGTGGGGGTCACTTCGGCTTCATCCACGCCGAGCTGCTCGACGATAATCTGCTTCACGCGTTCTTCCACGCTGGCCATGCCTATATCCTCCGCGATGTTTTATCGCTGCTGCTGTGTCTTTCGAAGACTTACACGTTCAATGAATCGGCCCCAAGCGCCGCCCACAGCCCCTAATTTCTTCGTTCAGGCAACCTGACCATTCTATTTAGCCTGTCCCTCAAGGTCAACTTTCCGGAGTTCCCTTGAGCTTGATGGCATGCAACACGTCCGCAAGAGAATCCTTCGCCGCAACTCTCACCCGTTCTTCACGGTCGGCTATCAAATTCTCAACCGCATCGAGGCACTCTAGAAGGTCGATTTCGCCCCGATGCACTATTGCATTGTTCCCTAGAATTACCGCAACGCCATAACGGGCTGCGGGATCAGGGTGATTGCAGAGCTTTAAACACCAAGTCTGGACCGACTCGCCTCTCTCCGAATAAAAAGCGCAAATCAACGCGTCTCGGACTCTTTCGCCGTTATCGCTGCGAAGCGCATCCTCCAATTCGGCGCGAGTCATCTGAGGAGGCTGTTCGTATCTCACGAAAGCGGCACCGACTAGGCCAAATACAGCCCGCCATTGACGTCGAGGACGTGACCGGTGATGTAACCCGCCTCGTCGCTCGCCAGAAAAACGATGGCGGCGGCCACGTCGCGCGGCGAACCCATCCGTCCCAGCGGAATCCGCGCCTTCAGCGTCTCTTTCACCTCGGCCGAAAGCACGTCCGTCATCGGCGTGGCAATAAAACCCGGCGCTACAGCATTCACGGTGATATTCCGCGAAGCAATTTCGATGGCAATCGCTTTCGTCAGGCCAATCAGCCCGCCCTTCGACGCAACGTAATTGGCTTGCCCCGCGTTCCCCATTTCCGCCACTACGCTCGATATGTTGATGATCCGTCCCGCGCGCGCCCGCATCATCGTGCTGAGCGCCTGCTGAATGCAGAGATGCGCGCCGGTGAGATTGGTGCGAATGACGGCGTCCCAATCGTCCTGCTTCATGCGCAACGCGAGGCCGTCGCGCGTAATCGCGGCATTGTTGACTAAAATGTCCAGCCGGCCCAATTTCTCGAGCACCCGCTTGAATCCGGCTTTCACTTGTTCCGCGTCGGCGACGTCCATTTTCACCGCCAGCGCTTCCCCGCCGAGATTCGCGATCTCATTCACCAGCGCCGTGAGCTTTTCCTCGCTCCGCGCGCACGCCGCGACTTTTGCGCCAGCTTCGGCCAGCGCGAGCGCCGTCTCGCGACCGATGCCTTGCGAAGCCCCCGTCAGCACCGCGACTTTGTCCTTCAAGCTGAACATTTAAGTGTTCCTCTTTGCGGCGAAAAAACCTCAGGGCTAAAGCCCTGAGCTACACCTCTTGGAATCGATCTCGCTCGATTTTACGGCGCGCGCCGGCTAAAGCTTCCGCAACTTACGCGGCGTCGGAGCGAGCTGCGGCAATTCTCTCCATCGTCGCCGCGAGGCTCTTCTCGTCTTCCACATTTAACGCTGCTACCGAGCGCTCAATCTGCCGCAGCAATCCCGTCAACACGCGGCTCGGCCCGACTTCCACGAACGTGTTCACGCCTTCGTCAACCAGCACGCGCACCGATTCTTCCCAACGCACCGCCGCTGTCACCTGGCGGTTCAGTGCCTCGCGTGCTTCTTCACCTTTGGTAATGGTGTCCGCATCCACGTTCGTCACCAGCGGCACGCGCAATGCGCCGAACTCTGTTTTCTTCAGCTCCGCAGCCAGCCGCTCCTGCGCAGGCGCCATCAATGCCGAATGAAACGGCGCGGAGACCGGAAGCACGACGGCGCGCTTCGCTCCCGACTGCGATGCAATTTCCACGGCGCGCTTCACCGCTGTTGCATGCCCCGAAATCACGGTCTGCTCCGGCGAATTGAGGTTCGCCGCCGCGCAGACTTGCCCCTCCGCCGCGCGCTTGCAGGCATCCGCCACCACTGCCGGCGATAAACCCATGATCGCGGCCATCGCGCCTTGCCCCGCGGGCACCGCTTCCTGCATGTACGTTCCGCGTTTCCGCACCAGCACGACGGCATCCGAAAATTTCAGCGCGCCCGCCACAACGAGCGCGGAATACTCGCCCAGGCTGTGCCCGGCGACGAAATCCGGCTGCAGCCCTTTTTCCGCCAGCACGCGCGCCACCGCAACCGACATGGTCAAAATCGCCGGTTGCGTATTTGCGGTCAGCTTCAGTTCGTCTTCCGTTCCCTCGAAACAAATCCTAGCAATCGAAAATCCCAGCGCCTTATCGGCCTCGTCGAAGACCGCGCGCGCCGCGGAATACTTCTCCGCCAATTCTTTCCCCATTCCGGGGTATTGCGAAGCCTGACCTGGAAACACAAACGCGACTTTGCCCATAGACGCTTCCTATCCCTTGCCGTCAGACGAGGACGCCGGCGGCGGAGAGCTCCTGTTCGATTTTTTCATTACTGCGCGCGCGCGCCAGGCCGGCGGCCACGCGTATGGCGTTTTTGATCGCTTTGGCGTTCGAACGCCCGTGCCCGATCACGCAAACGCCGCGCACTCCCAGGAGCGGCGCTCCGCCATATTCCGTGTAGTCAATCGTCTTTTTCAGACCTTTCAAAGCTCCACCCGAAAAAAGAAATGCCACTTGCGACGCCAGCGAACTTTGAATCGACTTCTTCAGCAATCCGAAAATCTGCAATGCGAGGCCCTCGCAAATTTTCAGCGCGATGTTTCCCACGAAGCCGTCGCACACGATGACATCCACGCTGCCCGAAAACAGGTCGCCACCTTCCACGTTTCCCACGAACTGCACGGGACTCTTCTTCAGCCGCGTGTACACTTCGCGGGTCAGTTCATTGCCCTTGATCTCTTCCTCACCGACGGAAAGCACTCCCACGCGCGGGCGACGATTCCCGAACGTGGCGCGGTAATAGATCTCGCCCATCACCGCGAACTGCACCAAATGTTCCGGCTTCGAATCCACGTTCGCGCCGACATCCAGAAGCACAGAGACGCCGCCTTTGGCGTTCGGAAACGGCGCCGCCAGCGCCACGCGGTCCACGGATTCGAGCGTCCCAAGCAGAAATCGCGCCACGGTCATTACCGCTCCGGTGTTCCCGGCGCTCACAAGTCCATCGGCCTTCGCTTCGCGCACCAGCCGCGCCGCGACGTGAACGGAGCTGTCTTTTTTCCGTCGAAAGGCCTGCGCCGGATGGTCGTTCATAGTGATTACTTCGCTGGCGGAGATAATTTCGATGGGCAGGTTCGGCGAAGCGTGCTTCGCCAGTTCGGCCCGCACCACATTGGGCTGCCCCACCAGCAAGACGCGCACGCCGAGCTCCCGCGCAGCCAGGACCGCACCTTCGACCTCGGGGCGGGGCGCATGGTCTCCGCCCATGGCGTCAAGAGCGATTGTGATCATTGGAAGCTAGACCGCCAGTCCTTGGATGGGACTCCGGAAAGCCGGAAGAAGCGACCGCGTCAGGCCGACTTGTCTTGCACGGCGCGGCCCTTGTAGTAGCCGCAATGCGGACACGCCTGGTGCGGCGGCTTCGCTTCGTGGCACTGCGGGCATTCGCCGAGCGTGGGCTTCACCAGAAAATCGTGGGCCCGCCGGTTACTGGTGCGCCGTTTCGAATGGCGCCTTTTTGGGTTAGGCATACAACTGCTCCTCTTTCCGCCACAATCGCGGATTGTATGGGCTTTCCGCCCCGAAAACTATTGCTTTTTCAGCCAGTCCTGCTTCAGACGCGCGAGAGGCGCCATGCGGGGATCCGTCGCATGCGTTTCGCAGCGGCACGCCTCGTGATTCAAGTTCGCGCCGCAATTCGGACACAAGCCCCGGCAGTCACTTTGGCAAATGACCTTGAAGGGAAGCGCCAACAGCACCTGTTCTCGAAGCACATCCGCCAGAAAAAGCCCGTCTCCTTGATAAAACCCGATGTCCGTGTCGTCGTCCTGCAGCCGGTCTTCCTTGCGCTTGGCCGCTCCTTTGGGCAGCGGCGCGTAAAACAGGTCGAACGACCGATTCACATCCTCAACCACCGGCTCCAGGCAGCGTGCGCACACCATCTCAATCTTGGTCTCGAGCTGCCCTTCGACGCGGATCTGCCCTTCGAGCAACTCCGCCGTCGCCGTGGCTTCCAGCGGCGCGACCTGCTTGATCTCCGACGCCTGGAAGTCAATCGCTCCCGGATGGTACGACTTCCGGAAACGCAGTTTCCGAATCGCCAGCTCTTTTACATCCAGGAACACGTCCTCGACGCCTCCGGCACTGATGCTCATGCTTATTCATTATTCCGTCGCGGGTGCAGCAAGTCAAGGAATCGGGCGGAGTTCTCGCGCGTTTTGCGTTCCAGGATGGCACGGGCGCGGCCTAGTACCACCGCGGAGGCCTCACACCGTGGCACTGCTGGATTGCGGCTCCAAACCGGTGGCTTGGATTCGCGCTATCGACCAGCCTTCGGATTTTCGCGTCAAAATTACCGTCATGCGCACGCGGCCCGAGTTGGGCTTCTCGCCCTTCTCGGTTTCTGCTACGGCCTCCCACGCTAACGTGGCCATCACCGCTTTCGTGCCGACAAATTGCACGTCCTCGATTTTTCCGTCGCACTTTGCCCAGCCCGGCGACTTGAAAGCCTGATGCGCTCTCTCGGCGATGCGCGCCGGACCGATCGAGAGATTCCCGTGCGGATCGACGAACTGTCCGTCGCGAGCGAAAAATTTGGCAAAGCCTGCCGCGTTACCCGTGGTCCACGCATTTACGAGATGCGAGAGACAGAACAATTCTCCCGCTTCGCTCGAGGCCGTCACCGATGGAGAGTTGGCAAGATCTTCGAGCAGAAGGCCTAAATTGAACCCGCGCTCGTTCAGAATTAGACTAGCGAAACATTTGTTTTCGCGCAGCATTCCGAGGAGTAGATGCTCCGCGCCGACGTACTTGTGCCCGAGGCGGTCCGCTTCCTCGCCGGCAAAGTTCAAGATGCGTTTGCACTCCGCACTCAACGGAACCTCAACGGAAGTGGAGAAACGCTCCCGAATATTGATTTGTTGTTCGATTTTCTGCCGGATGGACTCGATAGCGCCTTCCGTGCTGAGCAGGCGCATAGCAAGCTTGCGATCTTCGCGTAGCAGGCCGAGCAGCAGGTGCTCCGTCTCGATGTACGGGCTGCCGTACTGGCTAGCTTCGTAGCGCGCGAAGAAGATCACGCGCCGGGCTTTTCTGTATAGCGCTCGAACATGAATAAATTCTAAATGCTGGAATCTGCAGCGGACGGATCTGTGCGGCGATTCGAACGCTGACTTCGCTGAAGCGTTCAGGATAGCACCGCAAAACTGAGTTGTGACAGACGTGCGGGGCCAAACCGTTCGGCGTGGGGCGCGAGAATTTAAAAGGAGGAGTGCGCAAGAATTTCATGGGCCAGTACTAGCAGCAATGAAGCAAGAAGATTTCGCGGCCAATCTATGTTATTGAAAACAAATAATTTAATGCTCTCGTAGAAATTCGAGGACACTTTGGCGCAAGCCGTGCCCTTTGGAACGTCCCGGTCGAAATCTATCTGGAGGCTTCGCATGAGATTTCGAACCATCCTGAGTCTGGCAACGCTGTTTTTGACGTGCTTTACGATTGCCGTTTGGAGCCAACCTGTAACCGCACAACCCGACAGCCGCAGCGCCGCTACCGCGGCTGAAAAGCAATCGGTATCGGGGCGGATCTCGTCTGTGGGAGACGCCACATTTGCGGTTGACGTCGTGAAAGAAAACAAAATTAAGCAAACTCTAAAGTTCCTCGTCGACGAATCTACGACAGTCGAGGGCATGCTGACCGTAGGATCGCAAGCGACAGTCGAGTACCGCTCAGACGGCGGGAATAATCTCGCGGTGCATGTAGTGGTCACACCTAGTTCTGGGATACTTCCCTATTGAGGTTCCACGAAGACGGACAGACAATAGCATAACGGCATATTCGCCCGACCTAGCCCCGGCGCGACAGGACTCGCTCGACGCGGTTGAGGAGTCATGATGCGCACGACCCTGAAGATTGTCCTGCCCTTGATCATCAGTGTGGCCGTGGTGTCGCTGCTTTTCGCCGCGTACCAAGTGCGCACGGAGCGCCGCAATCTGCGCAACGAGCTTTCGCGGCGCGCGGAGATTCTCGGAGAAAGTTTGCAGGACAACGTGGAGCCGCTGCTGGAGCGCGGCCACGGAGACAGCCGGAGCCTGCATCGTCTGGTGTCGCGCTTCGGGCAACGCGAGCACTTGAAGGGCGTCGCCATTTACGACACGGATGGTTCGGCCATCGCGATCACCGCGGGTCTGCCCGCGATTTTCGAGACGCGGCCGGGAGCAGCCACGAAAGCAGCGCAGCTGGATGCAGGCTTCGGCGAATTCATAACTATCGCCGGCTCCGGCGATCAAGCCACCCCGATGTACGTTTTCGCGCTGGCGTTGCACCGCGACGGGGAACCCGCGGGCACGCTGGCGCTCTTTCACGACGCGAGCTACATCGACGCGCAAGTGCAGCGAACGATGCGCGATGTGCTCCTGAATGCGTTGATCCAGACACTGTTGGTCAGCCTGCTGGCGCTGGTGCTAGTGCGCTGGACGTTCACGGCGCCGATTGCGCGAACCGCCAAATGGCTACGGACGTTGCGCACCGGCGAAGCCCACGCGCCACCAGCAGCACCGCGCGGAGAAATTCTCGATGAACTGCACCAGGAAGTGACGCACCTGGCAAAGGATTTGAATGCCGCGCGCGCGACTGCGGAAGAAGAAGCGCGCTTGCGCGATACGAACGCGTCGCTCTGGACCGCCGAACGCCTGCGCGTCAGCGTGCGTAACAAACTTCAGGAAAAACCGCTGTTTGTCGCGTCGAACCGCGAACCGTACCTGAACGTTTTCAATCCCAAAGATAATTCGATTGAGATTATCGTGCCGGCGAGCGGGCTCGTGACGGCCATCGAGCCGGTGCTGCTGGCATGCGACGGTACGTGGATCGCGCACGGCTCCGGCAGCGCCGACCGCGAAGTTTCGGACGAGCGCGATCACCAGCGCGTACCGCCGGATCATCCGAGCTACACGCTGCGCCGCGTGTGGATCAGCGCGGAGGAAGAAAAAGGGTACTACCAGGGATTCGCCAACGAAGGGCTCTGGCCGCTTTGCCATATCGCGCACACGCGGCCGGTGTTTCGCCCGGAAGACTGGGTAAATTACCAGCGCGTGAACCGGCGCTTCGCAGACGCCGTGCTGGAAGAAATGGACGGCACGGAATCGCCGATCCTGCTGGCGCAGGATTATCACCTGGCGCTCCTGCCGCGTATGATCAAGGATGCGCGGCCGGATGCGCGCGTGGCGATTTTCTGGCACATTCCGTGGCCGAATCCGGAAGTGTTCGGAATCTGCCCTTGGCAGCGGGAAGTTGTGGACGGGCTGCTCGGGGCGGACCTGATCGGGTTCCATATTCAGTCGCATTGCAACAATTTTCTGGAGACCGTGGACCGCGCGCTGGAAGCGCTCACGGAGTGGGACCGTTTTGCGGTAAACCGGCGGGGTCACGTGACGCGCGTGCGGCCATACCCGATCAGCGTGGCGTTTCCAGAGAATGGCCACGATACTTCTGCGAAACGGAAAACCGCGGGCGAGGAGCGCGCGGCACTTCTGCACGAGTTGGGTGTGGATGGAAGCCTGCTCGGCGTGGGCGTGGATCGGGTGGACTACACGAAAGGAATCATCGAGCGTTTCCGCGGAATCGAACATTTCCTGAATCTCTATCCGAACTACCAGCACCGCTTCACGTTTGTGCAGATTGGCGCGCCTAGCCGCACGGAGATCGACCGCTACAAGCATTTCCTTGAAGAAGTCACTGCCGAAGCCGAGCGAATTAACGCGCGATTCCAATCCGGCAGATGGAAACCCATCGTGCTGCTGAAGAAGCATCATTCGCACGAGGAGATCGCGCGGTATTACCACGCGGCGTCGGTGAGCATGGTGACGTCGCTACACGACGGAATGAACCTGGTGGCGAAGGAATTCGTAGCTGCGCGGGACGACGAAAACGGAGTACTGATGTTGAGCACGTTTGCAGGAGCGGCACACGAATTGCCGGATGCGCTGCTGGTAAATCCGTATGACGTGCAGCAGCTGGCGGAAGGAATCCACCGCGCGCTGGAGATGCCGTTAGACGAGCAAGCGAGAAGGATGCAGCGGATGCGGCAAGCCGTCCGCGAGCGCAATGTGTACCGCTGGGCCGCGCACCTACTTTCGGATTTGACGGAGATTCGTATTGACGCCGAGGAGCGGATGGAATTGCCGCAGCCGCTTTAAGTAACGCCGCCCGAAGGGCGATTTTCATCGGGCGGCAACAAAGGAGGAGGAAGCTATTACGGAAGGAAAAGCGCAGCCAATGACTACAGCGGAAACGCCGTTCGAGTTTTTCACCGTTTCGCACTTAACGCGCATTGGAAATCAATCCGCATGCAACGTGAAGGAACTGCTGACGGGGTTACAGCAGTGCAGCGATGCGTCGATATTCCATCACACGTTTCAGACTCTCGGAATCCACCACTTTCTGACGGAAGGGTTTTCGAACGACTTCGCGCAGTGGGCGCACGCGGATGCCAACCGAGAGGATTTGGCGGAGCAATTGGCGGCGCTGGACGTTCGCGATTATGTTTCCATTCCCGCGCTGCGCAGCGACTTGTGCCGCATCGTGGGCGACTACTGCGCGGCGCATCCGGAGTATGCGGCGCAGTCGGCGCTGGAGAAGTTTTACTTCTGCGAGAGCGAAGAGGTGACGATCTCGTTCGGGCTGCGGGCACGCACGCTGGAGGAATTTCGCGAGGGAATTGCACATTTGAGCCACGCCTCCTTTTATTTCCATTTCATATCGTCACGGCTGCGCCTGCAATTGCAGACGAACGACTTTTCGCACTGGCTGGGCAACGGGCTGGGCCTGCATACGCTGGCGGACAACGTCGAACACATCGACATTTACACGAACACACTGGACAGCGCGCGCGCCAAGGTGCTGCGTCTAATCGATCGCGAGGCCCGGAAAACATGAGCGAAGTCGCCATTGCCAGCCGCATTCCGCTGGATGATTACGCCCAACTGCTCGGCACGGGCGAGATTGCCGAGCTGCGCCTGTTGGCAAAACCGTTGCGCGGACGCAGCGTGGAGATGATTAACTCGACGGCCGTGGGCGGCGGCGTTGCGGAAATTCTGAACCGCCTGGTGCCGCTGGCGGAGGAGCTGGACATCAATATCCGCTGGGACGTAATGACCGGAGGAAACGACTTTTACGGGGTCACGAAGGGATTCCACAATGCCCTGCACGGCGCGCCCTATCACGCATCGCCGAAGGATTTCGAAATTTTCCTGGAATGCAACGCCCAGAACCGCGCGCGGCTTCCGCTGGATGCAGAGTTCGTGGTCATTCACGACCCGCAGCCGTGCGCGCTTATCGAAGGGCGGAAACCGAACGGAAACCACTGGGCGTGGCGTTGTCACATCGATCTGTCGCGTCCGAACCGCACGGTGTGGGATTTCCTGGAAAAATTCGTCGCGAAGTACGACGCGGCGATGTTTTCGTCACCGGAATTTTCGCGGGCGCTGCCTATTCCACAATATTTGTTCTATCCGGCGATCGATCCGCTTTCGGAAAAGAATCAGGAATTGGACGAGAGTTTCATCACGCAGACGCTGGCGCGCTATGGCATCGATCCGCAGCGGACTATCCTGACGCAGATATCGCGGTTCGACCGGCTGAAGGATCCAGTGGGCGTGATTCGTGCGTACCGCATCGTGAAGCGCTACTTCGATTGCCAGTTAGTGCTGGCGGGCGGAAGCGCGTCGGATGATCCGGAAGGGGCGGCGGTGCTGAAGGAAGTGCAACAGGAAGCGCACGGCGAGCCTGACATTCACATTCTGGAGTTGCCCGCGTGGGCGCCGCTGGAAGTGAATGCATTACAGCGCGCGTCCACCATCGTGATCCAGAAAAGTTTGCGCGAGGGATTCGGGCTCACGGTATCGGAAGCGCTGTGGAAGAAAAAGCCGGTGGTGGCCACGGCGGTAGGCGGAATCCCGGCGCAGGTGATCCACAGGCACACGGGACTGCTGGCACACTCGGTGGAAGGAACGGCGTACCAGATCCGCTATTTGCTCTCGCATCCCGAAATTGCCGCGAAACTTGGCGAGCAAGGCCACAATCACGTGAAAGAGAATTTTCTAATCACGCAAAACCTGAAAAGATATGTGACGTTGTTCCTGACGATGGCCAAGACGAAGTAGAAGACCTAGAAGCACCCTACCCCGGACATCGGAAAGTGGCGTTTAGGGGAGCATATTGACGGCGGTGATGTTCGTGGCCATGTGTCCGCCGGTTACAACCAACGGCGCCCGCGTGGGACCTAGCTTGTTCGTGATGTAGTCCCGGGCGTCAGTATTTTCGGCGCCACCCGATGTGTGGATGTAGAACATTTTGGCGGAGTTGGCATCGGCCAAAGATTTATAGAACTTCGGGACCGAAGGATCATTGTGCTTCTTCCCCGTACCCATCCAGATGTCGACCAGGAAAATCGATGAAAAGGTGTTGGCCGCAAAGCTGGTGAGGACGCTCATGCCCGGGCGATAGCCGCCCGAAAAGAGATACAGTATCTGCTGAGAAGGAGTGAGCTTTCGGCCGGTGACTTCCTTCATGACGGCGCGGTACGCAGGTGCGCCTTCGACGTCGTTGCTGCCGGCTACGAAAATGTGAAAGCGGTCCTGTATCTTGTGCAGGTAATTCCACATGTAGACGCCGCTGAGAGTCTTCTCGCCGCCTTTGTCGTGAAAATCCACGGGGACGCCGCCAAAAACGAGGAGCAGCGGAGCCTTAGGATCGTGCGCCAGAGACATCCTTCCAACGCCGTGAATGTCAATGAGCGTGGCTGCTCTGGTAGCAGCGTGACCATGACCACCCATATTCATTCTCCTTCCCCGGTACCCGATTTCACCGCGAGTGAGTGCGCTGGCGGGGCGTACAGAGTTGTTCCGACACTACACTAAGATGAGAGCACTAGGTAGGATTCCTTTCAACGGCGGCTCAGCGAGGCAGAAATTGGCTGGGCTGAGAGTTGTGGGGATGGCGGTCGCTACAGGGTGAGGGACCAGCCGAGAATAGTCATGGACAGGACAAGGAGAAGAAAACAGGTGCTGACGACGCTCAGAATCCGGCCATGGCCGAGGAGGTAGTCGCGGGACTCGGGGTCAATGCAAAGGAGGACGGAAACGACCAGAACGACGGCCCAAGCGAGGATAGCCGGCAGACCGGGGTACTTACCAATCATGGCAAGGAATTGGCCAGGGGGCTGGCCTGCCGGAACCCACCAGGGAATCATGGGAGCGATTCCCGTGGCGAGCGAGAGGGTAAGCAACTTTCGGGTGAGCCAGCCCTTGACCTTGGGGCGGGCTTCCTTCCAAACGAAATAGTCCCAGGCAAGGAGGGCGACGGCAAGAGCTACCCAGCCATACAGGGCGGCCTTCTGGTCAAGCCACCACCAAGCGCGAAAAATAAAGCGGGAGTTGTGGGCGAAAGCGTAGCGCGGGAGAAAGACGAGCCCCACGAAGCCGTTGCAGGCCACGGCGACCAGCAGGGTGACCAGGCTCATTAACTGGAACCAGTACCGTGTGGGGACGCGGTGACACCGCGAGCATACGGACTGCTTAGGCAAGAAATTTAGTCCACAACGGTCACAGAACACGGCTGGTCTCCCTCACAGGAAGAGGGGTAATAACCTGTGATCGGGAATAGGATAGCGGAAGCAAATTGGAAAAAACTACTGGTCAGAGGACCAGTTGAAAGGACAGACAGTATTGGTAGTATGTAGGCTCCAGCCGGAATCCCTTTCGGGGCAAAGAGCGAGAAACTGAGAGAATTGCGCGGTCAGGCGGGGGTGTTCTATGACCGAGGTCGCGAAGCATTGGGAAGGGCAGATCGTCGAGGGGCTATTTCCGCTGCGGAAATACCTGGGAGGGTCCAACCACAGCGCGGTGTTTCTGACGGTCTATGAAGAAGGCGGAGCGCAGAAGGCGGTTATCAAGCTGGTGCCGGCAGACCGCGCGACGGCAGATCTGCAACTAACGAACTGGCGGCTGGCGGCGCAGCTGACGCATCCGAATCTGCTACACCTCTTTCGCACGGGGCGCTGCAGGATTGACGGAAACGACCTGCTGTACCTGGTGATGGAGCACGCGGAAGAAGATTTGGCGGACGTGCTGCACGAGCGCGCGCTGACGGCGGATGAAACGCGGGACATGCTGAATCCGGTGCTGGACGCGCTGGAATACCTGCACGGCAAGGGATATGTGCACGGTGACCTGAAGCCCGCGAATATCCTGGCGACAGGCGATCAACTAAAACTTTCGAGCGACACGATCTCGCGGGCTGATGAAACGCAGCCGCTGCCGAAAAAAGCGAGCGTCTACGACCCGCCAGAAGCCATCAGCGGAATGAAGACGACAGCCGGAGACGTGTGGGCGTTGGGTACGACGCTGGTCGAAGTGCTGACACAGAAAGTGCCGGAATGGCAGCCGGGACCGAATCGCGAGCCGGTCGTTCCTGAGAGCATGCCGGCGCCGTTCGCGGATATTGCGCGAAAGTGTTTGCGCGTTGAGCCGCACCGCAGGGTAAGTGTGGCCGACATCGCGGAGCGGTTGAATGCGCGCGCGGCTGCGGCCTCGGCAACGGCCACGCTGGCGGGAGTAAATTTGACGCCAGTGGTTGCGACGCCTCCTTCGTCGGTGGCGGCGACCCCGAAGCCCACGCCAGCGCCGAAGGCTACGCCCGTGCCACCGAGGCCGGTACCGCGGGTCCAACCGCCGGTAGTGCGGCCGGAAACGTACGGAGCACCGCAGAAAAGGCTGGGATACCTGGTGCCGCTGCTGGTGGTTGCGGCGGTGACGTTCGCGTTGATCATCACGATTCCGCGGCTATTTACGCGGCATTCCGAAAATCCGGTCGCGGCGGGAGGAGATTCGGCGGCGGCACCAGCAGCTACCAGTGCAGCTAAAAGAACTGCGTCGGAGGAAGCAGCAAAGCCAAAGCGCGAAGAGAAGGCACCGAGCCAAGCGGAAGCACATCCGGCTCAGTCGGCGGAACGGAAGACGCCGTCAGACGCAGAGAGCGGAACCTTGAAGCCGACGAGCGAAACGACGCCTGCCGCGATCGCTGCAGCGGCGCCGGCTGGAGTGCCGGCAGCGAAACCAGCAGCAAGCCCTAGCGGCAGCCCGAAGGGCGACGTTCTGGATCAAGTTTTGCCGGAGATCTCGGACAAAGCGCGCGCGTCGATCCACGGACGAGTGCGCGTGGGAGTGCGCGTTCATGTGGACGCCGCGGGAGCGGTGATGGACGCAGAGCTGGATTCGCCGGGCCCGAGCCAATATTTTGCGGACCAGGCGCTAAAAGCAGCGAAGCGCTGGGCGTTCACGCCGCCGGAAGTGGATGGAAAGAGCGTGACGAGCGAATGGCTGCTGCACTTTGTGTTCACGAGCACGAACACGAAGGTCACGCCGACGCAGACGACGCCGTGAAACGCAGCGTGAATGCGCGCCAAGCAGCGTGAGCGGGAGCTGCGAGGTTCGGCGGATCACTTCTCGGGCAACGGATCGATCGCGTGGACCTGGATGATGTTGGTCTTCGAGTCCAGAGTGCCGGTGAGCTTGACTTTCATACCCGCGTACTTTTCCGGCAATTCCTGATTATCCAGCTTGTAGACTTCGTGCTTGGTTTGAAGAACGAAGCGGCCGCCGCGCTCCTTGACGCAGAAGCGCGTGCAATCCGCCGGAGTTTTGCCGGCCTTGCCCATGGCGATCATTTCCTGGTGCGACTGATGGAGCGAATGGACACCCAACGCACATTGGGTGTCAGCAATTTCGCCTTCGAAGACTCTGTCGCCGGCGCTGCAAGCTATAGGGATTGCCAGCGTGATACCGGATAAAAAAGCCGCGCAGTGAAAAAGAGCTTTTGCGCTAATCATAGAAAGCACCTCATTCGAAAAAATCCCGAAACCGAAATTCCACGCCCATCACGGCTCGACGAGAAACTTCATGTTCATCTGCTCGTGATTCTCACTGCAAATCACGGTGCAAACTACTATGTATTCACCGGGCTCGGCAGGAGCGGTGACAGAAATATCCTGCGTGCCGGGCTTAAGCAGAAAGTCCCAGCCATCCACGGGTTTGCGGTCGGAAGCGCGGAGCAGCGTGAAACCGTGGATGGAGCCGTCGCGATTGCGATTTTTGGCTTTTACGGCGGTGATGCGCAAAGTCAACGATTCGCCGGGTTTCGCGATGATTACCGGCTGCTTTTGGCCGGCAATTTTGTAGCGGCTGTCGTGGTCGGCAAGAATTTCAATGACGCGATGGGCCGATTGCGCGGGGAGTATTCGCGGCACCAAACAAAGCGATGCAAGCGCGCACACGGTTAGGCCGCGAAAGAGGTTTCTGCGAGATAGATTCTGCGAAGCAGTCATTGGGTCATGTAGCTCAGGATGTATTTCATGTCTTCGTCAGTGATCAGGGCGCGAACGCGCATGTGGCGAATGATGGTGGCCATGGCGCGGGGAGGAAATTTGTGAGGCGCAAGATGGCAGCGACCGCAATTAGTGTGAAAGCGCTTTTCACCTTCGAGGCGCATGGCGCGGGCGTCGAGCACCTTCGAATGAAGTACATCGGAGGAGGCGGACCAAGAGTTATGAGCGGAAGGACGTGTAGCGGATGCGGAACCGACGAAAATGGATGCGTGGTTGGTGGCGTCAGATGACGGAGATTGCGCAGAGACAGCGTTCTGGCGGTCCTGCGCGACGACGCAAACGGCTGAACAGATGAGGACCGCCACGCAAACGGCGAGAATTAGGCGCCGGCGCATCACTGAATGTCTCCGTGGCCGAGCGGCGCGACAAGCCTGTAAGTCACGCCGAACGTCCAGACGTTGCCGTTGCCTTGCGGAGCGAATTGACGGCCGTAATTGCTGATAACGCGAAAATCGTCAGAGAAGTAGTAGTTGATGCCGAATTCGAACATGTTGGTGTTGACTGGGAGAACGGAATTGGCGGAATTTGGTCCGGTATAGAACTGCTGAATCCGCGCGACGACCTGCGCGCGACGAAACTGGCTCTGCGCAAACGGCAACTGGCTGAGGCGGTAGGCGGACTCGACCCAGTAGCCGCTGCCGGTGTTGGAGCGCGCGGTTTCTGCTCGGATGTCGAGAGGCAAAGCAGGCGGCTGCCAGGCGAAGTGAAATCCGAAGAGATTTGAGTGATCGTCCTGAAGCAGATGCTGGTAGGAGCCGCCAACTTCGAGGCGCGCTTTCGGAAAGAAAAGGCCAGCGCGACCGCCAGCAAAGCGGCTGGAATCAACGGGAGAAAGCGTCGAGCTTGCGGAGTAGTACACGGCGTAATTGACATTGAACGCGTCAGTGGCCCTGAACCCACCGCGGAGCATCGCGCCCGTGCTGGCGTTGCTGGGACCGATGCCAATCGGCAGAATGAGCGGATCGCTCGCGAGATTGCGGATCCAGACGGGATAAAGACGCTCGTTGAAAATGCCGAAGGGCGTGAGGAAGCGACCCACGGTAACGGTCAGATAGGGATTGGCGATGAAATCCAGTTGCGCGTATTCGACTTCTTTTTGAACGACGCCGTGCAAGCCGTTCACACCGGGCTGTTCCGCGAGATCCGATTCGAAAGTCGCGCGCGTTTCGAAAAGCCAACGCTGGCCGATAGGAAGAAGAAGCACAGGGGTAATGAGCGGATGGACGTGCGCTTCGCCCATGTCGGAAAGCGTGAGGAAGCCAGCAGAAGTTTGCAGGACCGGAACGGGCGAGTTCGGCGTCGAATCCTGCGCTTCATCCGAAGTGGACACGGAAGAGAATGCCGGCGATTGCAAATTGGGAGGCTGGGAATCCGCGGACTGGGCGGCCACGGCGGATACGAAGAAGACTTGAGAAGCGAAGCAGAGAATTGCGAGCAGCAAACCGCGACGATTCAGCGCGTGCTGCTTCGGCCGTTGAGACGAGAGGTGTTGCCGCTCAGAGATGGATGTCCTGACTTGCACGCACACATGCCCCAGGTTCGCGATTCGCTCCAAATAGGATTGCTGTCGCCAAATTGGGGGTCAATCGGACTTGGGAAGCGCTGTGCCATTCTGAGTATTTGCTAATCGGGACCATGGGTGTGGAAATTGAGATTCGATCGATTCGATTTGGCGTCGAAACGCAACGGCAGAGGGAAAAAGGCTTCCGAAGCATGGACTGCTGAGCTGCTGGAAGCTCGCGGGCGGCGCACGAGCCTGCATGTGCCGTGGACCGTACCATTAGGTCAGTCGGACTCGAGACCTGTCCCTTCGCGCCGCCGCCGAGCGGAGTGCGCCAAACAGTAACTGCCTAAACCTATTGAAATAAATAGAGTTACAGCCGGAATGTCAGAAATCTGGCCCGCCGTACCATAGCCGCACTATGACGCGACCTTTACTTTCGCCAAGACCACGCGGCGAAGGTTGTGCCGAGACGTGGCGGAGTACGGCGAATGGGCGAGCAGCAAAATCCAGCGGCGAAGACAAACAACGAAAATCGCGGAGCGGGGAAGAGCGTGCGGCAAGCGGCCTGGTGGGCAGCCGTGTTTGCGGTGGTCGGAGCGGGGTCGGTAGTAGCGGGATTCGAGACGGCGCGAAAAACGCTGGCGGCGCCAATGGCACAGAGCGGAGCGGAAGTTCGGAATGTGACACAGGCCGTTTCGTCGGTGCGCCTACCGAAAACGGACAAGAATGCGGGCGCAGAGATGGAAAGGCTGGCGCCGCAGCAACTGGCGGAGCGGCTGCTTGAAGGCGCGATGCAGGATGACGAGCACTCCCTGAACCAGTTGCGCGAAAAAGTGGATGGGTGGCGCGGCCAACTGCGGAACACAGACCAGTTGTTTGACCTGGTGCTGGCGGCGATGAATTCGGCGGATTTGCGCGTGCGGACCGCGGCTGTGGACGTGGACTTGGCGGCGAACAATCTGAGCAAGACGCCGGAGAGCGTGACGCAGTTGGTGTGGCAGATCCAGAGAGATCCGGCGGCGCGCGGAATGGCGCTATGGCGTCTGGGCTCGCTCGGAAACCGAGGAGTTGAGCCGGACCGCGTGTTACAGATTTTGTTGAAGTACGCGGGCAGCCAGGATGAACACACGCGATATTGGGCGGTGGAAGGGCTGTCCATGCTGGGGAACGACGCGACACTGAGTCCGTTGCTGGACCGGATGGCGCACGACCCGTCGCCGCGTGTGCGGGAGCTGGCGGCGAGCAGCATCGGCCAGGCAGGCATGCTGACGCGCGAAGAGCGGATGGCGGCAATTCCGCACCTCTTGAATTTTGCGGATGACGATTCATTAAATACGACGACGCGGGAATTGGTGTACGGGACGCTGCGAGTGATTACAGGTGTGGCGCTGGGGAACGACGTAGGGGCGTGGCGCGCGTGGTGGGCGGGGCACGATCCGGCCCGGGAACAGAAGCGCGGACGAACGACGCTGGTTCGGGCGTAGCACGGAAGAATTCCGGAAAAACAGAGCAGTGATTCATTGGAGTTCGGGCAGTTGCGTGTGCCCAAGCCGGTACGTGCTCGTTTGTGGACGACAGGACGGGCGAACTACTGACATGGGATTTTGCCGGTGTTAGAAGTGGGAATACAGGTTGCCAATCCTTCGATCGCGTTGGAGAGCGCAGACTGACTTGGGAGAGTATCGTGTCTAAATTCAACCGAAAGAGCAGTTGGAGAATTCTTGCGATGGTCGCGGCAATGATCTGCGCAGCATTGAGCGTAACCTGCGTGCGAGCGCAGGAAAAGAAAGCGCCGCAATCGGCGGGCGTGGACAACACTAAGATGGGGCCGTACCGCGCCCTAGCGCAGCATACGTTCGCGGAATTCCAAAAGGGCGACAACGCGGCGGCCGCGCAACTGGCGCGCGTGCTGGAGCGCGTGTGGGATAAGGGCGAAGACTACGGCGGAGATACCGCGCTGAAAAAGACGCACCCGGATCTGTTCGAAGAGATTGACAAAGCGATGGATGACTTCATTACGCCGCTGACGGACTACAAGACGAAAACGCCGGATCCCGCAAAAGTGAAGGCGGCGTATAACGCGTACCTCGAGAAGCTGAAGCTGGCGGACTGAGCTGTTTAGTAGCTACAAGTATCCTGTCCCGCAGGCAGACGACACGTTTTCCTATTTGGATCAGCACCACTAATACAAGTGGAATGTGACCTCGATTGGAGTGGTCACTGCCGCAGGCTTGCCGTCGGGCCCGAGCGCGGGCTTGAATTTCCAGGTACTAATGACTTTGACCGCTTGGGCACCCAGCCCGCCTCCAAGGGATTTCCAAACATAAATGTCAGTGGGAAGACCATCGGCAGTGATGGTGACCTGAAGCGCGACCGTGCCCTGCACTTTGTCCTTGCGAGCCGGGTCAGTGTAGCCAGGAGCAGGACAGTAGATGCACTCGGGGATGCCGAACCCGTTGCGGCCCGCCGTCGGGACGTCAGGAGACAGTGAAGGAAGCGGCTCTCGCGATAGAGCCGAGATGACATCGGAGACTGGCACGACGCCCCATTCCTCAGCAATCGTCATTCCTTCGCCAGTCGAGCGTTGAGCCTTAAGAGAGATGGCCACTCCCGGCGACACACTGGCAAACATGCCTGTGACGACAGTGTTTGCCCCCAAGCGGTGAGCCCAGGCCCGGGCGGCAGACTGTGCCTTCCCTAGATCGCTGTTGGCAGTTGCGATCGGCGCAGGTTCATAGGAAGAAAACGGTCGAGGGGCGGGACGATCGATCACTCGCAGAGCTGGGAAGCCAGCCCTAAGTGATTCGGAGAGTTGGTCCGCGAGCCACCTTCCGACGGGATTGGCCTCCCCTCGCGGGCCTGTGAAGTCGGCGACGATCACCCTTTTTGAGTGCAATTTTTGCAAAGATTGGCCCATCCGCGAAGCGAGCAGTGAAATGGCTTCATCGGCAGAAGGTGGGGGCGTTTGCGACCGGGCGGGCTGGCCCACAAGAAAGACGAGCGCAATAAGCGACACTCTGAACAGTGATTGACGTCCGCTCACGTGATTCTGACCGTTCATTTGGATGCGGGCAAAGACGGAAACAGCCAATAGAGCAGCGCGTGCGTAGGCCAGTAGATGACGACGGTCATGGCGAGAAGCGTCACAGCGAGATGAACGGGAGCGGGGCCCCAGGCGCGATGCCAGACGGGATCGCGATAGGCGTAGTTCATGTTGAGGTCGGCCGATAAAAAGCGCGAAACGATAAGAAGGACCGCAGCGATGGCGGCTTGGAGCGCGAAGGCGCGGCGGTCATAGCCGACTCTGCGAAGCGTCCAGAGCAGCACCAGCGGAAGCCCGATGTGGAACGTGGAAAGTAGGCGAACCCACAGCGGATACTTGGCGTCCCACATGTACTCCGTGCCGCCGACGAGATAGCGGCCGGTCGCGACCTTCCAGCCAACATCAGAAATCCAAAAAATACCAGCGGCGACAGAGCTGACCGCCTGACTCGAAAGAAGCAACGGATTCGCGAGCCAAACGCCGACGACCGTGAGGATGACGGCGACGTCGCACAGGTGGAGCAGATTCACCCATCCCCAGACGCGGAAGTAAGCGGGAAACCAGACGAGCATCCACGCAAGGCTGAACCAACGAAGGATGGGGAATGGGTGCGGAGACGGCAGCATGTAGACAGCTCCGGCGGGGTAAGGCTAACACAGCCAAGACGGGACGCGCCCGCCTGCCGTAGGCAAGCCAAAGCGTGATGACGTATTCGGAGTACGCAGGCTAGCGGTCGGCGGCGCGTTAGCAGCAGCGCGCTGGCAGGAATCCCGGTGCTACCTAGAGGTAGCCGAGTTCGGGGCCAAGAGTGAAAGAGCTGGGCATGAAGGTGCCCGAGCCGCGCGCGACTCCCTTGCCGCGGGAATCGAACAAAACACCGTCGGCGATGTACAGTCGCTTCGAGCGGCTGACGACCGTGCCGCGAGCGAGAAGTTGGCTGTCGGAAACGGGCCGCAGGAAATAAAGCTGGAACGATGTCGTGAGCGCGAAAACGTCGGAGACGAGAGACTGCACGGCAAAGAAGGTGGCGTCGTCGAGAGCTTTGAAATAGACGGCACCGTGCATGGCGCGTGCGGCATGGTGAAAGTCTTCGCGAACCAGCAGATCAATTTCGGCAGCGCCTTCGGCAGGAATGCGCAGGCGCGACTGGAACCACTTGTTGATGGGAGCGGCGTCATACATTTTGATGAGCGTTTCGAAGCGCGTGTTGGACATGGCGTGGGATGAGCCTCAAATGGACGAAGCGCCGAAGTGTTCGCGGTGCTGGCGGAGCAGAAAGCTGTCGGTCATGCCGGCAATGTAATCGCAAACCGCGAGGTGACGCGGTTCGGTGCGGGCGGATTCTTCGTGGGATTCGGGCATGGAGCCGGGAGTTTCGAGATAGAAGATGAAAAGTTGTTCGAGACAGCGGACGGAACGGTCGCGGTCTTCGGTGATGGCTGGCGCTTCGTAAATATGCGCGAAGAGGAAGCGCTTGAGACCGGCGTTTCGCTGCTCGGCATCATCGCTAAAGCCGGCGAGACGCTGTGGAGCGCGGCGGACGTCCTCGACGGACGCGACGGCGGAGTTCTGCACGCGGACGCGCGTCGAGAAAATAAGATCGCTGGCGAGGAAGTCCACGGTACTACGAATGGCCTCATTGAATTTCAGTTTTTCGCGAGCGGCGGGATGTTTGGCGTCGACTCTCGCGTAGAAGTCGTGGAAAAGCGGGACCTCGGAGCGCAGAGCGTCGAGATCGAGCAGTTCCGCCTCTCGGGCGTCGTCGAGGTCGGCGGTGTTGTAGGCAATTTCGTCCACCCAATCGATGAGCTGCGATTCGAGAGGCGGGCGGAGGTCGAGAAGGTACTCGGAGAGATGCGGGACTTCAGCGGCGGTGTAATCGCGAGAATGCTTGATAATGCCTTCCCGGACCTCGAAGGTGAGATTCAAGCCGGGGAAATCGAGATACGGGCTTTCGAACTGCTCGACGATGCGCAGCGCCTGAAGATTGTGATTGAACGACGAGCCGCGGGCGCGCATCAGCTCGTTCAGCACTTTTTCTCCGGCATGGCCGAAGGGCGGATGGCCGATGTCGTGAGCGAGGGCGAGAACTTCGGCAAGCTCGGAATTGAGACCGAGAGCGGCGGCGACGGTGCGGGCGATTTGCGAAACTTCGAGCGTGTGCGTCAGGCGATTGCGGAAGTGATCGGAGTAGCGAATGGTGAAGACCTGGGTTTTGGCTTCGAGGCGGCGGAAAGCGCGGGAGTGGATGATGCGGTCGCGATCGCGGGCAAATTCGCTGCGATAGGGATGAGGCGGTTCGGGATAGCGGCGGCCGCGTGAGAGTTCGACGCGCATGGCCCAGTTCGCGCTAGAAGAATGAGCTTCGATGAATGGCTCCGTTGTTGTGAGTGGAACACTGCGCATCGCAGCCGGAGGTGCCGAGCGAATCTAAAGGGCTAAAGCACGCTTCAGGATTTCGGAGCGAGCGATTCCAGGGCGCGGTCGGCTTCATCGGCGATCGCCGTGTTTGGAAATTCCTTCTTGAGCTGTTCGTAAACTTTCGTCGCTTCCTGGGGATTGCTCTGGCGGAGAGTTTGCGCGAGCTCGAGCAGAGCGACCTGTTTCGGCACAAAAATCGACGGGTGGTCGGCAAGATCGCGGAAAACCTTGGTAGCGTCACCGGGCTTGCCAGTGCGCTCGTAAATAACGCCGATTTGATATTGCGCCATGGCGGCGAGCTCTTTGTCTTTGCCGTTGCTGATTTTCTTGAGCTCCTCAAGGGCCTGGTTTTGGCGCTCGAGATTCTCGTAGCAAAGAGCTGCGTAGTACGAAGCGAGGCGCCCGGGATTCGTGCGGGGATACTTTGCGGCCACGCTGGCGAATTTCTGCGCGGCCGCTTCTGAGCGGGCGGCCTCCGTTGCATAGAAAGACTCGCCGGGATCGGCGGGATCGGGAGCGGACGCGATGCGCGCGGTGTAGATGCGATTGGCGACATCGAGCGCGGCGGTGGCTTGTACGGTTTGACGGCCAATGTAAAAACTCCAGCCGCCGTATACGACGGCGACGACTGCCACGGCTAACACCGATGCGGCGATGACCGTGGTGTGGGAAAAGAACGCTTCTGCGCCATGTTCGATGGCATCGTGAATCTTGTCCTGCTTCAATTCTTTGCGGGAAATATGTTCCGCCACACACGATCTCCTGATTGGTTTGGAATCATTAATCGTAGCACAGTAGGCGCTGGAGCGGCATGCCAGCGGCGGGAACCCGCGACTTGGCGGTCGGACGTGACGGTTGCGGCAAGAGTCGGAGAGCCGCGCAACTCCGGGCCGCGCGCGGTGTTAAATTAAAAATATGCAAGCGAAGTGCGAGAACTGCGGAACAGAACACAAGCTTCAGGATGCCGACCCCAAGGTCCACCCGAAAGTGCAGTTTAAGTGTTCGAAGTGCGGAGACGTCACGATCGTCGACCTGAGAAACCGGCCGGATTCGACGGTAGTCATCACGCCGCTGCCGAATTTCGCGCGCGCCGATGCGTCCACCTCGGATCTGAAGCTGCCTCCAGCGGATGACGGATTAATTCTGCCGGCGAACGCAGTGTTTGTACTGGCAGTGACCTCGGGGCCAGCGAGCGGAGAAGTGTTCCGCCTGACCAAGACGCGCATGATAATGGGGCGAAAAGGCTCGGACCTGCCGTTGAACGACCCGGAGATTTCGCGAAACCATTGTCTGCTGGAAGTGCGCGACAAGCACATCAATCTCAAGGACCTCGATTCCACGAACGGAACGTTTTACGAGGATGAGCGCGTGCGGGCGGCAATGTTGCAAGATGGGTCGGAGTTCCGCATCGGCGAGAGCAACATCCGCGTGAGCTTGCAGAAAAAGTAGCGGGACTTTCCGGCTCCAACGTGCGCAATCTCAAATTCCAATCGAAGCATCGCGCATCGAGCATGTAAGATAACAGCAGGCGGCGTCCCGCCTGCCAAACCTGCGATGAATCGCCTCTCCGCCTGCCTCATCACGCTGAACGAAGAACACAACCTGCCACGCGCATTGAAATCGCTCGAAGGAATCGCAGACGAGATTGTGGTGGTGGATTGCGGAAGCACAGACCGGACCGCAGAAATCGCGAACGAGCACGGCGCACAATTCTTCGGGCGGGCGTGGACGAATTACTCCGAGCAAAAAAATTACGCCGCGGAATGCGCGCGGAACGACTGGGTTTTTTCGATGGACGCGGACGAGGAGTTGAGCAGCCCGCTGCAAACGGCGCTGCTGGACTGGAAGAAACACGAACCGAAATCCAACGTGTATGAGACAGCCAGAAAAACGTGGTATCTGGGCGCGTGGATACGGCATTCGGGTTGGTATCCGGACTTTCAGCGAAGGCTCTACCGGCGCGACGCGGCGAAGTTTACGGGAATCATTCACGAAGCGCTGCGCTTCGAGGGTGAAGCGGGGCGGCTCAGCGGCGATCTGCTGCATTACACCGTCCGGTCGTTTGCGGAACACGAAGCGAACGTCGAGAAGTACACGTCTCTTGCGGCGAAGCAAATGTTCGACAACGGCAGACGCAGCTGGAAGGGCGCGATGTGGGTCGGAACGCCATGGGGTTGGGTACAGAACTATTTTTTGCGCGGAGGATTCCTGGACGGCTACCGCGGAGCGCTGATTTCGCAAATGGCGGCGCGGTCCGTGCGGATGAAGTACGCAAAACTCGGTGAATTGATTGAAGCAGAGCGGCGCGCCGCGGGCGGAGAGAAAGCGTGAAGGCGCTGCTCGTGGATCTCGAGACTGCATGGCGCGGAGGACAGAATCAGGCGCTGCTTATTTTGAAAGGCCTGAAGCGGCGGGGACACGAAGCGGTACTGGTGGCGGCGCACGGATCGGCGTTGGGCCAGCGTGCGGCGGAAGCAGGTATCACGGTACATTTTGTTTCGCGCGGATTTTTTCGCTTTGCGGCAGCGGCGTGGATAGGCGCGCTCGTAAACAGTGATCGATTCGATCTCGTTCATGCGAATGAGGCGCATGCTGTATCTGCGGTGTGGCTTTCGCGCGCGCACCGGCGAGTGCCGTTCGTGATCTCGAGGCGAGTCGGCTACCCGATTGGGGCAAGCCGCGTCGCGCGATCGCGGTACCAAGCGGCGGCGCGGATTGTGGCGAATTCGCAGTGGGTGGCGGAGCAAGCCGCTGCGTCGGGAGCGCCGAAAGAAAAACTGACGGTGGTTTACGAGGGAGCCGAGATTCCGGAGCGCTTTACCGCGGAGCAGCGGCGTGCCGCGCGGCAGGGCTGGGGAATCGCGGATGACGCGCCGTTGCTTGGATGCGTGGGCGTTCTTCTGCCGGATAAAGGACAGGAGTGGCTGATCCGCGCGCTGGCGGCTCTGCGGAAGGATTTTTCCAACGCCAAGTTGCTGCTCGCGGGCGATGGCCCGTGCCGGCCGAAACTGGAAGCGCTAGGGCGTGAACTGGGAGTCGCACAAGCAGTGTTGTTTCCGGGCTTTGTGAACGACGTAGAAACCGTTTATGCCGCGCTGGATGTTTTCGTACTGCCGTCGTTTTTTGAAGCATTGAACAATTCCCTGCTGGCAGCGATGGCGTACGAAATTCCGTCCATCGCTTTCCGGCGCGGCGCGCTGGGCGAGATCATCGAACACGAGAAGAGCGGATTGCTCGTCTCGGGACCGGACGTCGAAGAAATTTCTGCAGCTACAGCCCGCATCCTTCGCGATCGTGAGTTCGCAGCGCGGCTTGGACAAGCGGGGCGCATGCGCGTGCAAGAGAAGTTCTCCGCAGAGCGCATGGTCGAGGGAATCATTCGCGTGTACGAGGAAGCGCTGAATCGCACAACGGGATCGTAGCCAAACCTCCGCGAGTCGCAATCCACAAAACAATTCCACGCAAAAATAGCAAAGCGCCGGGCGGCTCCTTCTCCTTCCGCACGGCGCTTCACTTAATTTTTCGTTTTGCGCTAGTTTTCTGACTTCTCTTGTTCCAGGTGTTCCCTCCTATCCGCCTGCCGATTTATGTCAAGCTGTTGAGAATTAAACAACCCATCGCCCTTGCGGCTCGAGGAATTCCACGCCAATCGCAAAGCCGTCGCCTTGCAATGGCTGGCAATATGCCACCCTGGCCGAGGAGCGAAACTCTCCGGTGTGCGAGACGAACGTCAGTCGTTCGTTCTGTTCCCAGCGGCGCGTGCTGACCACGCGCGCTCCGCGCGCACTCACATTTTCCGTAAAAGTCGATTCCGTGCCCGGCATGCGGCGATGGCCGTCGAGAACGACGGGAATCTCCATGGGGATGCGCCGCTCCACGCGATGGAAGGCATACGAGCTGTTGTGAAATTTCGAGGGCATCCATCCTCACAGACACGCTGCGATCCTGGAAAGATTTTGTACGCTGCTCCCCGTGCGGTTCTTCATGCCGTAGAGCGCGCGATCCGCGGCGCCGAGCAGCTTTTCCGGTGTGTCGCCATCTTCCGGATACGCGGCGACGCCGGCGCTGACGGACAGCGCGGGAACTTCCGTTTCACCGGAAAGCCGCTCGCGCACGCGCGTGACCACGCGAGTGGCGATGTCCGGACCGGCTTCGGGAAGCACAAGAGCGAACTCATCGCCGCCATAACGCGCGGCCGTGTCAATGGCGCGCGAATGGCTGCGCAGAATCTTGGAAAGCCGAACGATGGCGCGGCTGCCGGTAAGGTGGCCGTAATGATCGTTGATGGTCTTGAGTCCATCCATATCGAGGAGCACGACGCTGAACGGGCGCTGCGTGCGGCGCGAGCGGTCCAATTCCGCTTCGAGCACGCTGATCAGGCGCCGGTAATTTGCGAGGCCGGTCAGCGAATCGCTCACGGCCATGGTGCGTACCTGGTCGAACAAGCGCGCCTGATCCAGCAACGCGCCGGACAGCATGACTACGTAGCTGGCCGTTTTGCTAAGTTCGGCTAGGAAAAACGGCCCGTCGAAGAGATGCCGGGAAAACGCCGCCGAGATGTGGCAGATGACGTTAAGGGAAGCCACAACAAACAGCGAATAATCGTAGAGACTCGATGCGGTCTTGCCGTTTTTGCTACTGCGCAGGCGCTGCCCAAAACAAACCGCGGAGATCAAGAACAGCACGCCCGGGAGCAAGTCCCACGGGCGCGAGATAAAGTTCGTCGCGCTCGCGACGGGAGCCGAAGGAGCAGCCAGAAACGCGGCGCTCGTGAGATACGCGGCAATGGCCACGACGAGGAGCGCGCCGGCCGTTTCTTTGCTAGGTTGACGAGCCGTCGGGATGAACCGCTCGACAGCGATAGCGGAGAGCAGCAGAACCGCAAGAATCGTGCGCCCGACCATCCAACCCATGGGAATTCGTGCAAGAGCGGTGGGCCCACCCTGCATAATGTCAGTCAAACCGAAGTAGCCGACAGTCTCAATAATTCCGGACAGCACGAATCCGAACGACAGGATCAGCGCCGTGCGATCATGCGTCCCGCGGAAGCGCACCAGCGCGTTGGCGGCGTAGCAGAAGCTGACCAGCGTACCGCCAATTTCGAGGTAGGGGTAAACTTCGGTAGAGCCAGAGAAATCCGTATGGCGGAGATACAGGAGACCGGCAAAAAATAGACCAGTCAGGGCAATTGCACCAGCTAGGACGTAGCGCCCGCGCCCGTTCCGAAGAAACCCGACGATGTTGCCCCAACTGCCCACGAAAACCCCCAAATGCCCTCAAATACCCAAGAAACAGCTACAACGGCGGAAGAATGCACGTTCGTTGCCTTTTTTTGGTTGAAAAATGAACCTCGTAAGATATTGATTTTAAGATAGTTATATCAGCGGTAGAGAAATCCAAAGTTCTGTTTCAGGCGCGCGAGACGGCGACCAAACTATAGTCCAGGCCTCGTTAGAGGACTATCATCTTTGTTCCCATAGAGTTACCGGCAATCGGGACAGTTTCGCACACGCGATGGGGCATCGTCTCACAGTGAGACTGTCTCATCAATGAGAGTGCTTTCCTAAGATGCTCAATACACTGGAGTTAGAGCTTCGGCTTGGGCGGAGGGAGTTCGCGCGCGGCAACGGAATCTGTGAACCCGGAGGTTTTGTGCGAGCCGTCGCAGAACGGTTTGTTGGCGGAGTGGCCGCATCGGCAAAGGCCGATTGTGGTGCGTCCCGCGAGACCGAACGCACGCCCCTCCGGATCCACGATCTCGAAGTCGCCTTCGACGCGAATCGAGCCGTTGGTGTTGACAGTGATCTTAGTAGCGGGCATCCAGGCCTCCGGGAAAATTGCCTGCGGCAACATTCCGATACACGTCCCGCAGCACACGCATTAGAGTACGCACAGTCCGCGAAGAACTCAAGGAACTGCGTTAGGACGTAGGTCAGTATTTCGGAACGCTCGGGTCCACGTCGTCGGACCACGCGAGAATGCCGCCTTTAAGGTTGAGGATTTTGCGGAAGCCCGCTTTGCGCAGGAAGTCCACGGCTTCGGCGGAGCGCTTGCCGCTGCGGCAGTGCGCCACGATTTCGCGCGAAGAATCAAGTTCATGCACGCGGCGCGGCAATTCGCCGAGCGGGATCAAATGGCCCTTCAGATTGCAGATCTGGTATTCGTGCGGCTCGCGAACATCCAGGATGAAAATATCGTCGCCACGATCCAGCCGCACTTTGAACTCGCGAGGAGCAATTTCGGGAACCTGCACGTTGGGTGCAGGGGCTTCTTCGCCGCGGATCCCGCAAAATTCGTAATAATCGATCAGCTTGTGAATGGTGCGGTTCACCCCGCACATCGGGCAGTCGGGATTTTTCCGCAGCCGCAGTTCGCGGAACTTCATTCCAAGAGCATCGAAGAGCAGCAGACGCCCGACGAGATTGTCTCCGCTGCCAAGGATGAGCTTGATCGTTTCCATCGCCTGGATGGATCCCACAATGCCGGGAAGGACGCCGAGCACGCCACCTTCGGCGCATGACGGTACGAGACCCGGCGGGGGAGGCTCGGGATACAGGCAGCGGTAACACGGCCCTTCGGGCATGCCAAAAACGGTGGCTTGCCCTTCGAAACGGAAAATCGACCCGTAAACGTTGGGCTTGCCGAGAAGAATGCACGCGTCATTGACAAGATAGCGCGTGGGGAAATTATCGGTGCCGTCAACGATTATGTCGAAATCTCGGAAGAGTTCCAGTGCGTTTTCGCTGGTCAATTTCGTTTCGAACGTTTCGATGTTGATGTCGGGATTGAGGCTCGAAAGCCGCGCGCGGGCGGCTCCGGTTTTGGGCTTCCCGACGTCGCTGGAGCCGAAAGTGACCTGTCGCTGCAAATTAGTGAAATCGACGACGTCGAAATCAACGAGACCGAGCCGCCCGACCCCGGCGGCGGCAAGATAAAGTCCAAGCGGCGCACCTAGCCCGCCTGTGCCAATAAGCAGAACTTTGGCGTTCTTGAGCTTGAGCTGCCCCTCCATGCCGACTTCCGGCATGATGAGGTGGCGGCTATAGCGAAGAATCTCTTCGTTTGAAAGGCTGGTCGCCGGCTTCGCGTCCGCCGGTGCCTGGGTTGTGGACGCCATCGGTCAAATCCTCAGTTCAGTTGGCGACTGGAGAAGCGCCGCCGGCAATGGACGGGACGATGCTGATGGTGTCGCCGTCTTTTGTCGGAGTGCTCTCCTTCGCAAGATATCGAATGTCTTCGTCGTTCAGATAAACGTTCACGAACGAGCGCAACTTCCCGTCGTCTGTGAACAGGTGCTTGCGCAAATCCGCAAATTCGCTGGTCAATCCGCCCAGGGCATCGCCGACGGTGGCCGCGTTGATTTCGGCAGAGTCCCGCTTGCCTGCATAAACCCGCAGCGGAGTTGGAATAATAACCTTGACTGCCATTTTCTGGTACCTCCGAAAACCTAACTGGCCCCCCGCTCGCCGCGCAACACTCCCGGTCGCCAGTTCCCGCCGCCCTACGCCAAAGCGCGCTGTCGAATCGCAACGGCCTCAGGCGCAAATTCTCCGCGATCGTCGCTGAGGCGCCAGGAAGTCATCTCCTGCGCCACGCCTTGGTGAACGCTGACGATGATGTAGCTGTACCACGGCCACGCGTGGTCGCGGTCGTACTTGCTCGGCTGCGCTGGATGATCCGGATGTGAGTGATACCAGCCGATGACGTCGAGTCCCTGCTCGCGCGCTTTCTTGTCCGCAAGGATTACATCTTCCGCGCTTACGGAGAAGCGATTGTGCGCCGAGTCGTCGCGGCGATTCACAAGCGGAAACAGCGCCATCACTTCGCGAACTCCGCCGGCTTCGGCATCGCGGCCGAAGAGTGCGCCGCAGCATTCGTGTGGATACGTGGCGACGCCATGCGCGCGGATTTGCTCCGCGAGCTCAGCATTCACTACGAGTTCAAACGTCTCGCTCATGCCCTGCTTAGCCTTCCTCCCAAAACCGCTCGGTAAGATACTTTGACGCGGAGTCCGCAAAAACGGTGACGATGACCGCGTGCATCTCTGGCGCGACCGTCTTTGCAACGTCGAGGCAGCCCAGGAAAGCAGCGGCAGCACTGGGGCTGACGAGCAAACCTTCCTCGCGCGCCAGGCGCTTGACCATGTGATACGCTTCTTCCGTGCCGATCTTGATGTTTTCATCAGCGACCGTGTCATCGTAAATCGCCGGGCGAATCGCCGTTTCCATGTGCTTCCAGCCTTCGAGTCCATGGAACGGCGCGTCCGGCTGCAAACTGATGCAGCGGATTGTGGGATTCAGCTCTTTCAACCGGCGCGAAGTGCCGACAAAGGTGCCGCTCGTGCCCAGCGCAGCGACGAAATGCGTGACCCGACCGTCGGTCTGCTCCCAAATCTCGTTCGCCGTCGTGCGGTAGTGAGCGCGCCAGTTTGCGGGATTGCTGTACTGGTCGGGATAAAAGTAGCGGTCCGGGTCGGACGCAACAATCTGGTGCACGCGGCGAATCGCGCCGTCCGTGCCTTCGTCGCCAGGAGTAATCACTAACTCGGCTCCCAGAGCGGCGAGAATGCGCTTGCGTTCCTGCGAAGCGCTGTCCGGCAAACAAAGTTTGACGGGATATCCCAGCGCTGCGCCTAACGTGGCATACGAAATCCCTGTATTACCGCTGGTAGCATCAATAATGGTCTTTCCCGGGCGGAGCGCGCCGCTCGCCAGTCCCGCCTGGAGCATACTCAGCGCGGGCCGGTCTTTCACGGAACCGCCTGGGTTGTACCATTCGGCCTTGGCGAAGAATTCGACGTTGGGAAACTCGACGCCGACGCGGCTCAGGCGCAGCAGCGGTGTGTTTCCGACGAGTTCCAGAACCGAGCGCTGAGCTACGTCGGCGTCCGGATGGATCGGCGGCGGTGCAAGATAGCTTGGGGAAAACACGCGATTGCTGGCGGCCATGGCGATTTGCTCGTTACCGGAGGCACGGACCTATTCCGAGGCGTGCGGCGGAAGCTTTGCCGGGGATGGGATATGCGACCATTTCGCTCCGAATTCGATGCAGCAGTCTCGTGGGGCGGTATACCCTGCTTTCCTCGAAGGTTAGGGAAATCACCCTACGAATACTAGACTATGCCCTTTCAGATCATTTTTCAAGCGCCAGATTTGCGCGCGTTTCGGGTTAACGGTGCACGTGATCTTCGCGTCTTGGCTAGAGGCATGGCATTTCGCATCGGCACGCCCCTGTCGGTGAGCGGAGTTGACTCGGACCTGTCAATCATGGAGTGTCATGCAGTGACAACCGGACCAACGCTGGCACCGGAAGACGATTCCGCGCTGGTGTACGCGGCGCGCGACGGCGACCGCTCCGCATTCGGTGGCTTGTACGCGAAGTACGCGCGGATGGTACATGGAGTTTTGCTGGCGCGGGTTCCAGCCGGCGACGTGGATGACCTGGTGCAGGACGTTTTCCTGCGGGCGATGCCGCGGCTCCGCGATCTGCGCGACGCGCGAAAGTTCGGCCCGTGGATTTGCACCATCGCGCGCAATATGGCGAGCGATTTTTACCGCCAGACAAAACCGATCGCCGAAGTAACGGAAAGCCTGTCGGAGGATGAAGCAAAAAGCCCCGCCGCGGGAAGCGTTTCGGACGCGGAGGCGGCGATGATTCTGGAGTGCGTGCGACAGCTTCCGGAAGCTTACCGCGAAACGATGATTCTACGGCTCGTGGAAGGAATGACCGGACCGGAAATCGCATCGCGCACGGGACTGACGCCGGGCTCGGTGCGCGTGAATTTGCACCGCGGCATGCTGCAGTTGCGCGAAAAGCTTTCGCGCGGCGCGTCGGGAAACGCAACGACGCTAGAGGGCGGCACCGGCAACGCCGCGCCGGCCGCCGAAAAGAATTTCTTGCGACGAAGGATTGTGCCATGAAAGACGAATACCTCTGGGACCGTTCGGGCGAACCCGACCCGGAGATTCAGAAACTGGAAAGCGCGCTCGGGCGATTTGCGCACCGCGGCGAAGCGCCGGAATTCCCGGCGGTGCTGGAGATTCCTCCGCCGTCGCTCTGGCAACGCATGCCGCGCTGGAGTTGGGCGCAAGGATTCGCGGTAGCGGCCGCAGTGGTCATGGCGATTACTGCGTTCGCGTTGATTCGCTGGAGCCGCGCGCCAGAAGTAGCAACGGGCTCCGGCTGGGAAGTGAAGAGCGTAGCAGGATCCGCCAGAGTGGAATCGAATGCGCTGTTTCACACGGCAAACGCCGCGAAGCTTCGCGTTGGCCAGACGCTTGTGACTGACAGCCATTCGAAGGCGACGATCACCGTCGCCGATGTGGGATCCGTGGACGTCGACCCGAACTCGCGCCTGCGTTTACTCACAGAGACGCAAGGTCACAACCGCCTGGCGTTGGAGCGCGGAACGATCCACGCCTTTATCTGGGCGTCGCCGGGTGAATTTGCGGTGGACACCCCGTCGGCCATCGCCGTGGATTTGGGTTGCGCATACACATTGCAGGTCGACGATTCGGGCGCAGGACTGCTGCGGACGACCCTCGGCTGGGTGGGCTTCAAGCTGGATGGCCGCGAGGCGTTTATTCCCGCGGGAGCCCTTTGCGCCACGCGGCCGAAAATTGGTCCAGGCACGCCGTACTTCGAGGATGCCGCGCCGTCATTTCGTGAGGCGCTGGCCAAATTCGATTTCGCCGGCGGCCCAACGGAACAAAAGAATGCGGAACTGGAGCAAATCCTGAACGAAGCGCGGCCGCGCGATGCGCTCACCGTGTGGCATCTCCTCTCGCGCGTGGATGCATCGCAGCGCGGGCTGGTCTACGATAAGCTGGCGGCGCTGGTGCCGCCCCCTTCCAGTGTCACGCGCGACGGAATCTTGCAGCTCGATTCGAAGATGCTGGATCTTTGGTGGAATGAGCTGGACCTCGGCGATGTCTCTCTTTGGCGGACGTGGGAACGTCCGTGGTCGCACCACAAGTCCTGAAAATTTTTTCCCTGCAAAACTTCTCGCGCTAATCGTGTGCCTCGCGCACGTGAACAAATTATCCTCGCGTTGCCAGCTTCTTGAAATACTGAACTGCCGCAGTTAACGCTCATTGCCGCGCACGCGTCTTGACCGGCGACAGTTCGCAGTTACGAAAGGAGATTACACTCGTCATGAAAAATTTCAGAATCCGTTTTTGCCGTTACGCAGTCTGGTCGTTCGCCGCTTGTCTCGCGCTGGCGACCGCAGTTTTGGCCGGCCCGCCGCTCATCTGCCATGCGATCGAAATCGGAGGCGCGAGATCCTTGCCGTGGATCAGTCACAGCTGGAATCTCTCCGGCAGCGAGAACTACGATCTCACGAAACTCGTGCCCGACACGCTCGCGATTCTCGACTCCGGCGCGCCCGTACTCGTGCGCATGGAGACGCTGCGTCGCGCCACGCTTTACGCGCGCCAGGATCCGCAGGTTGCGCGTGAACTACTTACAAAACTTTATGCGCGTACGCAAGATGCGGCAAACGGCGGGCATCTCGATGCGCTGGCGTACTTCGACGCAGGCTATCTGATTGCGTGCTACAAGCAATGGATCGGGAAGAACATGCCGCACATGACCGATGGCATGCGCATGGATGCCAATCCCGCGTCAAATCTCGATGGATACGCGCTGGTGAAGAAGGCCATCGCCCTGCGCGGGCAAGACAGCGAAATGGAATTCGCCGCCGCGCTCATCACGATGGACGGGCCGCAGGACGCCCACTGGAAACACGTGTGGAACGCCACAGCTGGCGCCGGCAGCGATGCCTTGCTCGCCGCGAATCTGAAAACGCGCTACCTCGGAAACGATGGCCTGACCGTCGCCGAAGTTTTTTCCAAAGACGCAAAATCGAAGTAATAGGCGCAGTCCCTCGACCGCCGCGCACAAAAACCGGGCAGGAAAGCGACGCCGCTTCCCTGCCCGGTTTGATTTTGGACGAAAGGATTCGCGCTTAAAAGCTCAAATGCAGCGCGAACTGGATAAGCCGCGGGCTGCCGAGGGTATTCTGAATGACGCCCTCTCCAGTTTGCGCCGTTCCATTGCCAAGGGCCCCGCCTGACCCGGTGACTCCCGGAACCACACCGAGCCACTGGCAGGAAAAGCCGCCAGGAGAAGTTGGCGTATTGGGCCCGTCGCAAGGATCCAGCGTCAAATTGTTATTTGGAGCGTCGAAGCTCGGATGGTTGAACAGGTTGAAGAATTGCGCGTCGAAACGGAGCGTGTACCGTTCGCTTAATTTGAAGATTTTGAAAATACCTGCGTCGAATCGCGTTTGGAACGGCCCGCGGAGGGCATTTCGCGGAGCGCCGGTAAATCCCGTTTCCGAAAAATCGCATGCCGCGGTCGGCGAGGCGTTGTCAGTCGTAGGTCCGCAAAGGGGCACGCCATTGGTTCCCGGCGCATTGATCGTAAGGCCAAAACCACAGGCGTTAAGCGTTTGCAGAACTGGGGGCTTGCCGCTCGCGCTGCTCGGAGCGGCGGAATTGCAGGCGGCGAAGTTTTGCGCGATGCTGCCCTGCGCGCTCGCCAACGTCCCACCAGGAACTCCAAGCAAAGGGTTGGTGATGAAATCGTCGCCGGAAAAGTATTGGCTGGCCACCGTTCCGGAAAAGTCGTAAATGCTATACGGCAGCCCGGTTTCCGCCGTAGTGATTCCGGAGATGCCCCAGCCGTTGACCACATGCTTCAGGAATCCCTTCGATTGCGTCAGGTTGGGGATATTGTAGAGATAGCTGATTGTAAAAACGTGCGTGCGATCGAAAGCCGAACTGCCATAGGCAGAATGTGGATTTAACGGGTCATTCCCGTTAAAAAATAGACCTTCCGAGAGTCCACTGCCTTCGTCGAGGGTATGCGAGAACGTGTACGATGCGTTGATCATTAGGCCGTGGCTCAATAATTTCTTTACGCTCACTTGCAGCGCGTGGTAGTTAGAAATTCCTTCGGCTTCCCAAAAGTCGGAATTGGGGTTGTAGCCAACGAACGGTACACGCAGGGCCGTATTCCCATCCGCACCCGTGAAGTTACCAATGGTGGTTGCAATCTGCTCCGTCAGCAGGACTCCTGGTCCGCCATTCGCATCCGTTGCCTGAAATCCGTACGAGTAGATTTGATTGTTAATGGGATGGGTCGGTGTGGCAATCCCCGGCTGGTTGAAGGGGATCGGAATAAGTTGATGCAGCCCATGATTACCGACGTATCCGACGTCGAGGAGCACCGAGTTGTAAGGCTGCCACTGCACATCCAGCGTCCAATTCTCGGAATACGGCAGGGTGTTTCTTGGATCGTAGCCCCCAAATAGAAACGCGAAGGCAGGGTTTCCCGTGGGAGCGCATGTCGGCGTCACTGGCTCGGCGCAGCCGCTCAATCCGGACAAGTTGTGCACAGCCGCTGCGACACCAGAAAAATTGGTCGGCGGTGCGGGCGGCGGGGCCGTGCCGAAGGGATTGTTTGCCAGGCAGCCCTGACCCGTGCAGGTGGAATTGAATGGCACGGTGAAGGGCTGTTCTGTTGTGACACCAAAGGGGCCGCTGATTCCCAGGCCCGCGCTCGCGGAAAGCTCCGTAAAGAACTCGCCGCGATCCGCATACAAGCCAAAGCCCGTCCGGACCACAACGTTCTTCAGGAAGCTGGGAGACCAGGCGAGACCCACGCGCGGCTGAAAAAGCCACTGCCGGCCGGTAAGCGTCGAATCGCTTGCGCAGAAGCTGGGCTTCGGCGTGGTTCCGCAGAACTGCTTGTTATTCCCCGCCACAACCAAACCGATGTTACTGATAGTGTCTGTAGCCAAATCGAAGTTGTAATCTTGCGGGTTGAAGTTCGTAAGCAGGCCGTTCTTTTCCGTGAGAGGCCCATCCCAATCCCAGCGCAGGCCGGCGGTGACGGTAAGGTTGGGCCTTAATTTGTAACTATCTGATGCAAAAAGCCCTGTTTGCTTGGCGCGGTAATACCGATTGGTCTCGCCATTCAGAATTGTTCCGCCTCCGTTCCGCCCTCCAAACGTTCCGGTCAGGAAGTTGGCAAAAGTATTGAATCTGATAAGTGCTACCGCATTCTCACGGTTGACGACATTGAGTTGGCCGTAGTCCGCGTCAAATCCGAAGGAAAGTGTGTGGTGGCCACGCACCCAGTTGTAGTTCGATGCTCCCTGAATGTGGTTCTGGAACACGCCTGCGTTCGCAAAGTTGTTCGCCGGTCCGATACGTAGACCGCTTCCGGTTGGCGAACCGGCGTTGCCAATCTCGAAGCCCGGAAAGAATCGGCTGCCAAGAAGATTGATATTGATGCTGCTCGGAGTGAACTGCTGATCCGTGGTGGCATTGGCGATCTGCCGGATAAAGCCAATTCGCTGTTCCCAGGTTGCATTCGGCGTCAAGGCGGTCGTGTTGTCCAGGGAAAAGACCTGGCTGCCTGCTTGCAACCCCTGCGCGAAACCCTGCACTTGGCTCACGGCAAACGGGCTCGTGGAAGGATCGTTCTGATAATAATACTTGGCGGCGATCCGATCTTTCGTGCTGAAAATATAGTCCACGTTTCCATTGACTTGATCCGCTTTGAATGTGCTCGGGGGAGCATGGTCTTCCGCATTGCCTCCGAGAGACGCGATTTGCCCCAAGTTGAATACGCTTGCGGAGGGAACGACGAATTGCCCGTTAGGCAATTTGGCTTGCAAGATCGCCAGTGCAACGGGATCGACCTGCGCTGCACTTACTCCCGCCGCTGCGGCGATTCCCGCGGCGCTCCGGTCGCTGGAAAGGCAGGTGCTCGGCGTGGGGTTAGCGGGGTCCAGGCACGGAACGTTGGCGAATTCGACCGAACCGTTGGTGGCGTCCGTAATCCGTTGGCCCTGGTAGGAGCCAAAGAAAAACAGCTTGTCCTTCCTGACCGGGCCGCCGATCATGCCGCCGAACACGTTCCGATGAAGCGGTTGGCGCGAAATTCCCACGGCGTTGAGGAAATACTGATTGGCGTCCAACCCGGTCGACTGGTGGTATTCGTAGGCTCCGCCGTGAAAATCGTTCGTACCCGACTTGGTCAGGACGGAAACGTGCGCTCCGCTGTTGGCGCCCTGAGAGACGCCGTACAGCGAGGTATTCACGGTAACTTCCTGCAGCGTTTCCGCGGGCGGTGCGGGGAGGCCTTGTCCGATGGCGTCAAAGACGGAGGTAGTCGTCGTGATTGTGTTCCCCACGCCAAACTGCTCGTTGGTGTTGAGAATGAAGCGCGACTCACCGATGGAACTTGCCGATAGCCCGTTAAACAGATTGTTCGATGTCACCGAATTGAAACTGAAGCTGTTGCTCGTATCCCGCTGACCGTTGGCGAAGATGTCTTGGTTTCCTAAACCGGTGTTTACACCAGCCCCGTTTAGGAAGTCAGCGCTTACCCCCGGCGAGAGAATGGCCAATTGCGTGAAACTCCCCGTCCCGAGCGGGATATTCTCAATCAGGTCGCTGCTAAGCGTATAGCCGTTAGTTGTATCCGTTTGGTTCAGCAGCGGGCTGCCTGTCACCGTCACCGTGGCACTAACCGCGCCGGGCTGAAGAGCAGCGCTTACTGTCGTAGTCCTGTTGCTTTGCACCAGAATCTGCGAGTAGACCTGCGTCTTGAATCCGTCCTTCGCGAAGGTCACCTCATACGTCGCGGGCGGCAGGTCCACAAAACTGAAGGAACCGTCGTTGTTGCTCGTCGCGGTCACTTCCAGGTTGGTGGACGTGTTGCGCACGGACACCTTTACCCCTTGCATCACGCCGCCGGACGAATCTTTGACCGTTCCATTGATACCGCCAAGAGTTTGTTGCGCGCTGGACGGCAGGATCAGCAGCAGCAGAACACACAGATGCACACTTAGCACTGCGCAAAATCTTCGCATGCTATTTTCACCCCTTCTCTCCGTCACTTCGCAGTGATTGGCAGTGGATATATCACACACCCCGCGGCGAGCGCGAGTGCACCCCTGTGGAAAATGACCTGCCCCAACCATTCTAATTTTGTGGCCTCCAACATACGCGGACTTCGTGAATGGCAGCGCCCGTAATTGTTGCAAGTATGTGAATTCGAAGATCGCTTCCGCACAAAAAACGCCGCAGACGCCCGCTCGCGATCCAACTAACCACCGCCGCTTTACAGACGTTCGCGCATTCATTACGCTAAGAGCGCCATGTGGAACGTCGAAGAGCGGTTTTCACCGAAGCAGATTGAAGGCCTGGCGGCGCTGGGCTTCGCCGTCGGCAGCACGCGCGGTGTCGTGCGCGTGGAGAAATACGGAAGCGGCGCGGAATTCCGCAAAGGAACCGACGACCTGTATCAAATGACCATCGTCCCGACCATCATGTTGAAAGGCCGCTTTACGCGCTTGTGGGACGCCGGCTACCAGAAGTTTCTGCTGACGGATGACGGGTTGAAATTGCCCGCGTTGGCTTCGCATCTGGAAAATCTGCGCAGCTTCAATGAAGAGCTGCGCACAGCGCTTGGCGTTCCAACCTTTTACAACGAAGCGCTGGGCTCGGTGAGCCAGATCAGCGTTTACGACCGCGTCAAAGGCCGCAAAGGCGACGTGCCGGACGAAACCGTCGGAGCGCACGAAGTCGGCGGCGGCCACTAATTTCCACGCGGCGCACGCGCACTCCGCTAAGCTTCCTCTATAAACCCTCTTCGAGAAGTTGCCGGCGGAACTGTTTTACATCCACGCGATGCTTCGCTGCTTTCCGCGCGCCGATGAAAATCACCGGAATGTCTACGCCGTAGCGCTCCTCGAGAACCGCATCGCCCGCAATGTTCACTTCGCGAAGGACTGCGCGAGCCTCGCGCAGAATCGGCGTCATCGCATTCTTGGCTTCCTCGCAGAGGTGGCAACCCGGCCGTGTATACAGCGTCACTTCGCGCGCGCCTGCCGCCGCGAGCCGCGTATCCTCCGGATGCTCCGTCACGGCTTCGGGTGCGAGTACTTCTGGAATGGCCCCGAATACGGATGGAATGCCCGCGCGCGATACAGCTCCGCAATTTGCCGCAAATGCCCCAAATCGTGCGAAGCCCATTCGTTCAGCATCTGTCCTAAAGTGATCGAGCCCAGCTCGGAATGCGTCGCGGCGCGCTCCGCGGAGTCCGGCGGAATGCTGCGCAACAGCACCGCCGTCGCGCGCCGCGCCTTGATAAATACCGCAAAATTCTCCTCGGCGTGTCCGCGTGTGTAATCTCCCGTGACCACCGTCGTCGTCGGATCGAATTTCGGCAACGCCGGCGTTTCTTCCGTCACCATGCGCCGCGTGCGGTCTGCGTAGATCTGCTCGATATCCGCCATATGACCCAGAACTTCCGCAATGGACCAGCGATCCGGCGCCGGCTTCCAATGCAGAAGTTCCTGCGGCAAATCGCGAAGCAGCGTTTCGAGAAGAACCGGCGTCTTTTCTAGAAGCGAAAGGGATGATTGCAACGATCCGGCGCACTCATGCTCAATGGAGCGGACGACACCCAGGTGCATGCGGCACCTCCCAAGCGATGAAAGCATCTTACTCGAATGGCGGCGGAAAATCGGATGTGGCGCATAATGAGTAACGGCGAAAAGGAGTGCGCAGAATGGGAAGAGTGGTAGCGCTGATGGACGACCTGTTTTTTCAAATGAAGATCGCGGAGACGGCCAAGCATCTCGGACTGGAGCTGAAAGTCGCGACGAACGGCGACGCCCTCGCCGGACTCCTCGACCCAGCGCCCCAGTTGGTCATCGTCGATCTCAATGCGAAAAGCCAGCCCCTCGCGGCCATCGCGCGCGTGCGCGGCGCAAACAAGGATTTGCGCGTCGTCGGTTTTCTTTCGCACGTACAGCGCGACCTTGCCGTGCAGGCGCAGTCCGCGGGATGCAACGAAGTCCTTCCGCGCTCGCTCTTCACGCAAAACCTGGCGGAGATCCTCAGTGCCGCGAAAGACTAACTTCGCTCCGATCAGAATCGGTTCCGCCTGCACGTTGCTGCTAGTGTTCGCTGTGCTGCTGCTCTCTGTGCCTCGCGTATCCGCGCAGGACCCTAGCGCAAATCCAGCCTCGCCCGCACGCGCTGCAGCCGGACCCGTCGCCGCGCTGCGCGACGTCTTAACCGCCGCGTGTTCGCAAAGCCAGAACGACTTTTCGCGCTTCTTGACTGCCCGCAACAAAGAATCTTTCTCCCGCATGACGCCTGCGGCGCGTGTGGCTTTCATGAAGCGCTTCGTGCTCCTGAACGAAGCCGGCACGCCCTCGGTGCAAGTGAACCCTTCGGGTCGGCCGATCGTGTCTTGCAAAACGCCGGCCGGCGAAGCTGAAATTCAGGTTGGCGGCGCCAACGAGAATGACAACATCGCTTTTCTTCCCGTCATCTTGCGCGACGCAACGGACACCTCCGGCGCCGGCGCCATCACTGTGAACATGGGCATGGTTCGCGAGGGCGGCCAGTGGAAAATTCTCTCGCTCGGCGTCGTCCTGCTCGATCTTCCTTCGCTCGAAGTTGAGTGGGATTCCGAGGAAGCCGACACGAACGAGAAATCCGCCGTCGCATCGCTACGGGCCATCGCCGACGCCGTGGAATCCTTTCGCCGCAAGTACACGCGCTTGCCGGAATCGCTCGCCGCTCTCGGCCCGCCTTCGCGCGGCCCGGCCTCTCCAGAAGCGGCCGGCCTGCTCGATTCCGAGCTCACCTCCGGCCGGAAGGATGGCTATTCGTTCCGCTATGTCGTCGTCGGCGCCAGCGTTCTCGGCGCGCCCGCCAAGTTCGAACTCGCCGCGACCCCCATCACCTACGGCCGCACTGGACTCCGGTCGTTCTTCCGCGACGCCGAAGGGACGTTTCGCGGCGCGGATCGCCACGGCGCGGTTGGTTCCGCCTCCGATCCCAAGCTTCCGTAGACGCAACGCACTGGCGCCAAAATCACTGCGCGGCCGTCCGACGTCAGTCACACCGGCTGCGATGTAGACACGCTGAATCCGACCGCGAAGGGCGAACAAATTCACCTGCGTCTGACCCACCGCGGCGAATCATTCAAAACTTACGCGCTGCTCGTCTACGTCAGCCCGGCCTCGGCATGCGCTTGCGCATTGCGGGGTTGGCCACTGAAACGCAAGCCGCCATTTTCGACGCCTGGCTCGGCGGCGCGGCCAAGCTCAGCTACCCCCGTCCGCCGGAATTCACGGCTGCGCTTTTACCGTTGGATACTGAATTCCCAGCTGCTCGAGATACGTCTTGTACCGCGCCGGGTCGTAATAATATTTTTTCAGTTGCGGCGCGAATTTTTCCATCTTGTCCTTGTTCATCTCAATCGCCGGCTGATCCTCCTCGCTCAAAAACGATTGATAGTGTTCGTCTTTCGTCTGCACCGCGCGGAAATACTCCCACGCCTGTTGCACGAGTTCCGGCTGCAGCAGAAAATCCAGCGCCGTCATCGCCTGCACTTTTGCTCCCGCCGTCGAACCTTTATGCGCGATCGGCGTGGCCATCGCCACGGCATTCGGCCAGCTATGCCCCGGCAGATTCGGAATGTTCGCCGGATACATCAGATAGACCATCGGTACATTCCACGAAATGTCGCCGATATCGTCCGACCCTCCTCCGCTTGGATTCTTATCCGGTTCCGCAAGCGGTTCGACCTTCTCTTTCAATCCTTCCACTCTCGCGCCGATTTCTTTCTGCAGCGCTTTCGCCAGCGTCTGATCGTCGTCGCTCCATGTCGGCATTCCCACGGCTTCGATATTTTTCTGCTGATCTTCCGCGATCACTTTGTTTAGAAACGGCGGCCACGCCGATCCCACCAGCTTGTGGTCCACTGTCGTCCCCGTCATTTTCGCCGCGGACTCCGCCATCGTATTGCCGAGCTCGTACAATTCCTTGATGTGCTGGTAGTCGAGTTCGCGGAAGTAGTACCACACCGCCGCTTCGGGCGGCACAACGTTCGGCTGGTCTCCGCCATTGATAATCACGCGATGCGATCTCTGCGCCGGCCGCAGATGCTCGCGCCGAACATCCCAGCCGACGTCCATCAATTCCACGGCATCCAGCGCGCTGCGCCCTTCCCACGGCCTCGCCGCCGCATGCGCCGCTTTTCCGTGAAAAAAATACTGCACAGAAACCAGTCCGCTCGAGATTCCCTTCCCCGACGCGTACGTCGTCGCGAAGTCCGACGACACGTGCGCGCCGAGCACGATGTCCACGTCCTTGAACAGTCCTGCGCGTACATAAAACGCCTTCGTGCCGAGCAGCTCTTCCGCGACTCCCGGAAATAACTTCAGTGTTCCGGTGATGTGATTCGCCGTCATCAGTTTCTTCAACACTAGCGCCGCCGTCACATTCACCGCCATTCCAGAGTTGTGCCCTTCGCCGTGGCCCGGCGCGCCTTCGATGATCGGATCGTGATACGCCACCCCCGGCTTCTGCGAGGCGCGCGGTATGCAGTCAATGTCTGTAATGAACGCGATAACCGGCTTCCCGCTCCCATACGTCGCCACCCACGCCGTCGGGACTCCCGCCACGCCGCGCTCCACTCGAAACCCGTTTTTCTCAAGAATGCCCGTCACGTACCGCGAAGTCTCGAATTCCTGAAATCCCAGCTCGCTGTAGCTGAAAATTTCGTCCACCATCTGCTGCGTTTGCGTTTGCAGCTTCTCTACTTCTGCCGCGGCTTGCTGCTTCAACGCCGGAAGTTGCGCGGCTTGCTGCGCGCACGCGCCGCCGCCCGCCACCAGCGCCGCCGCCAGGCCCGCCAAAATACGAAACTTTGTCATCGCCCTCTCCAAAAACGCGCGGGCATCTTAGCAGGGGGTTTTGCTCTTGGGAAATCCTAACCATCGCCCGTTTGTGCCGCGCTGCGCTTGGCGCTACTATCGTGCTCCTCGACATGCGCCCGGCACTCCACGCCACTCTCCTCTTTATTTCCGCGCTTTTATTTTTCCAACCAGCCGCCGCCGCGCAATCCTCCAGCTCCGCCTTCGGCCAGCTTCCCGTCTTCGAATTTCACAGCGGTTTCTGGATCAATCTCCACCACACGCTTTACTCCGAGGCCAAACAGCGCGCCGCGAATCCTCCTGCTGCGACGGCTACCGCAAAGCCTCCCGCGCCGCTCGCCGCCAGCAAACCGAAAACCATGCGCGACTCTTCCACTCCCCTCACCAGCGCCGAGCAATCCGCCTGGGACGACGCCGTCGCCTACTACGCCGCCAACTATGCCGACCGCGACTTGCTCTTCAACCACGACCTCGTCGTGCTCAAAAATCTTCTCGAAGATTTGGAAGACTGCGACGACCTTGCCGGCACGCACAAAAAAATCTGCGACGCCGGCTTGCCTCCCAATCTCACGCAAATCTTGGATTCCGCCGCGCCCGTCTACCGCGCGCACTTGTGGCCAGACCACGATCGCGCCAATCGCCGCTGGATCGCGCGCGTCGCTCCGCTAGTCGAAGAGCAAGGCGTCGGAATTTCCGAGCGCCTCGCCTTCATTTATGAAGCCAAGTGGCCCAACGGCAAAACTCGCGTGGACGTCTCCGCTTTCGCCAACTGGGCCGGCGCCTACACCACGCTCGATCCGCTCCGCGTCACCATCTCCAGCACCGATCCGCGCAACCAGGGCGACGAAGCCCTTGAAGTTCTCTTTCACGAAGCGTCTCACGGCCTCGCCGAGCCCGTGCAATCGGCCATCACGCGCGAATGCCGTCAACGCGGCAAACCCATTCCGCGCGACCTCTGGCACGCGCTTCTTTTCTATACCACCGGCGAAGTCATCAAGCCTCTGTTGAGCGCCAAATCGTCGCCCGCGCAGCCGCCGCAAGGCTCCGGCGATGCTCGCGCCAATCGTCCGCCGGCCGCTGCCAACGATTCTTACGTTCCCTACGCCATTCGCGAAGGTCTCTACGCGCGCGGCTGGAACGAATACTTTCAGCTTCTCACGCGCTTCTGGCAGCCCTATCTCGATGGCGGCGCCACCTTCGACGACGCCATCGCCCGCATGGTCTCCTCTCTCTAACTCCCAACTCTTCTCCGCCGCGCAACCCCGCAAAACCTCCGTTAACCAGTGGACCTGCCTCGGCATCACCTCGCAGCCGCGCCGACGCAAATCCTACCCCGTGCTCACTCCATCTCCTCCCTCTAGACGCCCCATTACTCTCAAACTGCACTAATAGTTGCGGGGTTGTGCAAGAAAGAACAGACAGTGCCGATTTGAAATATCAAACTAGCGCTTTCAAGAAATTCCGCACTTAGAAATACCCTGCGCGAACTTCTGGAGGAATAAATGAAAAACCCGGTCATTTTATTATTATTTTTCTTTGCAACGGCAATGAACGCGGCTGCTCAGGCACCCAATCTAAAAACGGCGGGCAACTTTGCAGTGTTGGCGGGTGGCGGAATCGTTAGCGCTGACGCCGGAACCACAATTGTCGGTAATGTCGGAAGCTCTCCCACACCCGCGGTCACGGGACTGCTAGCGACCCAGGTGACCGGCACGTTGTACACCGCCGCCAACGCCGTAGTAACCACGGCCCAGACGGACCTGACAGGCGCGTACGTCGACGCGGCCGGCAGGCCGTCGTGTACCCCTCTGACTGGCGCGCTGGGCACGGGGACGAATGCTAATCTGGGTCCGGGACTTTACTGTTATTCGACGGCGGCGTTGCTGAATGGAACTCTCACGCTCACCGGCAGCTCCACCGACGTCTGGATCTTCCAGATCGGCAGCACTTTGACGACAGCCACGGGTGCCACCGTGGCCTTTGCGGGTGGCGCATCGCCCTGCAATGTCTATTGGCAGGTCGGCTCCTCCGCAACCATCCAGACGGGCAGCGCGTTTGCAGGAAATATTATGGCGTTAGCGAGCATCACGCTGAATGGCGGTAGCTTGAGCGGACGGGCGCTGGCCAGCAACGGCACGGTCACCATCAGCGGTCAGGAGACGATCATCAGCGGATGTTCTTCCGGGACGATTACGCCGCCGACCATCGTGGTCTCGCCTGTAAACTCCGCGATCATTTGCGGGGCCGCAGGCTCCACCATCACCAAAACTGCGGTTGTCCTGTCAAATGGCGTCCCCGTTGTAGGTGCGACGGTAACGTTCACAGTCACGGGACCGGACTCCGGTCAGAGCGGGACCGCCGTCACAGATGCTACCGGCACAGCGACATTCACCATAACGGCGCCTTCTTTAACCTCTTCAGCCGGAGATAGTATTGTTGCCACTGTAAACGGGGGAACGGTTATCTCGAACACCACGTATGCGACATGTTCGGGATCAACCTCAGGATCATTCTGCTCGACCGCGCCATCCCCCGCCATCACCCTGATGAGTGTGACCACAGGTCCGCCTAAGCAGGTCGTCCTCTCGGTTCAATCTTCCGGCGGATTGTCTTCCGTAATCGTCGACACCCCTCCGACTACGAATGCTACCGTCGCCATCTTACCGTTCGACATTGGAACGACCCAGGCTCTGGGCGTCACCGCCACCAAGATCGATCAGTCGGCATCGGCCGAGATTGAAATAACTGTTGTAGATCTATGTGGTAATACAACTGTATTTGATCCGGTCTTTGCAACGATCACAATTCCGGAGTTCAATTCCCCCGTTACTCGAAGTTTCAAGTTCAATCATCGCGAAGTAGCGCACTTCAATGGTATCGGCCATACGGAAGGGATCGTGCTTCTTCACAACGACACGCCCGGCGTCCAATCACTGCTGATCAGGGTCAATAGGTCCGAGTTCAGAACTCAGCTTTTGGATGGAGAAGTCAAAAAGATCGATATTTCATCCGCTCTGATCCATGGATCCAACGCCGTTACCGTCGTTGCTGTAGGCCATCCGAATAGTTCCGTCGATTTGAGCATCTCCGACGGGAAGTAACCATACGGCCGGGTTCGCTTCTCACATTTTCCAGGCCAGCCTGGGTGAGAGCGAACCCGCTGTTTTCTTGTTGGAATCTGAAGAACATCTCTCGAAATCGGCAGGGCCCTTGGAAGCGTATGGCGCGGTGCATCGGCCATCGACTAAAGAAGATGGTCTGTTCGACCCAGTCTCTGGAGGGCCAGCCGAACCGGCCGTAGGACGTAATATGCGACGGACAGAAATCTGGGCACCGGGAGAAACCAGCGGTCACGTTCCGTCGGCTTAATTTTCCTCCAGAAATATCGGCATAATATCTTTGCCCGGTCCCGGAAGCGTTCACGAATCTCAAGCTGACAGGTGATGCCGCCCTGCAATCCCCAGCGTTCGCCGGGCTCCTCAAAAAAACGCGTACCGGCTTGCACCGCCAAGGCCTTCGCAGTGCGATCGATCTTTAGTTCCCGCGCGAGTTGCGTGGGCAGCGTAGCGCCAAGCAGGCTCTGCGCCAGGAGAAGACCCGTCCCTAAGGCACGCTTAAGGCCTAGGTCGTCCGCCTCGTACAGCACGTAATCCCAGTCTAAATCACGGGCTGCTAGAATCTCCGCGATGTCGCAGATGAATTTAAGTTGTACCCACCGGTGCTTGGCCGCGTGCATGGAAAGAAGCAGCAAATAGGCCTCCAGCCGCAGACTTCGCACTTCTTCTCCTGCTATGGAGATCGTCTCTAAATTCTGCAGAAACCGATCGGGATCCCCAGCAACACACGCGGATCTGCTGGTGAATCGCCAATGCAGATCCACGCGCACCTTTCCATCCACTCGATAAAGCAGCATTTCGTGCTTCTCGCGCAAGGATTGATTCAGTTCGCCGGTTTCCACCCACTCAGGCGCATAGCCCCGGTCAATGAGGAGACGACGGACGCGCAGGGCGTCACGCTCACCGATCATGATGTCCAGGTCGCCAAAACCGCGTAGCGACAAATCGCCATAGAGCCTGACGGAAAGTGCAGGACCTTTAAACGGCACTGCATAAATACCTTGTGCGTCAAGGAACGAGAGAATGGCTATTAATTCCTTCGCGAGTAGCCGGCTCGCCGTAGCGTCAGCTTCGTGGCGCGCTCGCAACGGCTCCAGGACGCCGCTCGGCACAATATCCGGACAGATTTGGTGAAGGTTTCGATAGGCGAGCGACAACGTGTCGTGACGGAGCGCCAGTCGCGCAAATTGGAACCAGTCTATTTCTTTCCCAGCCGCCTCTCTGATCCGTTGCAACATTTCCGGGTTGCAGCGAGTCCGGGCACAACAGAGAAGTAGTTCGATTTCCGCGAGATACGTCGCACTTCGCTGCTGCCGAATCTGCTTCTGCATGCTTTCGTTTGGGATCATGCGTCCAGGAGTTCCCGAAATCGACCGGGGAGCCGATCAAAATCGCGTCCCGTTTCGAGGCGGTAGCACGGCGTAGAGGCCACGAGTTGCCCCAGCGCATCCAGATGCGCGCGGCACGAGTTCGCCTCGGTGAGCAACACGTTGGGCGCCAGTTCCAACAGCGCTTCGTCAGAATCCATCCGCGAGACGACGCTTTTTTCAGCATTTGCGATGCGTGGAATCACAATGGCCGCGGGTCGCGCCTCCGCGGCCACTTTCGCACCATAGACTTGCGTCGGGTGGATTTGCTTCTTCCGCCATCCGGGACGCTTGGGCGCACTGAGCAGAAAACTCAGCTCCGGAAAGAAGCTGGCGGTTTGGTCGCTGACATCGACCGCCTCGGGAAATGCCAGCACCCGGATGCCATTCGGCCGATCAACCAGAAAGACCATGTCATCGCTCATGTAGTCAAAATTGGCTCTGAGCGACGCCACCGTTAGGGTGGATTTGCCCGCCCCGCTGGTGCCAGGAATCAGCAGGCACTTGCCGTTTGCGCTGAATCCGCCAGCGTGCAGGCTATAGAACCCGCGACGCTTTAATATCTCAATAAGGCATATCGTGAGCAGGAGATGTGAGGCCAGCCACAGGTTGTCAGTCTCCGGTTCGCGCACTGAAAACCATGCGTTGCCCGCGCCAGGGTTGCACAATACCCGGACTCGATCATCGCCACAAAGGTAGATTTGGTCTTCGCCTTCGAAGTAGCTCGCATCGCCCCGCTCCAGTTGGTAAAAGGGCTTCTCCCGCCCCGCCGGTTTTCCGAAGCGATGCTCTTTCTTATTCGCAACGGACTCGAAGTCGAAATAAATGGTCTCGCCGGACTCTTCACTCGCGGGAAGAATTTGGAATCTGGAATCGAGGCACGTTGCGATTGCGGCCGAGCACAACACCCTGAGACTCAAACCGTGGAAACCGTAGGTTTGCGTACGCCGGATCTCGCTCACGATCTTGCTTGCTCCAGTTCAGATTTTCCGGAGGCAACCACTCCCCGGTCCGCAGCCCCGCAAATGCGATACATCTCTGCATACAAAGGCCGCGGATCCCGCGTTTCCATGAACGGCACTCCGTCTTTGATCAACCAGCAATGGCCGACAAACTCTCCCTGGTCTTTCCCCATGCCGAAACACAGAGACACGTCCAGACCATTGCGGCGAAAAAAGTAGTAGCGCGTGACGCCACGCGTGAGGCATCCCGGACGCACTAGGGGGCGGCCCGCGCGCATAGCCATCTCCACGTACTCGGTAATCTGCGCAATTCGCGCCTGGCCCGTCGATCGAGCGACTCTCGGCTGCAGCAAAGTGTCCAGTCGCGCTATTTTCAGCCGCAGGAGGAACGGAACCGCGGCGGCAAAGATCGCTACCTCAAAGAAAAGAAATACGTCGGAAATGGATCGTTTGCCCATGCTTCGCTTACGCGCTTCGCTTGTCGAGTGAGATCAAAAGCAATCGTGCCGGAACCTCGGAACGTCCACGCAAGCGCTGAGGAGATTCGCGGAAGCGCAATAGCATCCTCTCTAGCCCCCGAGAGTCGTTTGGTGGCACCCGCCGCGCCCAACGCACATGAGCGGGACAACACAAATCGCGCGCTATCGTTTATGGAGATCCCCGCGACACGCCACTGTCTTCGCAACCCCTGCGATCTTCGCCGTGCTCGACAATAAGATTCCTGCTCTTTAATTCCTCAAGCACTTCCATTACGTCCGTCTCGATGATTTTTGCCGGCGCGTCATATTCCTTCGCCAGTATCGCAATCAATTCGGCCACTCCATGCGTTCCGTCGCACAGTTCCCAGATTCTATTGCCCACCTCGTTCAGCGCGTAGTAACTCCCGTCTTCCATGCTGAAGAGCAGCACCTCGTTCGCGCCATTCTGGACGATGATCTGTTCCTGGCGTTTGGGGCGGCTATCCAGGCTTCTGGTCTCTCTCATCGTTTTTCTCGGGCACTTAATCGCTGGACCTTTTACGACTGCGGTCTTCACTCTTCGGCGATTCACAATTCGGCGAGCCTCTAGCCACATACCCCTGCACGCGCATCACCTTGTCGCGCGCGAAGCCTGCGGCCGAAAACTCCGAAAGCAAGGAGTCGGCTCCTAACTTCTGGAACATAGCTCCCTGCTCTCGCGCTTTGCTTTTACCTGCCCGCTCAGAAACTGAGCTTGGTTACCAGCCTCAGGAGGCCCAAAAACCTCACTCTGGGCTTGCTATATTTCTTCATGGTTTTCTCTGCCTTTCCATTTTCACTTTGATCTCGCACGACTGGGTGAAAATCCTTTATAGACTCACGAAATCCGTCTCCGGTTCTCTGCTGCTATTTGCGATGATTTCGATGTAGGTGGGGCAATCAGTTTTCGCGTATCCAGCCACAACGCTTGCCATCAGGAACGCCGCCATCCATGTTTTTCACACCGCGCTAAGCAGAAACTTCCGCATCTCTACTGTAGCCGTTGCCTGGCGTTCCCTATGGCTCCCTTGACGCATCACCGCGGCTTCCCGAATGAAGCGGCTGGACTATTCGCAACAAAAACTCCCGCGTTCACTACACAGGACGCAAATCCTAGAAAACTTGGAACTCTCCGTCTGTTCCATATTGCACACCCCGGCTGATCGAGCACATTCTTTCAATTGCTATCGACCCTCGCGAATGCAAGGCGGCCCACATTAAGCGTAGGTGCCGCCCCACCCCCGTCATCTCGGACGAAGCAATCCCACGTTTCCAGGCCCCAACGCCACCCCCGTCATTTCGTCTATAACGAGGTCGGCTCTGTCAAGACAAACTTCTCCGTGCACTTCTTCGGAAGTGTTTTCTCTTCACCTGAAAGAATCTTTTTCTTCCTCGCGACCAAGGTTCGTGCCGTAATC
>Ga0209166_10000220_pt1 | contig 73953 bp, 65 predicted proteins | sample Coa_R1_3_FD_187151 | JGI IMG/M metagenome (GOLD analysis project Ga0209166, IMG submission 187151) | Surface soil microbial communities from Centralia Pennsylvania, which are recovering from an underground coalmine fire - Coalmine... | ecosystem: Environmental > Terrestrial > Soil >...
CGCGCCCTGGGCAGATCAAACTCAAGCTCATCCACGATCATCGCGCGCCTCAACGAATCAAAGTCGCGACGGAATCACACCCACCTCGTCAATGGCAAATCCGCGTTAACCTGAGTTTTGTGCCGTGAAGGATTAGCTCGCCGCCATGGCGCTTGCACCGTCGCGGAGCTAAAGAAGCCGCGCCATGCGCTCTTTTCGCTTCACTGACCCACACTTCCAGCCTGCCTTCAGCGCCTTCGTGGACGAGCGCCGAGAGACGCCGCACGACGTCGATGCCGTGGTGCGCGACGTAATCGCAGCCGTCAGATCTGAAGGCCTCGCAGCCTTACTGCGCTACGGTCTCGAATTTGACGGGGTCGAGCTCGACGAACAGTCAATCTGCGTCGATCAAACTGAAATCGACGATGGAGCGCAGGCATGCCCGCGGGACGTGCGTGACGCAATTGCCTTCGCCGCCGAGCGCATCCGAAGCTACCACGCCCGCCAGCGGCCAGCCGATTTGCGGTTCACCGACGAGGCTGGCGTCGAGCTCGGTTGGCGCTGGACGCCGCTGGAGGCGGTCGGCATTTACGTTCCCGGAGGCCGTGCAGCCTATCCGTCCACAGTGCTGATGAACGCCGTGCCCGCGGCGGTTGCAGGTGTCGAACGTATTGCAATGGTTACGCCGCCTGGCCGTCTCCAGCCCGCAGTTCTGGCGGCGGCGAAGGCCGCAGGGGTTCACGAAATCTGGCGGGTTGGTGGTGCTCAGGCTGTCGCTGCGCTGGCCTACGGGGCCGGCCCTATTCGGCCCGTCGATAAGATCGTGGGGCCGGGAAACGCCTTTGTTACGGCCGCCAAACGGCGCGTCTATGGCGCAGTGGGCATCGACGCGCTGGCGGGCCCTTCGGAGATTGTGGTTGTCGCCGATCGGTCCAATCGACCTGACTGGATTGCGGCGGATCTCTTGTCCCAGGCTGAGCACGATCCCGCCGCCCAAGCCATTCTCATCACTGATGACGAGGCTTTTGCGGCCAAGGTGGAGGCCGCGGTCGCCGATCAGCTCGCCACCCTTTCAACTGGAGAGGTCGCCGCAGCATCATGGGCCAAACACGGCGCCATCGTCATAGCTCCGCTCGACGAGGCCCCGCGATTGGTCGACCAGATCGCGCCGGAACACGTCGAATTCGCGACAGACCGCCCAGAAGAGCTTGCTGACAAGGTGCGGCATGCTGGCGCAATCTTCCTCGGCCGTCACGCTCCCGAAGCTATTGGTGATTACGTTGCAGGCTCGAATCACGTGCTGCCCACCAGCCGCGCAGCACGGTTTTCCTCGGGACTATCGCTCTATGACTTCCTCAAGCGGACTTCGATCATAAAATGCGACGCAACCGCATTGGCCAACCTCGCGCCCGCAACGATCACGCTGGCGGAAGCCGAAGGGCTGCCGGCGCACGCGCGGTCTGTGGCGATCCGAATGGGGCAGGGGTGAGCGCGCCGTCTCAAGAAAACCTTGTTTCAGGCCTATCAGAGCAATCTCCCCAGACACGACGTGAAAGTCCCACGATGGCGCCCGAGAGACCCTCCGCGAGCGCGTGGTCAAAGACCCTTGCGCCCTATCGCGAGCCAAGGACCAGCCGCAGTATTTTCGAAATCGTCGTCACCATAGGCCCACTGCTCGCCATATGGGCGGCGGCTTGGGCGCTGCATGCGCACGGCTGGTGGTGGGCCGCGCTCGTACTGACCATTCCGGCCGCCGGATTTCTCGTCCGGCTTTTCATGATCCAACACGATTGCGGCCATGGCTCATTCTTTGGGCCGCGGCAGGCCAATGAATGGGTTGGCCGCGTGATCGGCGTCTTTACGCTCACGCCCTACGACTACTGGCGTCAGACCCACGCGATCCACCATGCGACCTCTGGAAACCTCGATCGCCGAGGTCTTGGCGCAATCGAGACCCTCACCGTCGATGAATACGCTGCATTGTCGCCGCTGCGTCAGCTCGGCTATCGCCTATATCGTCACCCTTTGGTGATGTTTGGCCTGGGGCCGGCGTTCGTCTTCTTCCTTATGCAGCGCCTACCGGTCGGCATGATGCGTCAGGGCTGGAGGCCATGGGTCAGCGTCATCGGCAACGCCGTGGCCGTGCTTGTGGGACTGGGGGGCCTGGTTTGGCTTTTCGGCGCAGCGCCGGTTCTGATCGTCAACGTGGTGACCATGCTGCTCGCCGCCACGATCGGCGTTTGGCTCTTTTACGTGCAACATCAATTCGAGGGCGCGGTTTGGTCGAGAAATGGCGTGTGGAAACGCGATCACGCAGCGCTGGAAGGCAGTTCGCACTATGATCTGCCGCCAGTGCTGCGCTGGTTCACGGCCAACATCGGCATCCACCACGTCCATCACCTATCGAGCCGGATCCCGTTTTATCGGCTCTCAAAAGTGCTGAAGGACCACCCGGAGCTAGTTCCGATAAGCCGCGTGGGGCTTTGGGAAAGTTTCCGCTGCGCGCGGTTGTCGCTTTGGGATGAATCTGCCGGGCGGCTTGTCTCATTTCGTGAAGCCCGACGCGGCGCCTGACGCAACTGGCGTGGTTTCATTTTTGTGACGCTGGCGGTTTGGTTAGCGGGTGCGGGATGACGCGGGGGGGCGGAATGCCATAAAGCGTCAGACCAACCCCATCTCGGACGCCCATGGCTGACGACGACCGCCAGATGCACCGCCTTCAGACCGTAGAGCTCGACGAAGAGTCGCTCGCGGCGGCGTCGCGCGATCAGGAACAGGAACGCCAGATCGCAATCTTCGACCTCCTGGAAGAAAACCGGTTTCATCCTGAAGGGGCTGAAGGCGGACCCTACGATTTACGCATGGGTTTGGTCGAAAACCGCCTCGTGCTCGACGTGCTGGGCCCGAACTATGAGAAGCGTCATATCCTGTCGCTCTCGCCCTTTCGTAGTCTGATCAAAGACTATTTCATGATCTGCGAAAGCTATTATCAGGCGATCCGCAACTCCACGCCCGCCCAGATCGAGGCGTTGGACATGGGGCGGCGCGGTTTGCACAACGAAGCCTCAGAGCTTCTGAAGACGCGCCTTGCCGGCAAGATCGATACCGATCTCGACACGGCCCGACGGCTCTTCACCCTGATCTGCGCTCTGCATTGGCGCGGGTAGGGGCCCATGTCAGCTAACGCCTTGCGACCTGGCGCAGTACTATTTGCGTGCAATCTCAACTATATCCGCTCGCCCATGGCGGAGGCGCTGCTGAAGAAGTTGGTCGGTGACCGCGTCTATGTGGATAGCTGCGGCCTTGAGCTGCCCGCCAAAGCCTATGGACGGGAGGAAGATTTCGCTGGCGGGGTGGATCCCTTCGTTGAGATCGTGATGGGCGAACTGAACTGTGACTTGGCTCGACATCGCCCCAAGACATTTGACGATCTTGAGGATTTTTCTTTTGATCTGGTCGTTTCCCTGACGCCCGAGGCTCAACACCGCGCCGTCGAACTTGCAAGGCGCCTTTCGGCGCAAACCGAATACTGGCCCACCAAGGATCCGACCCTGATTGATGGCCCTCGCGAGGCTCAGCTTGCTGCCTATCGAGAGCTCCGAGATGGGCTTGCTCAGCGTATTGCGGACCGCTTTGGCGGGCCAGACCTGGCGCCCATCGACCTTTCCCAGGGCGGTGCGCTATAATTAGAGTGCTATTCACGGCTCGCGGCCTGACGTAAAGGCGCGGGCCGTCATTTTATTCTCGATTTGGAGCCTGCATGGCGAAAGAAGAATTGTTGGAATTCCCGGGGACGGTCAGCGAAGTGCTGCCCAATGCAACCTTCCGTGTGAAACTGGAAAACGACCACGAGATCATCGCCCATACGGCTGGCAAGATGCGCAAGAACCGCATCCGCGTTTCGGCCGGAGACAAGGTGCTCGTCGAGATGACGCCCTACGACCTTTCCAAGGGCCGCATCACCTTCCGCGTCCGCTAGACGCGCCCAGCGCAGTGACGCAAGAACCGCCGCGTCTGGTGCTGGCCTCCGCAAGTCCCAGGCGGCTTGCCCTTCTGCGTCAGATCGCCTTTGAGCCCGATCTGGTCGACGCCGCTGAGGTCGATGAAACCCCCCTCAAGGATGAGACCCCGCGGCGCTTGGCGCTACGCCTGGCGGGTGAAAAGGCTGACGCCGTCGCGGCGCGCCAAGCAGGAAGCTACGTGCTGGCCGCCGACACGGTTGTGGCCCTTGGGCGTCGCGTGTTGCCGAAGGCGGACAGCAATGACGACGTGCGCCGATGCCTCGAGCTCTTGTCCGGCCGCGCCCACCGCGTCCTGACGGGACTTTGCGTTGTCGCCCCCAATGGCCGGCGGGGTCAGCGTCTGGTCGAAAGCCGCGTGCATTTTAAGCGCCTCGCGGCGTCAGACATCGCAACCTACCTCAGCTCGGCGGAAGGCCTGGGCAAGGCCGGGGGATACGCCATTCAGGGACGCGCAGGAGCTTTCGTGACAACGCTGCAGGGATCCTACTCAGGCGTCGTGGGGTTGCCGCTCTACGAGACCACGAACCTCCTCGCCGGGCTAGGATGGCTTCGGCCGTGAGCGAGCGGCGCATCTATATTGATCGTGGTTTGGGGGAAACGCGGGGCGTCGTGACCCTTGATGGGCGACCTGAGCGCCTGATCGTGCGGCGCGACGATGACAATCTGCGCCTGCGGCTCGGCGCACGTCTGATCGCCCGGGTGGCCAGCCTGGAAGCCTCGCTTGGGACGGCCTTTCTCGATCTCGGAGGTGGCGCCGAGGCGATACTTCCGTTTAAGCCCGATGCGCGTCCGGTTCGCGGCCAGGCTATTGAAATCGAGATCCGCGGCGAGCCGCGTCGCGGAAAGCTTGCCGTCGCTCGCAGCCTTGGACCTGCAGAAGGCTCGCCTCGGCTTGTGGCGGATCCGGCCGATGTCGCAGGGGAGTTGGAAGCCCTCGTCCCCGGCGCAAAATTGGTGGAAGGCCGTGCGGCGCGCGAAGTCGCCGACGAAGCCGAGGCCGCGGCCCTCGAAACGATCCATGCCTTACCTGGGGGTGGAGAGATCGCTATCGAACCCACGCGCGCGCTCACCGCCATTGATGTCGACCTTTCCGACCGGAAGGGCGGCGATGCGAAGCGTCTCACCCGGCAGGCCAATATGGCTGCGCTCGGCGCAGCGGCGCGGCTGCTTCGGCTAAAGGGGCTGGGCGGCATTGTGGTCATCGATTTGGTGGGGCGCGGCCACGACGGCAACGCCCTGATGGCGGCGGCTCGGGCGGCCTTTGCGCCTGACAATCCGGGGGTCGCGATCGGTCCGATCGGGCGGTTTGGGACGATGGAGCTTTCGCTGCCGCGGCGCACGCAACCGCTCCTGGAGCGCCTTTGCCGAAGCGATGGCCAACTGAGCGACCGAACCCTTGCGCAGAGACTGATCCGGCGCCTTCAGGCGGAGGGGCTGGCGCAACCGGGCGCGCGATTATCGGCCGTCTGCGCTCCAGGCGTGGCGGCGGCGGCCTCTGGGTTGGCTGAGCTTTTGGCAAATGAGATCGGCGCACGCTTTGCAATCACGCCCAATGAAAGTTATTTTCGAGAGCGGCTGGATGTAGGCGCCGCGTGACTGAAGCCAAATGTCCGATCTGCGAAAAGCCGGCGACGCCCGAGCATCGGCCGTTTTGTTCGGCCCGATGCGCCGACCTTGATCTCCATAGATGGCTTTCCGGGCGCTACGTCGTCCCCGGCGCAGCCGCGCCAGGTGACGATGAAGGGGACGACTGATCGCGCCTCGCTGGACTTCCGAAAGAGCCTCTTTTATAGACGCGGCTCCCGCGACAGCGGCCTTTGCCTGGGTAGCTCAGTTGGTAGAGCAGCGGACTGAAAATCCGCGTGTCGGTGGTTCGAATCCGCCCCCAGGCACCATCCCCTTTCAATGACTTAGAGAAAATCCCCCCGAAACGGGGCCCGCGTTTTCCATTCGCGTTTTCCAATCGTTGTTCCCGAAGCGTTTCTGCTGCTCGTCGCGAACGGTACATTTGGCCGTCAGGTCGAGTTGCTGGCTGGAAGACTTTTGGGGCTCCGCATCCGGGTGCGCCGCAATCCACAGGCGAAGGCGCTCGTCGACCGCGCCTTGTCGCTGATGACCCGTCTTGACCGCGCGACCGATGCGGAGTTGGCGGATCTCACCGTGGAGATTACGCGCCTCTATGAGGATTTGGTGCATCGCTTTGGGGCACCATCCAATGCGAAGGTTCATTAGCGCCGCTATTTTTGGATTTGATTTTTCGGATCTTATGGAGATATTTAAATCGTCATAAGTGGCGAATTAAGCGGACTTTTCCTTATTAATTCGCCGAATTTGATGAGTTAGTAGATGAGTTTATTAATTCGTCAAAAATAGCGAATTAACTTGATACTCTCCACTAACTCGCCACATATGACGAGTTATGACATTTAATAGCTTCGTCTCCGATGATTTTATTACCGCAGAGCTCGGGCGACGGCTGGCGGCCGAACGGATCGCGCAGCAATTCACCCAGGCGCAGCTCGCGAAAGAGGCTGGCGTTTCCAAGCGCACAGTGGAGCGGTTGGAGGATGGCTCGTCCAGCACGCTCGCCAATCTGATCCGCTGCCTGCGCGCCCTGAACCGCCTGGAGGGGCTGGAGGCCCTGTTGCCGGATCCGCAGCCGAACCCCGTCTCCGTCCTGAAGTTGCGCGGGAAGACCCGGCAGCGGGCCCGCCCGGGCGCGGACCGCGATGCGCCTGCCAAGCCCTGGGTCTGGGGGGATGAGCGGTGAGCACGCTCGCCGAGGTGCGGATGTGGGACACCGCGATCGGGGCCGTACAGTTGGAGGACGACAGCGACGTCGCGACCTTTGCGTACACCTCCGACTTCCAGGGCAGCGGCATCGAAGTCGCGCCGTTGATGATGCCCCTGGGCCCGCGCGTGTTCAGCTTTCCGGGGCTGCGCCGGGAGAGTTTCCACGGACTGCCGGGCCTGCTCGCCGACTCCCTGCCGGACCGGTATGGAAACCTTCTGATCAACGCTTGGCTGGCGACCCAGGGGCGGACGCCCGGAAGTTTCAATGCCGTCGAGCGGCTCTGCTACACGGGCACACGAGGCATGGGCGCCCTGGAGTTCCGGCCGGCCGAGGGCCCCAACCTGCAAGGCGCCACCAAGATCGACATCGGCGCCATGGTCGAACTCGCATCCGAAGTCCTGACCCACCGGACTGACTTGCAAGTGTCCTTCGCCGGGACCACCCAGGAACACGCCCTGCGTGACATCCTTAAGGTAGGGACCTCCGCGGGCGGGGCGCGCGCCAAGGCGGTGATCGCCTGGAACCGCGAGACCAACGATGTGCGCTCCGGCCAGGTCGCGGCCGGCGAGGGCTACAGCTACTGGCTCCTGAAGTTCGACGGAGTGTCGGGCAACAAGGACAAGGAGCTGGTCGACCCCGAAGGCTACGGCGCGGTGGAGTACGCCTACTCGAAGATGGCGGCCGCCGCGGGCATCCAGGTGACCGACACCCACCTTCTGGAGGAGCACGGCCGGCGGCACTTCATGACCAAGCGCTTCGACCGCCTGGAGGGCGGCGGAAAGCTGCACATGCAGTCGTTGGCGGCCTTGGCCCATTTCGATTTCAACGACGCCCAGGCCTATTCCTACGAGCAGGCGATGCTGGTGATCCGCCAGCTGGGCCTCGGAACCGAGGCGGTGGAGGAACAGTATCGGCGGATGGCGTTCAACATCATCGCCCGCAACCAGGACGACCACGTCAAGAACATCGCCTTCCTGATGGACCGTCGCGGGACCTGGAACCTGTCGCCAGCCTTCGACATCACCTGGAACTTCACCCTGGATGGCAAGTGGACGAGCCGACACCAGATGTCGCTCAACGGCAAGCACGACGGGTTTGCGCTCGAGGACTTTGAGGCGGGCGCGAAGTCGGCCTCCTTGAACGCCGCGCGCGCGCGGACCATCGTCGAAGAGGTCCGGAACGCCGTAGCGGAATGGCCATCGTTTGCGGAGGCGTCGAATGTCAGTGGTGAGCTGCGCGCAAGGATCGATCCGACGCTGCGCCTGACCTGGGGTAGTCCCTAAGGTTGGGCTAGGTAGCTGCGCGATAGGGCGCGAATACCCTAGCAGGTCTAGCACCTCGATCTTTGCTCCCCATCTCTGCAGTCGCGGTGCAGCGACCCGTGACCCCCCAATCGGCGCTGTCTTCAGGAGTGATTGGATGACGAACAAGGTGTGGTTCATCACGGGGACCTCGAAGGGGTTCGGCCGCATTTGGGCCGAGGCCGCTCTGGCGCGGGGCGACAAGGTCGTTGCGACCGCTCGGGACGTCAGCACGCTCAAGCCTCTGGTGGACCAGTATGGCGACCAGGTGCTCGCCTTGCCGCTGAATGTCGATGACAAGGCCGCTGTGGATGCTGCGGTCGCAGGGTCGATTGCGCATTTCGGGCGGATCGACGTGGCCATCAACAACGCTGGCTACGGCCAGTTCGGCGCGATCGAGGAGGTCAGTGAAGCCGAGGCCCGCGCCCAGATGGAGACCAACTTCTTCGGCGCGCTGTGGGTCACCCAGGCGGTGCTGCCGCAGATGCGAAAGCAGGGGTCCGGCCACATCCTCCAGGTTTCTTCCATCGGCGGCGTCAACGCCTTCCCGACGATCGGGCTCTATCACGCCTCCAAGTGGGCGCTCGAAGGGTTCAGCCATTCGCTGGCCGCCGAGGTGGCCGCTTTCGGGATCAAGGTGACGATCGTGGAACCCGCCGGCTATGCGACCGACTGGAGCGGCCCGTCCGCCAAGCGGTCGGCGCCGATCGCGGCCTATGACGACATTCGCGCCGCGCGCGCCGCAGCGCGGGCAAGCACCAAGCCTGGCGATCCGGACGCAAGCGGGCCGGCGATTCTAAAGGTGGTGGATGCGAGGGATCCGCCTCTGCGGATCTTCCTCGGGACCGTGGGACTTCCGATGACCAAGGCGGAATACGCCAAGCGGATCGAAACCTGGGAGGCGTGGAACGACGTTTCCGTCGAAGCCCAGGGAGATCTCGCCAACGCGGAATGATCAGGCGCTTGATCCCTGATATTAAAAGGAGCTCCCTTTGCTCGGCGGGCAACTTGGGCGCCCGAATTCGGGCAGGGGACGTTTTCCATTCGGAGGTTGCCCCTTCGAGGAGTCCAGCAGCGTTTTCCAATACCCCGGCGCCCCGGCCTTGAATTCAAAGGCGGAAGCGGAGGACTGAAAATCCGCGTGTCGGTGGTTCGAATCCGCCCCCAGGCACCACTGGTTTTTCAATCGCTTAGCCGCAAAGCTTGGCTGCGTCGCCGCCGGCGGCGTTCAGTGATAGCCCGGCGCGCGAATTACCGGCCCGGTTCTTGGGCCGGCTTCGCATCGAACGAACTAAGCCAAGCTCTGCGACAAGCCGCGCCGGGCGCGCATCATACCCCCGACCCCGCCAAATCCCAGGATGAGCAACATCCAGCTCGCCGGCTCCGGAACACCGCCGATCGGCACGGTGACCTGGCCGTTGTTGAAGGCTGGGGTGTCCTGTCCGGACAACGGGCCGTCATTCTTGATCGCCCGCGAGGTGAACCCGCCCGTAGCCTGATTGTTGAAGGTTGAAAGTGCGGTCAGGCCGGTGATTTGGATGTCCGGGAAGACCCCTGGTCCGCCTCCCGTGGTGCGGAAGTCCGGTCCATTATAGGTGAAGACCAGATCCGGTATGGTGGGATTATCCGGGAACAAGGCGTTCATCTGCACCCCGCCGGCTGCAGGGTTGAAGTTCGGGAGCAGCGGGGCGCTCACATTTATGAACGAGCTGAAGCCCGATGCAGCCGCCGAAATGCTGCCCGGTACGTAGCCGGCGAAGTCCTGGATGACCAACTGCGAGCCGCTGGTAAGGCCTTCGTCGCCGGATAGCGTTGCGGTGTAGGTGTAGAGGAAGTCAGAGCCGCTGGGGGTGACTGACACCAATATCGGAATGATGGACGCGTGCGCCCCAGTTGAAAGGCAAAGCACAGCGCCAGCTGAAAACAGCAATCTCTTGAACATCGGGCCTCCAAATGGCCGGATCACCGGCCGTGAACAAAGCCCTCCCGACGACTGCGAGGAATCGCGAAGCTGCGCCGCCGAACAAGTCGATTCACCTCTGCGTATATGAACAAATTTGTGAGGGTCCGAATTTCGACAATTATGGAACCAACGACCGGTCCAGCGTGTTGGCTCCCGAATTTGCAGCTCAATAGGTCAAGCCTGATCGAGCGCCCGGACGCGCGACCAAACGCTTCCGAATATTTGCGAATGGGCGCCGGCTGCGCGTCGCGCATCTGGCGCGTGAATGGGTCGAGCGCGGGGGCGGCGCCGCGTTTGAGACGCCGACGCCGACGTCGCCAAATCTCAGGCGGATCGGTCCATCCTGGAGGCGACCATTTTAGGTAGGCTGCAAGTCACCGCTCCACCGCCAGCCGAGTTCGGTTCGCCACCTCAAGTAAGGCCGGTGACCGGCGTCTCTTTACGTCGTTGACTATTTCCTGGTCACGCGTCGGCGATTATGCGGACAGATTGTCTCAGATTACATTTGTGAAACACATACCGCACTGCAGCATTAAATTCCCGTAACGGTAGAAATCGTGGGTAATCCTCTTCGAGAAGATATTGTGCAGTGCAGTGCCCGGTAGGACGACACTAAAGTTTCGCAAGACCCCGTTATCGTCTGACCCCTTGACGCCTCATTAAGGGATTGCCAAAGGACCCGAGCCGCAAGTCTAAGATAGCGGTAGGACCTCAGATGCCCCCCGGCAAAAGAGATCGCCTCGCGTCTTCGAAACGCTGCTCCTCCCCTCGTGTTGGGAGCATGCGTAACGGGTCGCGGCGCAGCGACAGCGGCCTGACGTCCCATCCGAGCAATCGGTCGGGACCTTGGGATTGTTTCAACTAGGGTGGAGACGCTCTCGCGCGACGACCCTCCGGCCAATCGTGCTAGACCAACCAGGAACTGGCGACAGATGTTCGACAACAAACTGAAGACACCATTCATCGCTCTCATTGGCGCCATCGCGTTGATGACGAGCGCCCCTGCGTTCGCTCAGAACGCTCCAGCCGCGCCGGCTGCTGACGCCGCGGCGGCCGCGCCAGGGGCAGCTGCTGCAGCTCCCGCTGCGACGCCGGCTGCGCCGGATCCCGGCTTGCCCCCGCAAATGCAGCACGGCGGCCACATCACCCTTGCGACGATGTTCTTGGACGCCAAGGTCATCGTGAAGTTCGTGATGGTGGGTCTCTTCCTCTGCTCCGTCCTGTCCTGGACGATGCTTCTTATGAAGCTCGTCGAATTCCGGTCCCTGAACCGGACTTCGGACAACTTCCTTGAAGCCTTCCGGGGCGCAAAGTCGATCAGCGACATGGGCCGCATCGCGGTTGGTGAAGAGTTCGACGGCAATCCGCTGGCCGATATGGCCGCCGCCGCCGCTCAAGAAATTGAGTTGTCGCGCCAAGCCGGCCTGCATGTTGCAGGTGAACATCGCGAGACCACGCTCAATCGTGCGGAACATGCGGTGTCCGCCGTTCAAGCTTCGCTTGCTCGGCGCCTCGGCAGCGGCATGTCGTTCCTGGCCTCGGTCGGCTCCAACGGTCCGTTCATCGGTCTGTTCGGCACCGTTTACGGGATCATGGACTCCTTCATCGGTATCGCGAACACCGGCACGACCAACCTTGCGGTCGTGGCGCCTGGTATCGCCGAAGCCCTGCTGGCGACCGGTCTAGGCCTCTTCGCCGCCATCCCCTCGGTTATCTTCTACAACATCTTCCAGACCCGCATTTCTGCCTATGGCGCGCGTTCGGAAGGTTTCGTGGCCGAGCTGATGAACGCCATCTCGCGGCAGCTTGACAAGGGAGCGTAACCCAGATGGGCGCCAACCTTTCAGGCTCTGGCGGCGGCAAGTATCAGGTAGAGGCGAACGCCACCATCAACGTCACACCCTTCGTGGACGTTATGTTGGTCCTGCTTATCATCTTCATGGTGGCGGCGCCTTTGGCGGCCGTCACGGTGAAGGTCAACCTTCCGCCGTCGACGGCCAAGGAGACCAAGAACCCTCCGAAGCCGGTTACGCTTTCGCTTCAGTCCAACGGTCGGGTTTTTGTGCAAGATTCGCCATCCGACCTTGCGACCCTCGGCGACGACATTCGTAACCGCATCGGCAAGACCCACGACACCGTCAGGACGCGGATCTTCATCCGTGGCGACAAGGACGTGACGTACGGCGACTTCATGGGCGTTATGAACATGCTGCAGGACAACGGTTTCTACAGCGTGGCCCTAGTCGGCGAAGACAAGAAGTGAGGCGGGTGACGCATGGCTGATACTTCACAGCGGGAGCGTGACCTCCTTCATCCGGGTCATAACCCATTTGACGACCCGCGGCCGCGGCGTTCGAAGGGCTTGCTGATCGCGCTGGCAATCGCGGTGATCGTGCACGCTGCTCTGGCCTTCTATCTTTGGAAGAGCAAATTCGAAGCGCAGTTCAAGGAGTATTCGGAAGACGTCACGGACGTGGCGATGGTGAAGCCGGCTCCACCGCCTCCGCCGCCGCCGCCACCGCCGCCGCCGCCAAGTACGCCGCCACCGCCGCCGCCGAAACTCCAGCCGAGACCGCCGGTCAACGCTCCGGACCTTCCTTCGATCCCGCCGCTACCGGTTCCTCCGGTAGAGCACCGGATCGAAGAGCCGAAGCCGCCGGCCCCGCCTCCGCCTGAGCCGCCGCGCCCGTCGGTGATCACCCAGCCCGATTGGCTCAAGAAGCCGACCGGCGATGATATCGCCAAGTACTATCCGGATCGCGCCCAACGCTTGAATGTTGAGGGACGAGCCACGATTAGCTGCACGGTGAACGCGCGCGGGACTTTGGATAACTGCTCGATCGCTTCGGAAGAACCTGAAAACCAGGATTTCGGTGCGAAGGCCCTGCAGATGAGCAAACTCTTTAAGATGCGCCCGATGAGTAAGGACGGCGCTCCGGTTGATGGCGGCAAGATCAGCATTCCGATCCGCTTCGCGCTGCCAAAGGGCTGATAAGGCCTCAAGACCACAGAACAAAAGCCTCGGCGGCATTTGCCTCCGGGGCTTTTTTCTTGGCTTGTGCGGCCTCTTCATAGTGCAGAGCCGCCGACCCATACTGTAATCAAACCAGGTGAGAGGTCGGACGGGGAAGACGTGAGCGCGATGGAAGAAAGCTCAATCCGATCTTCCCCACCGCCACCGGACGCGCGCGGTGACTTGCTGTTCATTATCTTTACCGCAGCGGTGCTCTCCGTCGTCCTGATTTTCAACGTCATGAACGTCGTCGAAGACCGTGCGCGTACGGGCCACGGCATTGCATTCTGGGAAGCGGCGGTCTGGGAGGCGTCGAGCGGGATTGTGCTCCTATTCCTCGAGCCCCTGATCCTTATCCTTGCGCGCCGAGTTTGGTTGTTCGGGCCAGGGCTGGCGCGAAAGCTTACAATCCATTTCGTCGCGTCGGTCGCCGTCTCGTTCGTTCATGTCATGGCTGCAGGCGCCATGCGGTGGGCCGCCTATGCGGCGGTAGGGAGCCACTACGGCGCATTCTCCCTGATAAAGGATTGGCCCTACGAGTACCGCAAGGACGTGGTGGTCTATGTCAGCATCGTGGCGGTCTATATGGCGTGGCGAAGCCTGCGCCCCCAGTTGCAAGCCTCGCCCGAGGCGGCCCCAGACGTACTTGAGGTTCGTGACGGCGCGCGCCGCCATTTTGTGCCTTTGAGCGAAGTGATCTGGGTCGAGGCTGCGGGCAACTACGTCGAACTTCACCGTGGGGGCGCAGGGCTTTTGCATCGCGCCTCGCTTTCGGCCATGGAGCGTCGTCTTCAACCAGCGGGGTTTGTTCGCATTCATAGATCCCGCCTTGTGCGGCGCGACGCCGTGGCCGCCGTCGTGTCGCGACCGAGCGGCGACTACCTGGTTCGCTTGCGCGACGGGCGCGAACTTTCCGGCAGTCGTCGATATCGTCGTCCCCTGCTTGCTGATTAACTTGATCGGGCGGCGGCAGGCGACTAGAAACCCCCCTCGCGATGCGCCGGCTTAGCTCAGTTGGTTAGAGCGCTAGATTGTGGATCTAGAGGTCCTCGGTTCGAGCCCGAGAGCTGGTACCATCGTGAGCTTGGACATCCCGACCGACATGGATGCCCATGAGGCCAAGCCCGGTCGCTCTGCCGTTACTATACTGTGGGAGGTCGACGCCGATCTCCGGCAGATGAGCGCTATGCGCGTCCGCCTACCCTTAGGCGGCTATTCGCGGCGAACAGGCGACAAGGATCTTTCGCTCCCAGGTTTCCAACTCCACGAGGGGCTACAAGACCGACTTTCCAATTTTCAGGAATGACGGCCCGATCTTCATGGACCGCCAATTACGGAGCGTTCCGGCGCAAATTTCACCCCGATAACGTTCGGAGGCGTCGTCAACAGTAAGAATTTGAACGGGCTGCCCGGTGACTCTGGGCTGAAGGGCTTCGACGCGTCGACAGGAATAGCGCGAGCCACCCGTCAACCGATCGCCCTGGCGAGATCTTCGTGCTCGAAGGCGCTGGCCATGCGGTCGGTCTGGTTCGCGGTCAGACCGTGTTGGGCGGCGGTCTCGCGCCAAGTCGATACGGCGGCGCCGACTTCGCGGGCGATGGTGTTGGCGTCCGCCCGGCCGAGCGTGAAGTAACGGGCGACCTGCAGCGCCGTGTCGAGGGAGGCTTCGGGATCGGTCTCGTTGAGGGCTAGGGCGTGGACCCGCGGCTTCACGTCCGTAGGCACGGGATTGAGGTCGTAGGCCGGCGAGAGCCGCCACCCCGGTGGATCGCGCAGGAATCCATGGTTGCGCAGGTGGTCGTCGGTGTTGGAGATCAGGATATTGAAGACCATGCGCCGCCAGAGTTGGACGGCGTCGCCCGGGGCGTCGGCGCCGCCCTGGCGCAGCACGTCTACCAGTTCCAGATAGCTGCGGGTCTCGCCGTCTGCGGCGCCGAGCGCGGTGAGCGCCGAACAGAACGGCTGGCGCTGGCCGCCCGCCGACCGATCGAAGCGTGTCATCATGAACACCGGCCGCCTGGCCACATGGCGCAGTTGGAATGCGGGGACGACGATGCCGGCGCGCTCGGCCAGGGTCATGGCCACGGACTCCCAGACCGGGATCGGCCAGTCGTCGGTCTGGCTAGGGAACTTCGCCATCAGTAACTGGCCCTCGGCGCCGAGCACCGAGGCCTTCGGGCGGGCGCCGCCGAGCGAGCTGCCCGGCGCCAGCAGTAGGCGCAGGTCCTCGGCGGTTTCCTTATCATTGAGGATGCGGCGGGCGGCGCCCAGCAGCTTAGGTAGGGCGACGAGCGGCGGCACGGGGCCGGCGTCGGCCGCCTGAAAGGCCTGGGCGCCCACGTCGCGGAAGCGCAGGGCGCCCAGGCGCGCCTGGTCCTCCACCAGCATCAGGAAGTCCACCTCCATCAGGGTGCGGGGCGCGCGGCCCTCCGCCTTGGCGGCGGCGCGCTCGCGGCGGCCCATGAGGTTTCGGCCCCAGCGGTCGGGAGCCGGGTCACTGAACGCGTTGAACAGGCCGCCGTCCCAGTGGGCGTCGCCGCGGACCAGGGGCAGGTTGGGGTCGAGCGAGAAGGCGCCGCCCAGGCCCAGCCAGGCCGGGTCATAGGCGAAGGAGCAGGTCTGGCGGGCGCCCTTCGCCCGAGCCCACAGCCGGCCAACCGGTCGGGTCGCGCCGTCCCAGTCGATATGCACCTCGATCTCGCGGTCCATTTCAGCGGGGTTCCGCCTTGGCGCGCACCCGCTTGGGCAGTTGCTCTTCAGCCAGAGTCAGCCCCACTTGGTCTGTCGTTGGGTCGGCTAGGCTGCCCAGGCGGTCGGCGAGGCCCATCACGAACAACACCGTAGCGTAGATGCCCAGCGCCACGCCGGGGTCGCCTCGTTCCACTCGGGTGATGGTGTTGCGGCCGACGAAGGCGCGTTCCGCCAGGGCGGCGATGGTCATGCTGCGGCGCCGCCGCGCAGTAGAGATGTCGCGCCCGAGCCTCGCCAGGGCACGGCTGACCGGCAGGGGCAGGGCGGACTGAGCCTTTGACGCTTTCATGGTCGCACCAAAAATCGATGTCTAAGAGAGATAACGCATCATTTATGATGCAGATTGCCTTTATGCAAGCCTAACGGCAAGGATAGTGCACCATAAACCGTGCACACAGTAACTTAGTGCTCTAAATATGGTGCGTTTAACAATGGTCGACGTTCAAACCAAAAGCGTCGAGGGCTTCTTTTATGGCGCCGATTCTCTAGAGTGTAAACATATGTCAACGGTTTGGTTGACAGCCTAGGCGGATTCCAGCTCATCCATGCGGTGCTGCATGTGTTTGGCGAAATGCGAGTGATCGATCTCGTTCACCACAGCGAGGTTGGCCTCGCGGACAACCTTGGCTTGGACGACGGCGTCAAGGGACAGGCGCTGGTTGCGATGCAGCCACCGCGCGACATGCACCCAGTCCCAAAGGGGGCTTTCGGTCGTGACCCTCGCAACGGGTGAGGGGAACCCGTCGCTTCGCTCACCCTTGACGTACAGAGAGATGGCGGCACGGCTTAGACTGGCCCGCCGGGCGATGTCCGAAAGGCTCACGAGGTGATCTGGCTCGATACGCTCCACATGGGCGCCGGATCGTCTTACGTCTTCAATCGCCGAGATCAAGGCGTGCGGAAACGAGCTCGCCTCCCTCGTGAACTCAAGGATGATTAAGCCCTTCTGGATCGAAATCGTGGCATCGGAGCAGCCAGCCTCAAACAGGCTGTCTTCAAAGTCATCAGCCTCCGGGTTGAGGCCCGAAGCGATGATGGTGAGTTCATGTTTGGTCATCATCTTCTCCTGTGGCGTGGGAGCAGCGACGGACAATGCGTGAGATGTCCTTGGCGTGGTCCTCGGCGCATTTGGGGGTGGACCAGATCGAAATCCGGCAGCCATCACGATCATTCTGGGGGCAGAACAACCGTCCCCAGCAATGGCCGTTACCCTTTTTGAATCGCCAGCCCTCGGACTCTGCCTCGGCTACCGCCTCCTCAACCTCCTTGTTGGGGTGGCGCGATCTACTCAACGCGTCCACCTAACGATAACAGTCTGTAAACAGTTGTCAACACCGTTCTGTTCCACCTACAGCCAAGCCGATTAACGCGAACCTAAGGCAGCTATTGCGCGAGCGTTGTCGGATCGCCTTGAGCTTCTTCGCCTTCTGCTTAGGCGTGCGCGCCTTCACCAGTTGGCCGATACATTAGGCGCTTGCCGGTCGAGCCCTTGAGCATCATGTCGGCGCGCATCTCGTCCGACACGCCCAGACCGGAGCGGTTGGAGTAGCGGAAATCGAACTCAGCGAGGTAGCGCGACAGGTGCGCCTCGCTGACGTGGTGGAACGTGCCGACGATCCCACGCTTCAGGATGGAGAAGGAATTTGCGACGGTGTTCGCGTGATAGTGTCCATGGAGGACATACTCGCCCGCTTCGTGGTTGACCGTGCTGAAAGCCGCGAATTCCTTGCCGCTGGCGGGGTACATGCGCGCGCCGTCCGTCATCAGGTGCGACTTGCGGTTGACATTGGTCACGATCACGCGGCGCAGGGTCTTGGACGTGACGTTGGCGACGTGGAAGGAACGGGCGGCGCCGTCGCGCTCGACCAGATAGCGGCAGCTCTGCGCAGGTGTTTTGCATCTAAGCCGCAAGCCCCTCCAGGCTTGCAGGAACCAGTTCGCCGCTTATCGGTTGCTATGGCGCACGTGTGGGCCTGAACCGGGCCCATGGAACCCGTATGTTTCAGCCTGTCGCGCTTCTTTCACTATCCACAGCCTCGCCGCCTTTCAGGCTTCTCCAGACTGAGGTGCAGGCCGCCGCGCGCAAGGTGCTCCTGGAGAGCTTTCCGAGCTTCGATCGCTTGGCGCCAGTTTTTACGACGTCGGGAATTCGTGAACGCCAAGCGGTTCGACCGATTGGATGGTACCAACGCTCAAGAGGATGGGAGGAGCGGGCGCAGACCTACCTTGAAGGCGGCGTATCGCTCTTTGTGGATTGCGCCGCTAAGGCCCTCGACGAAGCGGGGCTCAAGGGATCCCAGGTGGATATTATCGTCACCGTCTCTTCGACCGGTATCGCCACCCCGAGCTTGGAAGCCCAGGCCATGGCGAAGATGGGGTTTAGATCGGACGTGACCCGCGTCCCGGTGTTCGGCTTGGGCTGTGCGGGAGGCGTTAGCGGCCTTGGGTTGGCGGCGAGGCTCGCGGCCGCAACACCAGGGGCCATCGTGCTGCTAGTCGTCGTCGAGCTTTGCACCTTGGCGTTTCGCACGGATGATTTGACGAAGGCCGATATCGTCGCGACGGCGCTCTTTGGTGATGGAGCAGCTGCGTGCGTTTTGAAAGCAGGTGGGACCGGCTTCACCAACGTGACGGCTTCAGCTCAACATACTTGGCCCGACACCCTCGACATCATGGGCTGGCGGGTCGAGGCGACCGGCCTTGGCGTGATATTCGCAAGATCGATCCCGGAGTTTGTGCAGGGCTCTTTGCGAGAAGCGATGGTCTCCATGCTGCAACGCGGTCCCGTCGCATTCGACGACGTGACGCGGTTCATCTGCCATCCCGGCGGCGCCAAAGTCATTGAAGCGCTGGAGCGCGCGCTTTCTATCGACCAGGGACGCTTAGATCATGAGCGTGATGTCTTGTCCGACCATGGCAATATGTCCGCCCCGACGGCCCTTTTTGTCCTGGATCGTGTACGCCGCCACGCCATGCCCGATCGCTCGGTCCTGGCCGCGCTGGGCCCAGGGTTCACAGCCAGCACAGTGACGCTGCAGCTTGCGGCATGATGCTTTCCCCCATGTCTGAGATCGTCCTTAGCCGTTGACGTTCGATTTGGTTGGACATGCATTGGTTGTCTCCGCCGCGAACGCTGCCTTGCCGTGGTTGCGCATTAGGATGGAAATCTGGCGCTTCAGCTTTCTGCGCAGAGCGCGCTTGATCCGCAGAGCAGGCCCATCCCTGCAAGCCGCGAAGAGCCTGGTTCGTCCCTTGGCTGACCTGGCCGCCTTGAGATCGGCATGGCCCTTCCCTGAACGCCGTCTATTGGCGGATAGTGACGCCAACGCGCGGGAGGGATCATGGGGAAAGCGGACAAAACGACGGCTAATCTGACGCGTCGCACGGTGATGATCGGTTTGGGTGCGGGGGCGGTGGCGAGTTCAACGCCAGGCCTTGGCTTTGCGTCCGAGCTTGAGTTTCAAAAAGGGGCGGTGATCCGCACAGTCTTAAAAGACTACGCGCCCGCAGACCTTGCAGGCGGGGCGACGCTTTTCCACGAGCACATGTCCTTGCGAGACGGCTTCTTGGTCGATTGGCTCCGCCATTCAGCCGAGACGCGGATAGCAAACCAGCCGCCAGGCCTGCAGCCCAAGCCCGCAGGGCCGGCGGGCGCAGCGGTCGGCGTCATAGCGGCTCCAGCGGGACTTACAGGGGCCGCGGCCGGCGTCGCGGCGGCTCCGGCCGGAAACTTCCTGGTCGATGAGGACTTGATGGCTGACGAAATGGCCATCGCCAAGCGTGAGGGCATCGGCTGCATTGTCGACGCCGGTCACCCAGACATGGGTCGAAACGTCGATTTCCTACGCCGCATCTCCCAGCGGTCCGGTCTGCCCATCGTGGCGAGCGCCGGCTTTTACACCCAGCCTTTCTACCCCAAAGCGCTTGCAGCTTGGAGCGAGGACAGGGTCTTTGAGGAGATCATGAAGCAGGTGCGCGCCAATCCCACGGGCGCGCTGGGAGAGATCGGGTCTTGGGATTATATGACCAAGGACGAACGCAAGGTCTTTCGCGCGGTTGGCCGCGCTCATAAGGCCACGAACCTGCCGATTTTCACCCACACGGGCATTCCGGGAAAATCGGCTTTGGAACAACTCGACATTCTCGAGGATGCAGGCGTCGATCCTCGCCGCGTGGCCATCGGCCACCTTGGCAACCTTGTGGATCCCAACGCCGAAATCCAGCGCGCAATCATTCGCCGCGGCGCCTTCATCGGCATTGATCGCCAAGGTGGAGCAGGCGATGCGCAGGTGACGCCCATGGTCGTCTCGCTGATCAATCAGGGTTACGCCGATCACTTGATGTTTTCATCGGACCTCTCAAGTCCAAGAGAGATCAAACGTAGCAATCCCCAAGGGGGTGGATACGCCAAGACCCTGACGGTCTTTGTCCCAAAGCTGAGGGCAGCCGGCGTCAGCGAAGAGACATTGCACCAGATCATGTATGACAACCCACGCCGGTTCTTGGCTTTCGTTCCAAAGATTAGGCGGGCCGCCTGAGCGCAAGAAATACGGAATTCTGCGCTTCAGATGGCTGAAACCCCGCTGACCGAGCGGAGGCCCGTCGCCAAGAGATCTATATTCGCCGCGACAAACGCGATCGGCGCCGGAACGGCGTCGGCCGAGACGCTTTGCGCCACTTTGCCGGGACCCGAGCTTCCATCTTGCCAGGCAACGCAGCCCGGCGCGGTCTTGGCCGCGCGCCCGGCAGAAGCTGCGCGGCTGCTCGCCAGCGCCAACGCGGGCCGAGCACAAATTCCAGCGCTATTTCGGTTAGAACCCAGCGCGATGCAGGCTGAGATCGCCCTCGATACTCGCCCATCCAGCCCGTGGGCGTCACGTTCGTCGACTTGAACGTCATCGTCGGAAACTTGGCGACGTCACCAGTCTGCGCCCTTCAGCGCTGGCGAAGGCCTCGGCCCTCGTTTTGAGAACCTTTGCCCACGGACGACCTTCTTTGGGTTTCCGACCTTGACGGCGACAACTCGGGCGCCTTCAGCATGGGCATGTTGGTTCGGGGGAGGCCCAGATGCGAAAAGCTGAGCGCACGAAGGCCCTTTACGCGGGATCGTTTGATCCGATCACGCGCGGACACCTCGACATTATCGGCAAGGCCTTGATGACATTCGACGCCGTGCACGTCGCCATCGGAGCTAATTTCCGGAAACAGCGCGCCTTCGACCTCGATGAAAGTCTTGAATTGATCGCGCGATCGGTTGTCGAACTTTGGCCACAGGCCGATGAGCGCCAAGCCGAGCCGCCGACGCTCTTTGATGGGGGGCTTGAGATCGGCGAATTCACCGGTCTCAGCTTGATCCGATATGCCCGCAGCATAGGGGCTACGCATATCGTCAGGGGCCTGCGCGAGGCGAGCGACTTCAGCGACGAGTTCAATCTGCACGGCGTCGCCGGGCGTATCGACCCCTCAATTCCCATGGTTCACTTCATCTGTGACGGACCGTTTCTGCACGTTTCATCGAGCACCGCGAAGGAACTGGACGCACTCGGCGAGGATATTTCCTGCCTGGTGACGCCCTGCGTGCAGGCCGCCTTTCAGGCCAAACGCAGGACCTCGGACTGATTGCGTTCCACCTAACGGCGTGCGCGCTCCAAGTCCGGCTCCACGCAAGGCGACGCTAAGCGGTTCTCGCTGCCGGTCCTGACGTCGAACGCACGAAGGGTTGGGGGCGCCAACGGACGAGGGAACGCCAAACCCATTCGAAGGGCCCGTAGTGGAACCGTTCTAGCCACGGCTTGCTCCAGACCAGGATGAAGACCCAGACGCCGGCCACTACGGCTAATTCCTGAAAGCGCGAGAGCTTTGCATAAAGCCCCAGGCCAAAACCACAAAACACCAGCGTCGTGATGAGCGATGTCATGAGGTAGTTGCTAAAGGCCATGCGTCCGGCGGCGGCCAGGCGGTCCACGACGGCCCGGACGGCTCCGCTGCGAATGATCAGGAGCAAGACGCTGGCGTGAGCCAGCGCGATCAGCGGCCGCGTCACCTGTTGCCAGGCTTCGAGGCGATTGAGCGTCAAGGGTTCGAAATTTGACTGCTGGATCCGCCAGGCGAGTAGGGCGGTCGCCGGAACGGCCAGGGCGTAGCCCACCAGAATTGTCATGCCGTAGGCCCGGCTTGACCACTTGAGTGTAAAGAACCCGGTCCGGAATAGCGCCATGCCGAGGAACATCTGTCCAATAGCCTCGGGGATCTCGTCGGTCGGCATCAGGTATGTCTGCAGCAGTCGCGCCGCGAGCGCGCGAACCCTTAGCGCATCTAAGAACCCGCCGCGGTAGCCTGCGATCTCGAGGGTCTTCAGCGTCTTGGAGGGTGCGACGAGTTGTGAGGCTTCGCGCCAGGCCTCCTGAGCTGCTGGGGTCGCGCCAGGTTGAGCGGCGGCTGCATGAAGGGCGCTTAGCTGATCAGCGACGAAGAGGTTCGCCAGGAGGAGACCAAACAAGATCACCACCCCGGTGGCGATCTGAGCGCGGATATTCAGCTTGCGAAATGGGAAGATGAAGAGGCCCGCCAGCGCATAGGTGACCAGTATGTCGCCCCACCACAAGAGATAGGCGTGGAGCATGCCGATCACGAAGAGCCAGAACATGCGGCGATAGTGGGTCTGGGCAGGTCCTAGATGACCGCCCTCGGCGCGCTCGGCGATCAGCACCGCGCTTGCGCCAAAAAGCATGGTGAAAAGCGCCCGCATCTTGCCGTCGGTCAGGACGTTGTTGATCGCCCAGGTCCAAAGGTCGGCGCCGGTCGAACCGCCGGCGTATGTCGGGTCCAGGTATGCAAACGCCGGAAGGCCCATGCCCACGATGTTCATCAGCAAAATGCCCAGCACGGCAAAGCCGCGCACGGCGTCAATCGAGACGTATCGCTCTGCGCCGGCGACTGGCGTGACTGGCATGCGATCCCCCGGAATTGTTGATTTTCCCGAGGATGGGCGTCTAGCGTCGGGTGTCAACGAAAGAGGCATGGCGCAGATCCAACCCTCGCGGCCAGATGTCGCGGCCGACGCTGCATGGCGGCCCGTCCGGCGTTCGGCGCAGCGGCGCCTTAACGATGGGCATTAGAAAAATCTTCCACGCCGTCAGGTTTCCGCCCATCGACAAGGGGCGATCTTGCCGGGTAAATGCCCGCGATCACGACCAGCCTCTCAAGAATGTGAGGTTCGGCCGCGTTTCGGCGTGCGTAATTGACGTGGGTTTATGAGGACGAGATGGGGTTTCCCCCTAAGCAAGGACTGTACGATCCAGCGAACGAGCATGACTCGTGCGGCGTGGGCTTTGTGGCCAATATCAAGGGTCGCAAATCGCACGAGGTCATCGCGTGCGGCTTGCAGATCCTGGTCAACCTCGACCATCGCGGCGCTGTGGGTGCTGACCCCCTGGTCGGCGACGGCGCAGGCTGCCTGATCCAGATTCCTGATGGGCTTTTGCGGGCCTGGGCGAACAGTGAGGCCCTTAGCCTTCCTGCGCCTGGCGAATATGCCGTGGCCATGTGCTTCCTGCCACGCGATGTGGTCGCGCGCACCGAAGCCATGGCTCAACTTGAGCATTTCCTCGCCGTCGAAAAGCAACCGCTGATCGGTTGGCGCGACGTACCGGTTGATACGACGGGGCTGGGCGAGGCGGTGTTGGCGCAGATGCCGGTGATCCGTCAGGCGATCATTGGCCGTGGTCCCAATGTCCGCGATCAGGACGCCCATGAGCGCAAGCTCTTGGCCGTGCGCAAGCAGACCCAAAACCCCCTCAGGGAGCTGGCCGCAAAGCGCAACCTGCCTGGGCTGACTGAACTCTATATCCCGTCACTCTCCACGCGGACCGTGGTCTATAAGGGCCTGCTGCTCGCCCACCAGGTCGCCACCTTCTACAAGGACCTCACAGATCCTCTGACCGAGTCCGCCCTGGCTCTGGTCCACCAGCGGTTCTCGACCAACACCTTCCCATCGTGGCGTCTGGCGCACCCCTACCGGTTCATCGCCCACAACGGCGAGATCAACACTGTGCGGGGCAATGTGAACTGGATGAATGCGCGCCGGCGAACGCTGGAAAGCGATCTCCTCGGGCCAGATCTCAACAAGATGTGGCCGCTCATTCCGCACGGACAGTCTGACACCGCTTGTCTCGACAACGCCCTGGAGCTCCTGGTCGCCGGCGGGTATCCGCTCGCCCAGGCTGTGATGATGCTGATGCCCGAGGCCTGGGCGGGCAATCCGTTGATGGACGCCAAGCGCCGCGCTTTCTATGAATATCACGCCGCGCTGATGGAGCCCTGGGATGGCCCCGCCGCAGTGGCGTTTACGGACGGTCGTCAGATTGGCGCGACCCTCGATCGCAACGGACTTCGTCCAGCGCGCTTCATCATCACCGACCAGGACCATGTGATCATGGCCTCTGAAGTGGGCGTCCTGGACGTTCCTGAAGAGCGGATCGTTCGAAAGTGGCGCCTACAGCCTGGCAAGATGCTGCTCATCGACATGGAAGAAGGGCGCATCATCGAGGACGAGGAGATCAAGCGGTCGCTTTCCGAAGCTGCGCCTTATGAGGAGTGGCTGTCGGAGACCCAGTTCAAACTGGAAGAACTGGGCTTGGCGGCCGAGCCCCAGACGCCGCTTTCGAACGACCCTGCGATGCTCCTCGATCGGCAGCAGGCGTTTGGCTACACCCAGGAGGACCTGCAATTCTTCCTGGAGCCCATGGCCAAGACCGGTGACGACCCGGTGGGCTCGATGGGCGCCGATACGCCGATCGCGGTGCTCTCCAGGCGGCCAAAGCTGCTCTACGAATATTTCAAGCAGAACTTCGCCCAGGTCACCAACCCGCCGATCGATCCGATCCGCGAAGAGCTGGTGATGAGCCTGGTCTCGATGATCGGACCGCGACCAAATCTTCTGGGACGCCAGGCTGGAACTCATAAGCGGCTGGAGGTCGCTCAGCCGATCCTGACCGATGAGGATTTGGCGAAGATCCGCTCGATCAACGAGCTTTTGGACGGGGCGTTCCGCACCGCCACGCTCGATACGACATGGCCTGCAGCCGAAGGCGCCAATGGGCTGGAGGGTGCGATCGAGCGCCTCTGCCGCGAAGCGACGGACGCGGTCTTGGCTGACATGAATATTCTGATCCTTTCGGATCGGGCCACCGGTCCAGACCGTGCGCCGATACCTGCGGCGCTGGCGACGGCGGCAGTGCATCATCATCTCATTCGCCAGGGCCTGCGCATGCAAACCGGTCTGGTCATTGAGACCGGCGAAGCGCGCGAGGTGCATCATTTCTGTGTGCTGGCCGGCTATGGCGCCGAGGCGGTGAACCCTTATCTTGCGTTCCAGACCATCGAGCATCTGCGCGCTCAAAACGGGCTGACGCAGTCGGCCCATGAGGTCCGCAAGAACTACATCAAGGCCATTGGAAAAGGCGTGCTGAAGGTGATGTCCAAGATGGGCATCTCGACCTATCAGTCTTACTGCGGCGCCCAGATATTTGACGCCGTGGGCCTCTCCTCTGGGTTGATCGAAAGATACTTCACCGGCACCGCGTCTACGATCGAAGGCGTTGGTCTGGCGGAAATCGCCGGTGAAGCCATGCGGCGACATCGCGACGCCTATGGTGACAATCCGATCTACCAGACCATGCTGGATGTCGGCGGCCAATATGCCTGGCGTTTGCGCGGCGAAGCCCACGCCTGGACCCCTGAGGCGGTCTCCAACCTGCAGCACGCCGTGCGCGGAAACCTGCCCGAGGCCTATCGGACTTTCGCGCGCGCCATCAATGAGCAGTCAGAGCGCTTGCTGACGCTGCGTGGATTGATGCGACTGAAGCCCGCCGACCAGCCGATTGCGCTGGAAGATGTCGAGCCCGCCTCTGAGATCGTAAAGCGGTTCGCAACTGGAGCCATGAGCTTCGGCTCCATCAGTCGCGAGGCGCACACCACCTTGGCTATCGCCATGAACCGGATCGGCGCGCGCTCGAACACCGGCGAAGGTGGCGAGGAGGCCGACCGCTTCACGCCCCTGGCGAACGGAGATTCCATGCGCTCGGCCATCAAGCAGGTGGCTTCCGGACGCTTTGGGGTCACCACCGAATATCTCGTCAACGCCGACGACATCCAGATCAAGATGGCCCAAGGCGCCAAGCCTGGCGAAGGCGGCCAGCTGCCGGGCTACAAGGTCGATAAGAACATCGCCAGGGTGCGCCACTCGACGCCCGGAGTTGGCCTGATCAGTCCCCCGCCACACCACGACATCTATTCGATCGAGGACCTGGCCCAGCTGATCCACGACCTGAAGAACGTCAATCAACAGGCGCGGATCTCGGTGAAGCTGGTGTCCGAAGTCGGCGTGGGCACCGTCGCGGCCGGCGTCGCCAAGGCGCGCGCCGACCATGTGACGATTTCAGGCTTCGAGGGCGGCACAGGCGCCTCGCCCTTGACCTCACTCACCCATGCCGGTTCGCCCTGGGAGATCGGCTTGGCCGAAACCCAGCAGACCCTGTTGCTAAATGGGCTTCGCACGCGCATCGCAGTTCAGGTTGACGGGGGACTTCGCACGGGCAGAGACGTTGCGATCGGCGCCCTTCTAGGGGCTGACGAGTTTGGTTTCGCCACTGCGCCTCTGATCGCAGCCGGCTGCATCATGATGCGCAAGTGCCACCTCAACACCTGTCCCGTCGGAGTGGCGACGCAAGACCCGGTGCTGCGGGCGCGCTTCACCGGTCAGCCCGAGCACGTCATCAACTACTTCTTCTTCGTGGCCGAAGAGCTGCGCCAGATCATGGCTGAGATGGGGTTCGCCAGCGTCAACGAAATGATCGGCCGCGTCGACCGTCTCGACCTCAACCCGGCGTTGGAGCACTGGAAAGCTCAGGGCGTGGATCTGTCGCGGATCCTCCACGCAGCCCCGGCCCAGGACGCCAGGGGGCTCTGGAACCAGGATCGTCAGAACCACGAACTGGGTAAGGCGCTCGACAACCGTCTCATCGAAGTCGCCAAGGACGCCTTGGAGCACGCAAAGCCCGTGCGTGGTGAGTACGCCGTGCGCAACGTCAACCGCACTGTGGGGGCGATGCTGTCCGGAGAAATCGCCAGGCGATACGGCCATGCCGGGCTTGCCGATGACACCATATCGCTGACGTTTCGGGGGAACGCCGGCCAGAGCTTCGGCGCCTTCGCTGCGCGAGGGCTAACTCTGGAGCTGATCGGCGACGCCAACGATTATGTCGGCAAAGGCCTCTCGGGGGGGCGCGTGGTCGTACGCCAACCCCCAGAGGCGCGTCGCGAGCCCACCCGCAACATCATAGTGGGCAACACGGTGCTTTATGGCGCGATCGCCGGTGAAGCCTATTTTGAAGGGGTGGCCGGAGAGCGCTTTGCAGTTCGAAACTCCGGCGCCGTGGCCGTCGTCGAAGGACTGGGCGACCACGGCTGCGAATATATGACCGGCGGCGTCGTCGTGGTGCTTGGCGACACGGGGCGCAATTTCGCGGCTGGCATGAGCGGCGGGGTGGCCTATGTCTACGACCCAGCTGGCCGCTTCGAGCAGCTCTGCAACCAGGCCATGGTCGACCTGGAGCGGATCGTTGCGGCCACCAGCGCCGCCGCCCATGCGGCCGATGAGGCGGATCGTCCAAGACAACGCTCAGTGTCGGTCGAGAACAACGCCATGGGCGACATGCTTGGCTTCGACGCCGAGCGCCTGAAAATATTGATCGAGCGCCACCACCTGCACACCAAGAGCGCGCGCGCCGCTGAGATCCTGGGGAACTGGGATGTGGCCCTGGCCTCCTTCGTGAAGGTCATGCCGCGCGACTACCGCAAGGCCCTTTTGGATCTTGCTTCTGACCGCAAGGCGGCCGCCGCCGTCGCTGCGGAATAGCCCTCAAGCCCCGGAGCACACACCGATGGGCAAGCCCACCGGCTTTCTCGAGATCGAGCGCCATGATCGCACCTACGAAAAGGTCAGCGCGCGCCTGAAAACCTGGAAGGAATTCGTCCAGCCTCTGCCGCTAAAGGACGTCAGCCAACAGGCGGCGCGCTGCATGGACTGCGGCATTCCGTTCTGTCACCAGGGCTGCCCGGTCAACAATCAGATCCCCGACTTCAACAACCTGGTCTATCGAGACCAATGGAAGGCGGCGCTCGAAAACCTTCAATCCACCAACAACTTCCCGGAGTTCACCGGGCGTGTTTGTCCCGCGCCTTGCGAGGCGTCATGCACGCTCAACATCGACGACAACGCCGTCACGATCAAAACTATCGAGTGTCAGATCGTCGATCGTGGATGGGAAGAAGGCTGGATCACCCCGCAAATGTCGCCGCGCGGAACCGGCAAGCGCGTCGCTGTCGTCGGATCAGGTCCCGCCGGTCTTGCCTGCGCCCAGCAACTGGCCCGCGCCGGTCATGCCCCGACCGTCTTTGAGAAGTCGGACCGGATCGGGGGGCTCCTGCGCTACGGCATTCCCGACTTTAAGATGGAAAAGCACCTCATCGATCGGCGCATCAAACAGATGGAGGCCGAGGGCGTTATCTTCCGCACCGGCTTTGAGGTGGGCGTGACGGTAAGCGTCCAGCGACTTCTCGATGACTATGACGTCCTGGTCATGGCTGGCGGCGCCGAGGCGGGACGCAACCTTGAAGTGACGGGACGTGAACTGGGTGGCGTTCACTTCGCCATGGAGTTCCTCACCCAACAAAACAAGCGCAACGCCGGCGACAGCGAAGCCATCGCAGCGCCGGGCGGGACGATTTCTGCGGCCGGAAAACATGTCGTGGTGATCGGTGGCGGCGACACCGGCTCGGACTGTATCGGCACGTCAAACCGGCACGGCGCGACGTCGGTCACCCAGCTTGAGATCATGCCCCAGCCGCCCGAGCGTGAAGATAAGCAGCTGACCTGGCCCGACTGGCCGTTGAAGATGCGCACCTCATCCAGCCAGGAGGAGGGCTGTGATCGTGATTTCGCGATCGCCACCAAGCGCGTCCTTGGCGAGAACGGTTCCGTCTCCGGGCTCGAATGCGTGCGTCTGGAATGGGGCGCTGGCGAAGATGGCCGGCTGCGAATGCAAGAGGTCGCTGGCTCGCAATTCACCTTGAAGGCCGATCTTGTACTGTTGGCGATGGGGTTCACCGGGCCGCGCTCGGCAGGCTTAGTGGAAAGCGCCGGCGTCGCGCTCGATGCGCGCGGCAACGTCGCTGCTAACGTCACGAATTACCAGACCTCGGTGCGCAACATTTTCAGCTGTGGCGATATGCGTCGCGGCCAGTCGCTGGTGGTGTGGGCGATCCGCGAAGGTCGTCAATGCGCCAGAGCGGTGGATGAAGCCCTGATGGGCGCTTCGAAACTCCCCCGCTAAACCTTCGTTCCCCGAGCCGCGGCGCAAGGGTCAGGCGGCGTCGGCGGCGGTCAGCGGGCGCGCGGCGCGGACAGACAGCAAGGTGTCGTAGAGCTCCGCGATCCCCAGGGGCTTGGCCAGATGTGCGTCCATGCCCGCCGCCAGGTATTCGGCGACCTGGTGTTTCATGACATTGGCTGAAAGGGCGACGATGGGCGTCCGCGCCATTCCAGCCCCCGTTTCCCGCCGGCGGATTTCCCGGGTCGCTGCGACGCCGTCCATCTCGGGCATCTGGATGTCCATCAAGACCAGATCGAAGCGTTCGCGTGACAGAACCTCGACGGCTTGGCGTCCGTTGTTGACGATGACCGGTTGCAGGCCTAGCGAATGAAGCACCGTCTTGAGTACGAGTTGGTTGGTGGCGTTATCCTCTGCGGCCAAGATCCGCAGTCCTTCCAATATGTTCGCCTCGACCTGCTGTGCAGCGCTCGGCGGCGCCGGTAAGGGAGAGACCGGGCCCAGCCACGCCAGCGGCAGTAAGACCTGAAACTGCGTACCCTCGCCAAGCTGGCTCTCGACGCTGATCGAGCCCTCCATAAGCTCGACGATCTGCTTACAGATGGTCAGCCCGAGCCCCGTGCCGCCGAAGCGGCGGGTCATGCTGTTGTCGGCCTGAATGAACTTGTCGAACAGCGTGGAAAGCGCCTGCGGCGCAATTCCGATGCCGGTGTCGCGGATGGAGACTGAAAGCGCTTTGCCGCCGGGTCTCGAGACACCTGCAATCTCCACTCTGACTTCACCGTGGTTGGTAAACTTCAGGGCGTTTGAAATGAGGTTGTAGAGCACCTGGCGCACGCGCACTGAATCGCCCCGCCAAAGCCCCTTAGCCGCCTCGTCGATCGACATTGAAAACGAGACGCCGCTCGTATTGGCGACCGAGGTGAAGGTTGCGTAGGCGCCTTGCGCAACCTCTTCGATGTCGAACGGGGCCGCTTCAAGCTCCATCCGGCCCGCTTCAATCTTCGACAGATCCAGCAGATCATTGAGCACCGACAAGAGCGTGGCCCCGGATTTCTGAATGACCTCCAGTTGTTCGGCCTGGGTTGGATTGAGCGCAGACGTGGACAAGACCTGGGCCATGGCCAGAACGCCGTTCAGCGGCGTGCGGATCTCGTGGCTCATGTTGGCGAGGAACTGGGACTTGACCACGTTGGCCTCTTCGGCGGCGTCGCGTGCGGTCGTCAGCTCGCTCAGTGTTTGCTTGAGCGTCCGGTCGTAATCTTGCAGCTCTCCCAGGAGCGCGTTGAAGCCGCGGGTCAATTCACCCAGTTCGTCGTTCGATCTTGGCGTGACCCGCACGGAGAAGTCCTTAGTGCGACCAACCTGAGCGATCGTCTGCTCCAGATCGTGCAACGGACCCAGCATGCCGCGCACGATGGCGCGCGCAAAAAACCCCGACAGGGTCGCGCTAACCAGCGCCATGCTGAGCGCAAAGAAGACGTTGCGGGAAAGTCCGGCCCGCACGGAGGCCTCGCTCGCAAAAAGGATGAGCTCGCCGGCCTTTCTGCCCTCAAGGCTCACCGGCAGATGGAGTTCGAGATGTCCATCGCGATAGGCGGCTTTTTCCTGGTTGGCGCCGGAAGCCTGAAGGCGGGCCGTGCGCCGTCCCTTCGGGGCCATGTCGAGCCTTTGGCCGCCAAGCGAGACGTAGCTTGCGGCCAGCGCGAGATCATCATTTTCGAAAATGGCTTCGGCCTTGGCTGCAGCTCGGGCGTCATGGGTCTCGACGGCGAGGCTTGCGGCTGTTGCAAGGCTGCGCGCGTCACTCAACTGATCCTTGATAAGGTCGGCGCGATCTGCGGAGGTGTCTTGCCACTCAAGCGGAGCACAGGTCAGCACAAGAGCGCCAACTGTCACGCCAATACAGAGGGACATGATCTTTATGGAAAGAGAATTCTTTCGATAAGGCCTTATAAAGGATAGTACATCTCTTGCCGCGCGCATCATGTATTTATGTAATGTTGACATGAGTTTTGAGATGTTGCTTCTATATTATTGGTCTTAGGTCAACATTCTCGTATAGGTTTTCATATATTTTATTAACAGAAATAATAGGTAGAACTACGTAAATCTATATTGGAATATTCTGCGCGGCCGAACTGGCCCTGAGCGCTTGCGTCAGGCCCTTGGTTCTCCCTCAGGTGCGCATTTCGCGGCCGCAAGCTGATTGAGGTTCCTCCCATTGTTGAGGCCATGGGATATGACAGCCTAAAGGCCTGGTCGGCTGTTTCGGCCGGGACCGCCGAGGTGCAGAGGTTCTGAATGCAGGTGCGTTGCGTTGTCGATGCGAAGGATCGTCTCGGCGAGGGCCCGTGCTGGTCTGAGCGCGAAGGCCGGCTCTACTGGTTTGATATCAAGGGTCGACGCCTTGCCTGGTACGAGCCCGAAACCGATGTCCGCGGGGCGTTTGATCTGCCGCTGCGCGCCAGCGCCGCAGCGCCGCGGGCGGCCGGTGGGCTGATCATGGCCACGGAAAAGGGCCTGGCTTTCTGCGATCCCATCGCCGGCACGCTTGAGATCGTGCGCCCTTTCTCGCTGCCGCCGGGTTTTCGAACAAACGATGGGAAGATCGATCTCGACGGGAATTTTTGGTGGTCAACAATGGATGACGATCACGGCCGCACGCCGGGCGCCGTTTTTCGAACCTCGCCCCAGCTGGAGACGCAGCGGATGCTGGATGGCGTGCACATTCCCAACACCATCTCGGTGAGCCCAGACGGGCGAAAGCTCTATATGGCTGATTCACGGCTTCAGACGATTTTCGCCCACGAGATTGGAGATCTAAGCAAGTTCCGACGCTTCGCGCATACGGCGGGCGAGCCAGGCAGTCCCGACGGCTCGGCCGTGGACGCCCACGGGTATCTCTGGAATGCTCAATGGGGGGGATGGCGGCTGGTGCGCTATGCCCCCGATGGTCAGACCGACATGATCATCCAGATGCCAGTGCAACAACCCTCGAGCTGTGCGTTTGGCGGTCGCGACATGACAACGCTCTTCGTCACCAGCGCATGGGACGAACTTTCACCGCAGGCGCGCGCGAGCCAGCCCATCGCCGGCGGGCTCTTTGCAATCGAAACCGGCGTTAAAGGGCTGGCGCTGCCGGTCTTTGCAGGATGAGGTGGTTTGCTCCGCACCTTGGTGTTGCGCGCAGCCGTTTGGACATGCAATCGGGCCGCGCCAGATGACCAAGAAACCGTTGCGCTCCACTCGCAGCTTTGGAAAGCCCGATCGCGACGGCTTCATCCATCGAAGCTGGATCAAAGCAACCGGGCTTCCCGAACACGTCTTCGATGGACGTCCCATCATTGGCATCGCCAACACATGGTCGGAATTGGTCACCTGCCAGAGCGGACTTCGCGAGCTCGCCGATTTCGTAAAGCGCGGGATCTGGGAGGCCGGCGGGGTTCCTATCGAGTTTCCAGCGATGTCGCTTCCCGAAACGCAGATGCGGCCCACGGCCATGCTGTTTCGCAACCTCCTGGCTATGGAAGTCGAAGAGTCGATCCGCGCCAACCCCATCGACGGCGTCGTCCTGATGGGGGGGTGCGACAAGACCACGCCAGGTCTGCTGATGGGGGCGGCCAGCGTCGACCTGCCCGCGATCTTCGTCTCGTCCGGCGCCATGCTGAATGGAAAATTCGAAGGTCGTGACATTGGCTCGGGAACCGATGTTTGGCGCTTCTCCGAAGCCGTCAGAGCCGGCGAGATGAGCCTGGAGGCGTTCATGAGCGCTGAAGCCGCAATGAGCCGCTCGGCCGGCGTTTGCAACACCATGGGAACGGCCTCGACGATGGCCTGCCTGACCGAGGCGCTCGGCATTTCCTTGCCTTACAACGCCGCACTTCCTGCTGTTGATTCGCGGCGCAAGGTGCTGGCCCACATGAGCGGAAACCGCATCGTCCAGCTGGTGAAGGACGATGTGAAGCCCTCTTGCATCATCACCCGCCAGGCCTTCGAGAACGCAATCCTCATGCACGCCGCGATCGGGGGGTCGACCAATGCGGTCGTTCACCTTCTGGCGCTGGCTGGCAGGCTGGGCGTGGCGCTTACGCTGGACGATTTCGACTGCATCGCCCGAGATGCGCCGCTGCTGGTCAACCTGATGCCGTCAGGCCAATTTCTGATGGAGGACTTTTGCTATGCAGGCGGGGCGGCTGCGGTGGCCAAAGAGCTTGGCCCGCTCTATCGACGCGAGGCGCTCACTGTCAGCGGAAAGACCCAGGGCCAGATCGCCGACGCCGCAAGCGTCACCAACCGCGCGGTGATCGCAAGCCTGCAAGCCCCAATCGGCCCCTCATCAGGCGTCTGGGTTTTAAGAGGCAATCTCTGTCCGCAGGGCGCGATCCTCAAGCCTAGCGCTGCAACGCCGGGCCTGCTCGCCCACCGCGGCCGCGCGGTGGTCTTCGAAGACATTGAAGACTACCACGCCCGTATCGATGACCCCGACCTTGAGGTCGATGCGACATCGATCTTGGTGCTGAAGGGTTGCGGCCCCAAGGGCTATCCGGGCATGCCTGAGGTGGGCAACATGGGTCTGCCGCCGAAGCTGCTGGAAAAGGGCGTCACCGATATGGTGCGCATCTCCGACGCGCGCATGAGCGGCACGGCCTATGGAACTGTCATCTTGCACGTTGCGCCGGAGTCCGCAGCGGGGGGACCGCTCAGCCTGGTGCGCAACGGTGATGAAATCGCCCTCGACGGACCCAATCGATCGCTCTCGCTCCTGGTCGACGACGCCGAGCTGGCGCGCCGACGCGCAGCCTGGGAAAGCGCCCAGCAGCCTTCAAAATATACCCGCGGCTGGTATAGGCTCTACATCGACACGGTCCTGCAGGCTGACAGCGGCGTCGATCTCGACTTCCTGGTGGGGAAATCCTCCCCCGACGTTTCGCGAGAATCCCACTGATGGCGCTTGGCTGCGTCTGGCGGTCTGAAAGCACGGGCGGCGCAGCCTTCTGCAGCCAGGTCATCGCGCGCAATGACCTGCGAGCCATGAAAAGCCGCGTCGGCCTTGTTGACGCAAGGCCCGCCTGATGGCGAAGGCCGTTCTTCTGGCATGCGATTGGGGCACGACGAACCTTCGCGCCTGGACCCTTGACGCCCAAGGCTGCGTGGTCTCGCAGCGGGATTTTCCGCTGGGCGTCGCTAAGCTGGCGCGCGGTGAGGCGGCGCTTCGCTTTGAGGCCGAGGTTCGCCCGAGCCTGAGCGCCCAGATGCTGCCCGCGGTTCTTTGCGGGATGGTCGGCTCCAACCTTGGCTGGGCTTCGGTTCCCTATCTGCAATGTCCAGCGCAGCTTAGTGACCTCGCCACAGGCCTGACCAAGGTCGCCCAAGACGTCTGCATCGCGCCGGGTCTTCGCTGCGAAGGCGTCGCCGGCTCGCCCGATGTCATGCGAGGTGAAGAAACCCAGATCTTCGGATGGCTCGCACAGCATCCGACGCGTCAAGCCGGCCGGGTGTTGCTTTGCCACCCCGGCACCCACACAAAATGGGTGCTCATCGAGGACGGCTGCATCGTGCGATTTACGACAGCGATGACCGGAGAACTGTTTGCAGTCCTAAGCGCCCACAGCGTCCTGAAGAGCGATGGACGGGTCGCTGACGAGGGCGCTTTCGAGCTGGGTCTGGCGGCTGCAGGGCAGGGGGATGGTCTTGCCGCGCGCCTTTTTACGGCGCGCGCGCGGGTCGTGGGCGCTGACGCGGCGGCCCAAAGCACCCCCAGCTATCTCTCCGGGCTTTTGATTGGCGCAGAAGTCGCGAGCGTTCCGCAGCTTTTGGGCGTCCCGGCAAAGCGCGTTGTGCTCCTAGGCGATGCAGCCCTTTGTGGGCGCTACCGCCAGGCGCTCTTGCGAAACGGAGCCCAGGTCGAGGTCTTCGACGGCCAAGCCGCAGCGATCGCCGGGCTTTTTGCGCTGGCTCAGGCTTCAGCTTAACTGGAACTTCAGGAGGAGTAAGGCGATTATCGCGCCCATGGATCGGGGAACAAAGTCCACGGTGCTCGTCACCGGAGGCGCAGGCTATATCGGCGCGCATACAGCCAAGGCCCTGCATGAGCAGGGATACTTGCCCGTCGTCTATGACAATTTGAGCTCGGGCTTTCGCGAAGCTGTGCGCTGGGGGCCTTTGGTCCATGGCGATATCCGCGACGCCGCAGCGTTGAGCGAGGCGATCGAGACCTATGACATCAAGGCGGTCATCCACTTCGCCGGCCTGATCGAGGTGGGGCGTTCGACGGTCAAGCCGGACCTTTTCTGGGAGATCAATGTCGCCGGCACGATCAACCTTTTGAAGGTGATGCGCGAGCGCGAGGTCAAACGCCTGGTCTTCTCCTCCAGCGCCGCGGTCTATGGTCAGGGCGATCGCAGCGCACAGGAAACGATTGCAGAGGATGGGTTGAAAGCGCCGGCCAGCCCCTATGGCGACACCAAACTTGCAGCTGAGTGGATGATCGCCGCCCAATGCCGGGCCTACGGATTGACCGCGGTGGCGCTGCGCTACTTCAACGCCGCCGGCGCCGATCGCTCAGCCCTGATCGGCGAAGCCCACGAACCCGAAACCCACCTGATCCCCTTGGCGATCGCGGCGGCCTTGGGCGATGGACGGCCGCTGACCGTGTTTGGTCAGGCTTTTCAGACCCCAGATGGAACCTGCCTTAGGGACTATATCCACGTCACGGACCTGGCCAGCGCCCACGTGGCGGCCCTCAAGGTCGAGCTTGGCGAAGGCGCATTTGAAGCCCTCAACGTCGGAACCGGCGAAGGGCGCTCGGTGATGCAGGTGGTCGACGCCGTGGCCCGCGCCGCGGGATGCGCAGTCCCACATAGCATGGGCGAGCCAAGGGCCGGCGACCCGCCCAGCTTGGTGGCCAATGCATCGCGCGCACGGGCTTTGTTGGGCTGGACCCCGCAGCATTCCTCGCTTCGCGAGATTGTCGAAGACGCGTTGCGCTGGGAACGAAGTCCAGCTTTTGGTTGCGGCGTTCGCGGCGCGACGGGCCGGCGAAGCGCACAAATCGTCATTCCAACCCGCTGATCAGCGACAACGCTGCGGCGAATAGCGCTGCCGTAACGGTCGTGATTTCTGGTGTGGCGCCTTGCCTTCGGGGCTGCAATGCTCAAGGTTTGGGGCGTGAAGGGATCACCATGGGCCAAGTCAACGGCATGCGGGCTAGGGAGTTAGCCCAAAATCTGGTGGAAGTTCTTGCATCCTACGAGGAAGAGCTGATCGCCCTCGAACGCGAAGCTCCCATGGTGGGACAGTTGCGGCGGGCTGTGGGAATAGCAATTGCAGAAGCATGTTACATGGTCACTGACCAGGATGTTGCTCCGGCCGAATGGTCGCCGCCAGCTGATGGTCCGACCCACGCCGGCTAACTTTTCGGAGATATCATGACCCGCAAGCCCGAGGCGCTCGCCGATCCCATCGACATCGCAGTTGGAGCGAGGATTCGGCTATTGCGCAAGGTCCGCGGGATGTCCCAGCAGGCGCTCGCAGAGGCCGCGGGGGTCACGTTCCAGCAGATTCAGAAATACGAGCGTGGCGCCAATCGCGTCAGCGCCTCCATGCTGTCGCGCATCGCCTCGACGCTTAGGACGCCGGTCTCCGAAATGTTTGGGGAGGCCAGCCCAACCAGCGGCTCCATCGATGATGTCGCGGACTTGCTTTCAGAACCCGGCGCGCTGGAATTGCTGCGCGCCTATTCCATGCTGCCGCGCGGTGCGTCGCGGGCCGCACTCGTCGACTTCGTTCGCACTCTCAAGTCCTGCGGCGCTGACTAAGCGCATTTTTGGTGCTGATCGCGCTGGCGCTGGACGAAACTGGATGTCAGCGGCCGGAAGACCAAAGTGCGTGGCTCAGAACTCCGACCCGCGCTTCGATCGCTGCGGCCGCGTCGAGGCAGAGATCTTCTCGGAAGCGCGAGCCGATTAATTGCACGCCGACGGGGTTGCCATGGGCCAAGCCCGCCGGCGTGACCGCGACGGGAAGACCTAATACGCTGATGGCGGACACCACCCGGGTGTCGTTTCTGAAAAAGGCGCGCAGCGCTTGATCGCCCTGCAGGTCGGCGTTCACCGCCGGCGTTCCTCTGGTTGAGACCGGCGTCAGGATGAGCGGATAGGTCTCAAGAAACATAAGCCACTCGCGCAGGATCCTTGAGCGATCGGCGAGGGCTCTCATATATGCTTGCCCGTCGAGGATCTCGGCCATTCCAAGCAGGCCGTTGAGCGCCTGGATGAAGTCTGGGCTGCCCACCTCGCGCATTTGCCCAACCTGAAGGGTTTCGATCTCGGTCGAGATCAGGTCGCACCAGAGCTTCCACGCCACCGTGATGTCGGGCGTTTGGGTCTCGCTCACCGCATAGCCCGCGTCGGACAGGTAGTCGGCCGCCCGACGGACCAGCGCGATAACCTCTGGGTCGGTCTCGATGTCGGGAGGCAATTTCGCCAGCGCGACCCTTATGGGCCTGGCGACCGGCGGACCCTTTAGCGGAGCAGGAACCCACCAGGGGTCGCGTGGGTCACGCCTACTCATGACCTCCAGCCCAAGCCGGACATCTGCGACTTCGCGCGCCAAGGGCCCTTGCGTCGACATCAGCTGGGCCATCATGGGACGCTCGGTCGCAGCGCTTGGATTGTAGGCCGCGATACGCCCCTGGGTAGGTTTCAGCGTCGAGATTCCGTTGAAGGCCGCAGGGCACCGCAATGATCCGCCAATGTCGTTTCCGTGCGCGATGGCGCCGATGCCGGCGGCGATTGAGGCCGCAGCGCCGCCGGACGAGCCCCCACAGCTAATTGTCCGATCCCATGGATTGAGGGTCAGGCCGTGGAGGGGATTGTCGGTGAAGGCGCGCAGCGAAAATTCCGGTGTATTGGTCAGCCCAAGGATAATCGCACCGGCCGCTCTGAAGTTGGCGGTGACCGGGGAATCCTGCCTGGCGATGTTGGAGCCAAAGGCTGCGACCCCATTGGAGTTGGCCTGACCCTCGACATCGATATTGATCTTGAGGGTGACTGGGACGCCGTGGAGCGGTCCAAGTTCTTCCCCCCGGCCTTGGGCTTGGTCGGCGGCGCGCGCCGCAGCGAGCGCCGTCTCGCTGAGGTCGACGACGACAGCGTTGATCTGAGGGTTTACGGCGCGCAGTCGCTCGATATGGGCGCCAAGGACGTCTTGGCTGGACACCTGACGAGCTTTGATCGCCTTGGCCGTCTCCACGGCTGACCATCGCCAGATCGGAACCGAACCCATGGTCGCTAAGGGCCTTCAGGCATGGGCGCCAAGCACAGCCGTCGCCCGATCCTTGATAGCCTTATAGTCCACCTTGCCGTTGGGGGCCCGGCCAATGGTGTCTACAAGCACCAGATCGCGCGGCGCCTTATAGCCTGCCAGCGTTGTGCGCACGTGCGCGCAGAGCTCGGCCAGGGTTGGTCGGGCGAGGCCGTCGGTCTCGACGACAGCGCAGATGCGCTCGCCAAATCGCGGGTCTGGCAAACCAACCACGACGGCGTCACGCACCACCGGATAGGTCTTGAGCGCTTCTTCGACCTCCTCCGGGAAGACCTTCTCGCCGCCGGTGTTGATGCAGACCGAGCCGCGTCCCAGAAGCTTCAAAGTTCCGTCCGCATTCACTTCGGCCCAGTCGCCAGGAATGCTCCAACGCACGCCTTCGATCGTGCGGAAGGTCTTGGCGGTCTTTTCTTCGTCCTTGTAGTAGCCGCGGGGCAAGAGACCCATGACCGCCACAAGGCCGCGTTCGCCAGAACCGGGCTGAACGCGGCGGCCATCTTCTGCAAAGACCACGCAATTGGGACCGGGCAGGAAGGCGGCGGTCTTGGCTTCAGCGCCTGGCGCGGAAGCTGAAATACCCAAGCCCACGGCTTCGGAGGAGCCGAAGCTGTCGAAGATCATGGCGTTTTTCGCGTGACGAAGCAGGCCGTGCTTGTTTTCCTGGCTCCACATCGAGCCGGAGGAGCTCATCGTGCGGATCGCTGAGAGATCCCAACGCTCGGGGCTGTTTTCGAGGGCCTCCAGCATCGGCGTTGAGAACGCCAGGCCCACGATGACGATGGCGTTCGCCTTCAGGCGTTCGGCCTCGTCCCAAAGCTCAAGGGCATTGAACTTGCGCGATGGAAGCGTGGCGGCCGTCCCGCCTTGATTGAAGCAAATCAGATTGGAAAACTGGCCCGTGCCATGCATGAGCGGGCAGGCGATCAGTGAAATCGGTCGCAGATGTTCCGGCGACTGAATTCGCGCAATCAGCTCTTCGATTGAAGCTGCCGGAGGAATGCCAAGCGCTGCGTTGCCGCCGGCGCCAATGACATTGAAAAGGTCATCTTGCGCCCACATGACGCCCTTAGGCATACCGGTTGTGCCGCCGGTGTAGAGCAACAGCAAATCGTCTCCTGAACGGCCCCAAGGCGCTTTGACGGGTCGTTGCGCCGGAACCTCGGCGACCACGGCGTCATAGTCGCTCGCCCAGGCCGGAACGCGGTGTCCGGGTTCGGCCACCGCGACCCATGCCTTGACCCGCGTCAGGCGGCCCCGGATCTTCTCAAGCACCTCGGTGAAACTGGCGTGGAACACGACAGCTTGGGCGTCGGCGTTGTCGAAGAGGTAGAAGAGTTCCTCCGGGCCATAGCGGTAGTTGGTGTTGACCGGCGCAAAGCCGCCCTTGAAAGCGGCGTAATAGCTCTCGATGTACTCAGGGCCGTTATAGAGAAAGGCGGCGACCTTGGCCTGATGGTCCAGGCCCTGGGCGATAAAGTACGCGGCAAGCGCATCTGCGCGCGCATCGAAGTCCGCCCAACTTATGATCCGATCACCTTGGATGTGGGCCGCCAGGTCAGGTTGAACGGCGGCGATGGCCTCCCAGACATCGGCGAAGGTCCAAGAACTCACTACATCCTCCGTTATGTCGTCTTCTTGCGGCCTCAAGTTGGCGACTTTGGCGCCGGGGAAGTCAACCGTCGCAGATCAGATCAGATCAGATCGGCAGCGCTGTGGTGCATTTGATCTGCTCCATGGCGAACGAGGAGCTCACGTCCTGCAGCGGCGCAGCGGAGATCAAGCGTTTATAGAAGGCGTCATAGGCTGCGATGTCTTTGACGACGACTTTCAGGAGATAGTCGGTCTCCCCCGACATGCGGTAGAATTCGACGACTTCCGCCAGGCCGGCCGCACCCTTGGCGAAAGCGTTCAGCCACGCCTCGTCGTGACGACTTGTGCGGATCGAGACAAATACGACCAACCCCAGGTCAAGTTGATCGCGAGCCAGGATCGCCACGCGTTTTTCGATGACCCCAGCATCGGTCAGGCGCTTCACCCGCTTCCAGCAGGGGGTCTGCGAGAGGCCAGCCCGTTCAGCCAGCTCCGCGATGGGGATCGTGGCGTCGACCTGCAACTCCCGCAAGATTCTGCGGTCAATCTGATCGAGAATGAAATCCATCTGATTTCGCCTATATGTGGAACCACATTCTACGCTGCAGCAAGGGTTGAGGCGAGGGGCGCCAGGGGGCGGCGCTCAAGCACCCGTCTTCTCGCCCTTCATCGCGATCGGTTTGGCTGGGAGCAGGCTCCAGCGCCCGGCTGATAGCGGCCAATTTGTCGCCGCCGCCTGGCCTAATCGTCCGCACGCCGCCTAAATTGGCGGCCGTATCACCCAAGTTGGAGCGCGCCTGAAGGGGCCCAGGCGCCGTTATAAAAAGGGCGCAATACGAGGGTTTTGCACAACTTGAGAGCGTTCTTGCGTTTCTCTAGGTGACGTGAGGCGCCTTGCGGTCCTAGCATGCCCTTAAGCGACTCAGTTTCACGCACTTCCGACGTGTGGCCGCAGACGCCTAATATTTAGCTGGGGGAGCCCATCAATGGCCGAAGCCAAGAAGACCAACGCTCTGCAAAAGCCGCTGACTCCGTCGCCGGAATTGGCCGCGGTGGTTGGCCCGGGGCAACTGTCCCGGGGCGAAGTTGTTTCGAAGATCTGGGTCTATATCAAGCAGAACAACCTGCAGGACCCAAAGAACAAGCGTGATATCATGGCCGATGCAAAGCTGAAGCCGGTCTTTGGCGGCAAGGATAAGGTCAGTATGTTCGAAATGAACAAGCATCTTGCTGGCCATCTGAAGTAGCCGAGTTCCTGCATCGGCGGCGATTTGCGCCGCCGCGCAGCACGAATGCATGGACCCCGCACGGCGCTCGCCCGGCGGGGTCTTTTGTTGTTTGACGTCGAATATTTTTCCAGCTTGTGCGCCAAGATTTAACCGTCATAGGGCACCCTTGACACGGCAAGGTTGCGCGGAGGAGGCGGAGTTGGCCGAGAGCGCCGTCAAGGCGGGTCCAAAGGAAGCGGCGGGCGCACGCCCAGCCTCCGAGGGCGCGCAGCTTGGGGCGCTTGCCAGGGCGCAGTTATCGGGCGCCTTGCGTCTGGTGTCCGGCGACGTCGCCGAGGAAGTTGAACGCCTCTGCGAAGCGCATCTGATCTCGGCCGGCAAGGTCAGCATCATCTCGCTCGAGAAGATCCAACACCGCTTTGGTGGGCGATGGGTCAAGCGAAGGGACGAGGTCTTCGGCTTTGCCGATAAGGTCCTGGCGCGTAGGCTGGGACGCCGGGGCGTGTCGCTGAGGGTCTCGGATAGCGATTTCCTGGTGGTGCAACCGGGCCAGGGGCGCATAGCCGGCCAGGCGGCCTGCCTGGGCTGCCTGCAGGAAATTCACAGCCAGTTCCTCGGCGACGCCTCCCACGCCGTGCGGGAAATTCTACAGGTCACGCGCATTGGGAAGGGTCGGCTTGAAGCCCAGGCGGTGGACGAGGCCGAGGTCGAAGGCTTCAACTTGGGCGGAAACCTTGAATTTGGCGCCCAGGCGGGTTCCGTCTTGGCGGCGTTTGACGCCGACGACGGCTCTGGCCAGCGGCTGCTCAACCGCTGGAACCCCTTTGTCGCTGCCGATGGTCGCACACTGCGAATTTCCGCGACGCTGGAGCCGGTCTACGAGCTGAAGGCGTTCACACGCATCGGGTTTCGGATGATCCGGCGGGTGATTGTCGTAGAGACCGGCGAGGAGTTATCGGGGCGACAAATCTCCGCCCTGGCGACCATGGATCTGCTCCGCGTCGACCTGGCCACGATCATTCGGGGCATTGACCGTCTCAGGGCGGAAAGCGGCGGCGAACAACAACTTAGTCTGATCGTCCCTGTCTCGTTTTCAAGCCTGTCCAACCCGCGCGGACGCGCGCGCCTGGTAGACCCGGTGCGCGAAGCTGCGACTTTGGTGAAGCTCGGGGTGATTTTGGAAGTGGCAGACATTGAAGGTGTCCCGCAAAGCGCATTGCTGGAGGTCACCTCGCTTCTGCGCCCGCTCTCGCTGCTGGTGGTGGGGCGGCTGGCTCACGCCACCGCCGGGGTGATGGCGCGCTTGTCAGGCTCGGGGTTCCAGGCTCTGTCATTTGAATGCCCGCATGGCCAAGTCGGCGAGGCGGAATTCCTCGGATGGGCCAGCGCCACCATCCAGGCGGCGCGAAAAGTCGCCAAATCCGTGCTGGTCTATCGCGCAGGCTCGATGAAGCGGGCTGGCGTTTTAGCCTCGCTGGGAACAACCCACGTCAGTATCGACGCCGTCTAAGGGCCGGAACGATCGGCGCTTCGAGCGTTGAGCTCAATAACGCTGATAGACGCCTTTCAGCGGGACCTGACCGATGCCGGGCCTGGAGAAATCGCAAACCCCGGTTGGGAAAATCGCCTTCAACCGCTTGAGCTGATCTGGTGAGAACTTCACCTTGTAGTCGGCCGGCTTCACCGGCTTCAGCTGGCATTTGAGCACGTCGTTGGCGATCGGCGCGCCGGCTTGAATGCGCGGTTCAGAATGGTTGGGGTAGGTGGCGTTATAGCCGCCGACGCCGTCCCAGCTCGCCTTTTCAACGTGCTTGACGCCCTGGGCGTCAAAGTAGGCGTCCTTGGCCTGGGCGGGCTTGTGACGCACCACCTTGGCGTGGGTCAGAGGAGACGGGTCGTTGACGATGGCGTCGAGCCACTGGCTCATCGCATCGAGCGCCTGGACGGCCATCAATTCGCGCCCCTTGGCGACGATGGGATCATTGCGCGGGCCGCCCAACGAACCGCCCGGGCCCACCCAGAAAACCTCGTTGTCGCCGTCGCCGTTGGCTTTGATCAGACGCGCGCGGATGGTCATGTCGCGTTCGCGGCTATGAATATCGCCGAGCGGGTCGTTGTAGGTGCGATAGTGAATGATCGGGACACGCGCCAATCCCCCGCCGCCGCCGTTCAGAAGACCAGACGCATAGGCCGCCTTCAAAGCCACAGGGTCGCCCTGTGAGCGATGCTCGGCAAACCCGCCGTCATCGTCATAGCCGCCAATTTTCTCATTGAGCGCCAGGAACTCGTCAACGCTGATCACGCCGGCGTTCAGGCCCTTAAGACCGTACTGCAGGCCGACATTGTCCTCGGTCTTGCGCGCATAGCCGCTCTTGGGGTCGCGGCCATAGATGTTGACCCGCCAATCGGCGAGCGCGCACCGCGCACCCTTGGGATTGGTCTTGGGGTCCCAGACCAGGCTTTGATCCTTCAGATCGCAGCCGGGCTTATTCCCGGAGTTCGAGACGGGCACGAACGAGGCTTCCCACGCCCGGCAGGTTCCTGGCGTGAAGCCTTCGACGGCGGTCTTCTTCTCCTCACTCCAGGTCTTACCTGCATCCGACTTCCAGAAGCGTTGCAGGATGCCGCAATCGGCGGTGTGCAGCGTGCTATCTGGGAACGAGAGCGAAGGCTGTAGGCCATCTAGGAGCCCCGGATAGATCTCAGTGATCGTCAATTGCTGGATCGCGCCGCCCGAGCCCCCAAAGCCGACCGTCCATTTCGGGACCCCGTGGGTCTTGATGAAATGCTCCTTGAGCATCATCAGGGTCTCCCCTTGCAGGACGGCGTTGGCGTGCAGGTTATTGACGAGCTCGGTGGCGACCATGTGGGCGAAGCCGCGAGACAGGAAAAGGTCGTTGAGCGCGGCCTCGGCGGTATTGACGCCTTGGTTGTATTTCGCCCCTGCGCCGCCGCCGAAGCTTACCGCCAGGCGATGGTTCCAGCCCTTGGGATCGTCCAACATGGCGATCCGATAGATGGTCCGGTTGAGGGTTCCGGACTCCACCCGAACCACATAGGGCACGCTTGCCCCATCAACCCGCGCCACGGCGAGGTCGGCCGGACGGGTCGAAGCGGTGGGCAGGGGTTTGAATGCGCCGCTCGTCGTTCGGTAGAAGTAGTCGGTGCGCGGGGCCGCCGAACAGGCCTGGTCGAGAGGCTTTCCAAGACCGGATTCTTCTGTTCGGCACTCATAAGGCATGATCTGGGGACCCGACAGGATGGGTCCGGTGATCGGGTGATCGGTAAGCGTCAGGCTCGTCTTGGCCGCACCGGCGCTGGCCGCCAGCCTATTTTTTCCAAGCGTGAGGCCCTTGATCAGACCCCGCAGGGTCTGCGTCGCAGGATCCAGCTTAAGCTCGCCTGAAACGTCCTGCCCGTTCAGGGTCAATTTCACGCCCCGTGCGGGCCCGCGCACCTCGATCAGGGCGTCGTCGCCGCTGATCATGTCGGGCCGCGACGAGAGCACCCGCAGCGACAGGGGCGCGGTCTTGTCGGCGGCGTGAGCCGCGGTGGCGAAATTCAGCGCGATCAGAAGGGTGGTGGCGATGAGCTCTCGGAGACTGCGCCGCATAATCGCCAATCCTTTGCAAGACGTTCTCGCGAGCTTGGCCGTTCAAGGTTCTAAAGGCAACGGCTGCTAACCGCCCATCGGGGAGATCTCAAAGGAGGGCGTTTGGCGGTTGGATCGCTTCAGCCCAGCCGGTGTTTTCACCTTGGGCCGCGCGACCCTTAACCGGTGATTTCTGAAGGCCTGCGATGGGTGTCGAATTCATCCATGGTTTCAATAACGAAGATTAACCCCATTCGTTAGGAGGGATGAAACCGAGAGCGGCTAGCTTCGTGGTCATGCACGTGAAAGATTTCATTCGGCGGGCATGCCGCATCGTCGCGGCCGACGCCAAGGGCGGCAATGTCGCAATGGTCTTTGCGCTGGCGATGCCGATGGTGATCGGCGGCGCAGGTCTCGCGGCGGAAACCAGCTACGACTACTATCAGAAGATTCATCTTCAAGCCGCCGCCGATGCGGCGGCCTATGCGGGCGCCCTGGAGGACCGCGCAGGTTCAAACGCTGCGACCATTGATAGTGCGGCGGCTGCACAGGCGACGACCAACGGCTGGTCATCATCAACCGGTACGATCACCGTCAATTCGCCGCCGCTGTCGGGAAGTCATCAGACCGCCAACGCTGTTGAAGTTAAGCTCACGATGGGGGCTCCGCGGTTCTTCTCGGCAATTTTCAGCACGGCCCCGGTCACCATCGGGGTCAGGGCGGTCGCCATCGCCCAAACGGCCTCGGACGCCTGCATCCTGGCGCTCAACAAGACGGCGAGCGGCGCGGTTCACGTCCAGGGAAATTCCGCGTTGAACCTCACCGGGTGCGACGTGGTGTCGGACTCAGTGTCAAGCAGCGCCGTCGATGTCCAGGGCTCGGCCAGCCTTACGGCCGACTGCGTGGTCTCCGCAGGCGGTGTCACCAACAAGGCCGGATTGACGCTGACAGGTTGCAGCGCGCCCATTACGCAAGCCCCTCCCGTCGCCGATCCGCTAGCCGAATTGCCGAAGCCGCCGCCTGGGTCGGCTCGATCCGTTCCAAATGGTCATGGGACCATAACCTTGCAGCCTGGATTCTATGCAGGCGGGATGAGCCTAAGCGGCAACGTGACCCTCGGGTCTGGGATCTACTACGTCTCCGGCGGCGGCTTTTCCGTCAACTCCAACTCAACGGTCTCTGGAACCGGTGTTACGATCTATTTGGTCGCCGGCTCCCAGGTTTCCATGAACGGCAATGCGACGGTGAAGCTCGCAGCGCCCACGTCAGGGACCTATAGCGGGGTCCTGTTCTTTGGCGATCGAGCCGCCAACGGCGGCTTCAACACCTTCAACGGGACCGCCTCATCCCAGATGACCGGCGACATTTATTTCCCGACACAGCAGGTCAGCTACCTGGGTAACTTCTCAGGGATCAATGGCTGCACCCAGATCATCGCAGACACGGTTCTTTGGAGCGGCAACGCGACGGTTGCTGTGAACTGCGCCAGCCAGGGCTTGACCGCCATCCCGGCGCGCCAACTGGTGAGCCTCGTAGAATGATGCGCCCGCTTCGCAATTTCCTGGGCGACCGCAGCGGTCTCGCCGCGCTTGAGTTTGCGCTGATCGCGCCCTTGCTTTCAGCCATCCTATTGCTGGGCGCCGACACGTGGCTCAACGTTAGCCAGCACGAGGACATGCGCACTGCGCTGCAGAGTGGAGCTCGCTATTACCAGTCTGGCGGCGCAGATGATCCTACCGCTCAGCTCGTGGCGCAAAACGCCTGGCGCGCCAGGCCCGCAGACGGCACCGTAAGCGTGGCGCGAAGCTGCACCTGCGGTACGACGCCGGACGACTGCGCGACGCTTTGCGCCGGCAACAATCCGCCGTCGGTGTTCCTTACCCTGACGGCGCAAGGAACCTATTCCGGGCTGCTGCAATCGCACGCGTTTTCCGTCAACGATACCGTCCGTGTTCGCTAGGGCTCGCCGACTATTGAGGCGGGCCGGGGCGGAATCCGGCGCAACCGCTTTGGAATTTGCCCTGGTCGCGCCAGTCCTTATCGTCTTCCTGTTCGGGACATTTCAGCTGGCCTGGGCGCTCCACTGTGCGGCGAGCGTGCGCTGGAGCCTTGAGACCAATGCGCGGACCTTGCTCCTAAATCCGTCGACCACAGCGGCGCAACTGAAGTCAGCAATGCTGACCCAACTGAGCGGCGTGGCTGATGCGAGCAATATCACCGTGGCGCTCGCTAACGACAACTCAACTCCCAACGCCCCAATGGTGCGCGCTTCCAGCACCTATCAGGCCAATCTGGCCATTCCGTTCCTCTCCGCCAAGGCTTTGACCTTCAACGCCCAGACCGAGGTGCCCCTACCCTGAGATAGGGGCTTGGTCGCTGTCACTTTAGGGCCCGGTCACCTTTACGTCCCGGTCACCTTGACATCGTTATCCTCGGAGTTGCGGTCGATACGCTTGTTGTAAGGGTCAACTCCGGCGAAGAGCGGCTTCTTTGCGACGGTGACGGTGTAGGTCTGAAGCCCGGTGCGTATCGGATGTCGCTCCATGTAGAGGACATCCTTCGCGGAAAAGGCCTTCTTGCCGGGCTCGGCGGTGAACACCCCGACATCGACGGTCTCGCCGACCAGGGGCGCTTGGGTCTCCTTGCCTTGGCCATTGGCGTAAAACTTCTTGGCCTCTACGCTCAGCGTAACGTCCCAGCGTCCATCGGGGCGTTTCTTTGCAACCGCTGACTTTGTCTTCAGATCGTAGAGCGTGATCTTCTCAAAGAGGTCGGTGATCAGCTGCTGCTTGTCAGCGGGGGCCTCAGCTCTGAAGTCGTTCACCAATTCCAGGGACGTGGGATAGGGCGCAGGCTTGAATGCGTGATCGTGCAGGAACCTGCGCAGCGCGCGGTTGACCGCGTCTTCACCGATTTCGTCCTGCAGGCGGTACATGACGAGAGAGCCCTTGCGGTAGTGGATATAGGCTTGGTTTTCGACCCGCTCCAAGGGCTGCTCTTCGGAAGGGTCGCCGCCGCGGGCCTTCAAATAGCTGTCAAGTTCGTACTTGAGGAACTTGCGGATCATGTCGGGCCCGTACATGTGCTTCATCACCATGAGCGCGGAATACTGCGCCAAGGTCTCGACCAACATCGTGCCGCCTTGCTCTTGGGCGCCGACCACCTGGTGTCCCCACCATTGGTGGCCAAGCTCGTGGGCTCCCACGTAGGTCACCATGTCGATGCGCGAAGGGTCGCTGGAGGCGTCGGCGATGAACACCAGGCCTTCTGACCAAGGCACGGTGTTGGCGAAGGATTGGGCGAAGTTTCCGGCGGGGGCTGGAAACTCCAGGAAGCGAAGCTGACGAAATTGGTAGGGGCTGAAATTGGCGTCGAAATAGGCAAGGCCGGCGTCGGCCGTGCGGATCATCCGATCGACGTTCCAGGCGTGTGCGGGATCGTAGTAGACGCTGACGGCCACGCCGCGTTCATTGACGGTCTTGACCGCGTAACGCGCCGACTGAATTGAGAAGAAATGGAGGATCGGCGCGTCGGATAAAAAGCGAGCCGTTTTGCGCCCATTGGCGAGCGTGGTGGAGACCTGATAGCCCGGCGCAATAGGGATCTGGTCAGCGTCGGTCGTGACGGTGATGTCGGAGCTCACCCAATCGGAGTCGCGGCGGATTTCGCTGAAACGCGCCGCCGACGGATCGCCGAGTTTGGGAATGCGCAGTTCCGGGACGAGCCCGTATTTTCGGCGCTTGGCGCGATCTTGCAGCAGACCGCCGCGATCCATTCCGATCTCAGGCGCCAGCTCAAAATTATTGAGGAAGGTGCCATTGTCGAGAATGTTGGTCAGGGGCGCGCCGTTCTTGAAGCCGCGCTGCTCGCGCATCGTTTCAAAAACAAGCGATCGCGTCTCACCAGGCTGCATGGGAACGTCGAATTCGAAGATGCGGTAGTTGAAGCGGCCATAAGAGGCGCTTTCACGCGCGCCTTCGATGGCGAGCTTGAGCACCTTCATATCGCGGTCGAGGAAGCGTGTGTGAACCTCGCTGAGCGGAGCGTTCGTCCGGTTCTGAATGGTGTAGGTCCCGCGCGTGACCACCTTGGGGGCGTGCGGATAGATGTCGACGTCAAGCTTGACGGCCGTGATTGTCGGCTGCGGCGTCTCGTGGAATTTCCAGAGCGCCTTTTCCTCATCGGCCATGAAACGCTCGGCGTCGAGATGGCTGCGGTAAGGGTTCCAGACGTTGGTGTTGAGGAAGATATAGCCGCCCGACGCCGCGAACGTGGCGAGGGCCAGCGCAAGGATGGCGCCCGCCGGTCCCGCCAGGCGCTGCGGCAGGCGGCGTAGACGTGGAGCCAGACGGGTCTCCGATCCGCGTCGCCAAAGGCCGAAAGCCAAGACCAGAAGGATCAGGGCGAACGCCGACCAATAGAGACGGAACCAATAGGCGCCGATCCAGAAGCGGCCCTGACCATTGAGGTCCGAGAGCGGAACGCTCGGACCGCTGCCGTATTGATAGAGATTATGCTCAAGGCCGAGATTGCCCATCACCACGGAGGAGATCAGCCAAAGCGTCATCAGCCCCCAGCCGACGAATTTGTGCGGGCTGAGCGCCTGGATGAAGATCGCCAGGACAGCGATCAGAATGACGTCGATGGACTGAGGGATCAGCCACCAGAGCAGATATTCCTCAAGGTCAAAGTGGAAGTAGCCCTTGACCACCTGGACCGCCATGGCCACGACCACGCTGACCACGAAGGTCGAGATCAGCACCAGGGATATCGCCAGGGTCTTGGGAACGATGAAGGCCCAGTCGGGAACGGCTGTCGCATCGATGATCTCGCTCATCCGCCGTTCGCGTTCGCGCCATACCAGTTCACCGGCGTAATAGATCGCGATGATGGCGCTCATGGCCGAGAAGATGTTGCCGAGCGCGGTGATCATCACCCGCGTCACGGGGTAGGTTCGTCCTCCATAGAGGCTGACATCGGTGATCAGCCAAAGATTTACCGACGACAGCAGCGCAGAGAGCGAAAGCAGCACAAAATAGGCCGGGCTTTTAAAGACCTGGCCCATGTCCAGGCGCGTGCGCGCCCAAAGTTGCGCGCGCGCCGTTGCGAAATTGAAGTTGGCTTTTGGGAGCGTGCGGAGCGGCGCCGCCGGGCCCTCGGTTGGGCCTGCAGGGTCCGCCAGTCTTTGGGCTCTGCGCTGATCGCGTGAGGCTTTGGCGGTTTCAAATTGGAAGAGCCGATAGGCGAGCGCCAGGAACCCCAGGCTGATGGCGAGCCACAAAAGCCGGTTCCACAGCATATAGCCGGTGATCGCAGGGATGAGCGTGTTGCGCTCGCTTGCCGTCCAATATCGCGTCGCTAGACCAAAGGCGGAGATGCCATTGGGCTCCCAAAGCGCAGCGGTGGTCTCCATGCCCTGGCGTGAAAGCAGGAGCGCAAAGATCGAGCGTAGAATGAGAAACGCCACGACCCCGACGTAGGCCCACATCATGGACCGCGTGACCGTGGCGAGGGTGAAGAAGATTGACGAACTCAGGAAGAGGACCGGGAGCGCCAAATAGAAATAGGCGAAAAGATAGGCCCCAGGCATGAAGGGGCCCAGCGTCTCGCGGTCGACCCACGGCATGACCGAGCCTAGGAAAAATCCCACCGGGACGGCCGCAAAGCTCAGGGCCGCGGCCAGATAAGCGCCTGTGAAACGGCCGAACAGATAGTCGAACTTGCTCACCTGGGTGGAGTAGATGAGGGGGCCATACCCGGTGTCGTCGTCCCGCACGATCACGTTGGCGACGAAGGCGGTCGTCACGAACATATAGATGACGGCGAAGATCAAACTCGACTGGGCGATCACCCAGGGCGCGTTTTTATGAACGTTGGCGGTATTGCCAAGTTGGATGTTTTCGGAGGCCACGGCTCCAAACGCCAGGAGCACGAAGAGGATCGCCGCCACCCAGAAGATGGGTTGACGGGTCTGATAGCGAAACTCGAATCCGGCGATTTTGAAAAACATCAATCCCCGCCGCCTCACGCAGCCTTGCGCGATGACGCCAGCGTGGAGAAATAGACATCTTCCAAGCCTCCCTCGACCGGTCCGAACCCATCGCCTGGATCGGCGTCGGCGGCGATGTGGATCACCGTGCGGCCCGCAAAGAGCCGGGTCGAAATAACCTGGTGGCGCTGCTTGGCGGCCTCGAGTTCAGACTTGTCGATGGTCTTCATCCAGATGCGGCCGCGCAGACCCGCCATCAGGGCGCTTGGCGAGCCTTGGCGAACAATTCGGCCATCGACGATGATCGCCATGGCGGGGCAAAGGTCTGCGACGTCCTCCACGATGTGCGTCGAAAGGATCACCACGACGTTTTCACCGATCTCGGCCAGGAGGTTGAGGAAGCGGTTGCGTTCCTCAGGATCGAGGCCTGCGGTGGGCTCATCAACGATGATTAGGCCCGGGTCGCCGATCAGCGCCTGGGCGATGCCGAAGCGCTGACGCATTCCGCCAGAAAAGCCGGCGAGCGCCTTTTTGCGCACATTCCAAAGGTTCGTCTGATTGAGCAGGGTCTCCACCGTCTCGCGACGCGCGCGCGGTTCGGCCACGCCTTTCAGGACCGCCATGTGATCGAGCATGTCGTAGGCGGAAACCCGAGGGTAGACGCCAAAATCCTGGGGCAGGTAGCCTAGCGTCCGGCGTAGCGCCTGCGGCTGGGTGATGACGTCGATGTCGCCGAAGCGGATCTCACCGGATGTCGGGGTCTGCAGAGTGGCCACCGATCGCATCAGGGTCGACTTGCCGGCCCCGTTTGGCCCCAAGAGCCCGAACATTCCCTTCTCGACCGTCAGGTCGACCGCGTCGAGCGCGCGAACGCCGTTAGAATAGACATGCGTCAGATTCCGGATCGAAAGCACCAACAGCCCCTCCAATTGGCATGAAACGCTGATCCTGTTTCGTCGGCCGTGGCAAGTGAAGCCTCTGCAATGAAGCTCGGCGTAGAGAGCCGTCGACGCCCAGTCGAGCCTCGCAAACCATTCGAGTGGATGCGAGCGGGTTCAAGCAGACGTAAAGCACCCGGCGATAGTTTGGCCGATTGAGTTGGTGTCGACGGCCTCTGGTAAGCCATGCGGAAATATTCGCGCTTTAATTGAAGAATTCGCCTCAGGCTTTAGCGGGGACTTTGTTGGTCAACAACAACAGCGCTGGGCGCGCCTGCGTTCACAATAATGTTTGGCTTATTTTTGAAGACAAATTCATGCTCTTTGAGAAGCATTCGCACCGAAATGAAACAACATATGGTGCCTTTCTCGGTCGCCGCCGCGAGATGCGTTTCAAGTTCGCTTGTGGAGAGAATAAGTATTCGGGAGAGTTCATATAGCGACGTTCGAAAAACGGTGTTGTCAGTTTAGGAATGGCGAAGTTAACGTTTTCCCAGCGCTTCCATCGAGAGTCCGAAAGCGCCTCGGTTTTGGAAACGAATGGGGTCATTCCTATGAAAAACATTCTGCTTACGGGCGGCGCGATAGCGGCGTTGGCCTATGGTAGTTGTGCGATGGCGGCCGCACCTCCAACGCTCTCCGGCAATCCGGGTCAGACGACGCCGTCTCTGCTCATCACGATAGGCTCGGGCGGCGGCGCCACGGTCTCCAACACCTTTACCTGCGGCTCGACTTCGGGGTGCCCCTACGACGACTCCGAGGACACCTATATCGGCGTCGTCAACAATTCGAGCAGCGTGGTGAGTTCGCTCAATCTTACAGCGGCCGTGGGTACGCATATCTTCGGCTTCGACGGCGATGGCATCGACACCTATGGCGCCGGCAGCAACACTCAAGACACCTCAGGCTACGGTGGCGCCGACGCATTCTTCACCAACATCAATGCAGGCCAGAACACCGGCACAGTGAACTTCATCGGTGGGATCGCAGCGAACGGCGGGCAGGGCTACTTCTCGCTTGAAGAGCCTGTGGCCGCGGCGACCTTTACAGGTGGCGGGGGCGGCATAACCACCGGCGGGGTCCCCGAACCAGCGAGCTGGGCTCTGATGATTTTGGGCTTCTTCGGCATGGGTTCGCTTCTGCGTCACCGTCGCCAAGACGCTGTCGCCCACGCCTAGATAGTCTGGGCTGAGAGCTTGCAGCGAAGGGCCGCCGTAAGGCGGTCCTTCAAGCTGCTCCAATAGGCTCGCTCTGCTCAGTTCCTGTCATGTCCGGGCGAACCCAACCTTTGCGACAGTCGCCGGCCGCCTCTTCGGCGGCGACATTGCTGACCCAGGCCGCCAACTTGAGATCTGCTGGAGGGCTCGCCGCGTCGGTAGCTCCCCTGACGCGCGCCTCAGAGCTCGATCCCGCCAACGCCTTGATCTTCCATGACCTTGGTCTGACCTTCCTCGAACTCGGCCAGTCCAGCCAGGCGGTTGCGCCCTTGCGGCGGGCGATTTTCCTCAAACCCAATTTCGCTGAGGCGCACTGGAGATTGGGTTTGGCGCTCGAACAGCTGGGTGATGCGGATGCTGCGCTCTTGGCCCATCAGGCTGCAGTGCAATTGCGTCCGGGACTGGGAGAGGCGCGGTTGCGCCTGGCGGCTTTGCTTGAGGCGGCCGGCAGGCGGACAGAGGCCCTGGGCCATTTTCGACGCGCCGCGTCCAGTGCGCGCGACGCCGCGCTTAGGCGCATCGCCGAAGCCCGCGCCCTCAAGCTCGAGAGGCGCGATGCAGATGCGCAAAAGGCCTTGCGCCGGGCGATCGCCCTGGCGCCCAACGACGCCGCAGCCCTGGATCTTTTAGGCGCCTCATTGGCCGAGGCGGGCGCTTTCGAAGCGGCGGCGGAGCTCTTCGAGCGCTCCCTGGCGCAATCGCCCACCCGGGTCGGCGTCTACTATGACCTGGTCCGCTGCAACCGCGTGACCGCGCAAAGCGACCTCGTCGAGCGGATGACGCGTGCGCGTGCGGCGACCGCGCCGCCAACCGAGGCGCTGGTGAAGCTGAACCTGGCGCTTGGCAAGGCCTTCGACGATCTTGGCCAGTACGCAGCCGCCATGTCGGCGTTCGATACCGCGACCGATCTGCGAAACCAGCTCTGCAAGGTCGATCTGGCGGCCTTCGAGCGCCAGGTCGACCAGGAGATTTCGCGCTTCACGCCAGGCCTGATCGCTGAAGCGCAGAAGCTTGGAAGTCGTGACCCCACGCCGGTCATGGTGCTGGGCATGCCGCGCTCTGGAACCACGCTTTGCGAGCAGATCCTGTCCAGTCACCCCCAGGTCGGCGCCGCAGAAGAGCTTCCCTATTGGACGCGACGCGGCGGCCTGATGCAGGCGGCGGGGCCAGGTGCGCCCACCGCTTCGTTCGTCAGCCAGGCCGCGCAGGACTACCTGCGCTTTATCGCCCCGCTCGCGCCAGGCGCTCTGCGGATAACCGATAAGATGCCGACCAATTTCCTCTGGGCGGGATTGATCCACCTGAGCTTTCCGAAGGCCGCGATCATCCACTGTCGGCGAAGCCCGATCGACACCGCCCTTTCCATCCACCAGGTCTTCTTTTCGCCGAAGCTCAATCTGCCGAGCGGCGGCGAAGCCTTGGTCGCCTACTATCGCCTCTACGAAAGGATGATGGATCACTGGCGCCGCGTTCTGCCGCCAGATCGGTTCATTGAACTCGACTATGAGACCCTGACCGCCGACCCCGAACCTCAGATCCGAAGAATAGTCGCCGCAATCGGGCTTGATTGGCACGAAGCCTGCCTGCATCCGGAGCGCAACAATCGGGTCGTCAGGACGCCGAGCAAGTGGCAGGCGAGGCAGCCGATCAATCGCGGCTCGGTGGATCGTTGGCGCCGTTACGAACCTCACCTTGGACCCCTTGCTGCGCTGGTAGGATAGGCGAGCTTGGACGGCCCTGGTCGCTTGGCCCCAGCGCAGAGCGGCTAAGTGAGGTCGAGGGAGACCTTGGCCAGATCGCCCCGCCAGGCGCGTTTGGCTTCGGCCAGGTCCTTTTGCGCGGCGCCCATGTCGCCCTGCTTTGCTTCGGCCTTGGAAAGCACCCGCAGCGCCAAGGCGTCGTGGGGCCATCCAGCTAAGCTCGCCTTGGCTTGGCGGGCTGCTTCAGCGGTCTTGCCGGCGGCGAGATCGGCGGCGGCCAGGCTGCGGCGCACCGGATACCACCATGGCGGCGGGTCGAAGTTCTTGTTGACCGGGAAGACCTGGTCCTGCTTCTCAGCCGCCGCCGCGAAGAATTCGGCGGCCCTGGCGGGCTGATGGTCCAGGAGAGCCGCTCGCCCTCGAAGGACAGCTTGGGCGATGGTTGCGATGCTGACGTCGCCCGGTTCGAAAGCCTTCGTCGCCTCCGCTGACAGGGCCTCGATGTCCTCGGCCTCTTTGCGCAGGCCGGCGATATCGCCTCGCGCGGCCAGTGCTTCGCCACGGGCGTAGTGACGATAGATCCTGATCACCCGACGCTCGCCAGGGCGTTCAGTGAGAGCCAGGGCCTTGGCGGGGGCATAACGTCCGTAGGCCACCAGTCCGCGCGCCGTCGCCGTCGCGCGCCGGTCCGACGCGCTTTCCGACCGCGTAAGGCCGGCCGGCAAGGCTATTGGCGTGCGGTCGTCGGCTGGAAAGGCGATGTCGGCATGGTCGGCGTACTTCAACGCCAGTTGCCCATCTCCAGCCATCAAAGCGCCAGCCAAGCCGAAGGTGTAGTTGTGCAGGTAGTACATTTGCGCGCTGAGAGGCCCCGGATAGGCGAGCTTTTGTTCAGTGTCGGCATCGACCTTGAGCGCCTTTGCGTCGACGATCGCGACCTCTTCGTACTGACCCACGTGCATCAGGGTGTGAGCCGCCATATGCACAAGGTGGCTCGCGCCGGGCGCCAAGTCCGCAAGCTTTTCAGCATAGGGCAGGGCGTCTGCCGGATGACCTGCAAACTCGGTGGCGTGGATGTAGTAGTGTATGGCGCCGGTGTCGTCAGGGTGGCGGGCAAGGACCATCTTGATCAATTGCTCCGCGCGCATCACAGCCGCCGGATCGCCGCCACGGCCCGGGATCATCAGAGCCTGGGCGGTTAGGTTGGCGATTTCGTCATCGGCCGGGTAGCGGCGCGCGATTGCGTCCATCGCCTTGCCGAAAAGCCCGTCGCGCTGGCCAGCCTTGTCCTTGTCATAGCGGATTAGCATCGCATCGATCAGCGCGCGGGCGCGCGCATCGCCAGGCTTTACGAGCGCCTTGGCGCGATCGGCATGGGTTCGGGCGAGCGCGGTTTCATCCTCGGTGACGCCGTAGTTCAGGGTTGGGCCCAGTCCCAGAGCCACACCCCACTCGCAAAGGGCGCAGGAGGGATCAAGTTCTACGGCCTTGGCGAACGCCGCGCGGGCCTCGTTGTGGTTGAAGGCGTGGTAGAGGTTGAGGCCCTCGTTAAACCAGACTTGCGCCTGGGGATTGGCCGTATCCGCCGGTGAGGAGCCATTGCCGACGCCGCTCAGCATGACGGCTGATGCTGCGGTGGGCGCAGGTCCACGTTGCTCGGCGCCGCAGATATAGCCAATCCCAAGCTGGGTCGCGTCAGCGCCCACGAATGTGGGGAACATCGCAAGAAGCGCGGCGATGACTGCAGCCTTCATGACGATCCTCCCTCAGACGGAAGAAAGGTTCTTTGCGCTTTAAGCCGCCTCGAAAGGGCGAGGCGGCGTCAGGCGCTGGCAATCGCAGGTTTGAAGATACCGCTCGGCGATAGGGTGAAGACCTCATAACCGGTCTCCGTCACCCCGATTGAGTGCTCGCATTGGGCGGAGAGCGATTTGTCACGGGTGACGGCCGTCCAGCCGTCTGAGAGCAGCTTCACCTGATATTTGCCGAGGTTCACCATCGGCTCGATCGTGAAGAACATGCCAGGGCGCAAGAGATCGCCGGTTCCACCTTGGCCGAAATGAAGAATATTCGGAGCGTCGTGGAATACCTTGCCTAGCCCGTGGCCGCAGAAGTCGCGAACCACCGAGCAACGCATGCTTTCGACGTATTGCTGGATCGCATGGCCTATATCGCCCGTACGCGCGCCAGGTTTCACCGCCTCGAGGCCGCGGTTGATAGCCTCGTAGGTGACGTCGATCAGGCGCTTGGCGCGCGGGGCGACGGCCCCGACGCCATACATCCGCGAGGTGTCGCCATGCCAGCCATTGACGATCACCGTCACATCGATGTTGGCGATGTCGCCCTCGCGCAGCACCCTTTCGCCAGGGATGCCATGGCAGACCACATGGTTGGCGCTGATGCAGACAGTCTTGGTGTAGCCGCGATAGCCGAGGCAGGCCGGAATTGCGCCATGGTCGAGAATGAACGTGCGCGCGAGCGTATCAAGGTGGTCGGTGACCACCCCTGGAACAACATGGGGCGTCAACATGTCGAGACATTCTGCGGCGAGCTTTCCGGCCGCCCGCATGCCTTCAAAGTCCTCAGCGGCGTGGATCTTGATCTGGCCGGTGCGATAGTCGGCGTCGAGTATGTCGTTCATGCGTCGGGGTTTCGTCTAAGGGACCAAGCTTAAGTCGACACGATACCACAGATTTTCAACACCGGACCAAGTCGCCTTACGACCTCAAGCCTGTCGGGTGTTGCTCCACACCACCTGGCCAACGCCGACCAAGACCGCAATCGCGCCATAAACCACCCAGTGGGGGTCGCCCACCATGAAGCCGACCTTGAACGCCAGGTTCAGCCCCTGCAGCATCCAGACCCCGCCCAAGCAGGCCAGAAGCACCCCAAGCAGGCTTGAGATTATCCGCATCACGATGTTGAAGACGTTGCGCATCTAAGGACGCTCCCTTTCCTAAAGTTGTCGCCCGCTCGCGCGCCGATCTCAGCCTCGGGCGGGGCTTCTTCGTTGGCGCCGAGCCAAGAAATGCGAGAGGTGATGCGAATATCCGTCTGTGATCTCGCAGGCGCAGGCGAGCACTTCAATGCCGCGGGCTGCGGCCTTGGTCAATCCTAAGCATAGGCCGGGTCGAGATCGCGACAGGCTGAGGACGTCCAGTAGTCGTTCCATGGAACAATCAACAATATGCGCCTCGCAGGTCTGAGGCTCAGACTGATCCCGGACGACCCATGGACCAATAGAAAAGCGTTCTTGCTTAAGGCCGGCCTTCAGCCTTTCAGCATCGCCTCGACCACCTTGCGCACACGCGTCCTTTCTTCAGGCGTTAGCAGCGCCATTAGGCCAACGACGCGCGCGGTTTCGTGGTCGGAATGCTTCACATCGCCCGGGAACAAATCTCGCGGCGCGACGCCCAGCTTGCCTGCGATGGCGTCCAACACGTCATAGGACGGGGCTCCGGCGCCGCGCTCGGCTTTTCCAATCAGTTGGATTGATCGTCCGATAGCGTCGGCGAGCGCCTGTTGCGACAGACCGGCGCGCTGGCGGTGAAGCCGTATCAGTTTGCCGACTTCGACTCGCAGCATCCCACCCCCGTTCGTTCGGGAGCTAGGATGCGCGGGCGACGCTTATAGCGTTACATCTGCAAAGTAATGGTTTTCGCAAATGCCAATATTTACTAGGAAGATACAATCTGCGCGTGCTAACCTGTTTGCATAAACGTGTGGTGAGTCATCTACGGATCGCAGGCTGGAACCGATCACGCGGTATTCGAAAGTCAGCGCGCCGCTGATCGACGTCGGGCTGGTTAGCGTGGCGCCAACTGGGCTCGCAGCCGCCGATGATGCGATAGAGAATTCCATGCAAAAGCCCGCTCCGACCGGCCGTAAAGAGACTGACGCAGCGGTGGGCGCAACGATCCGGCTACGGCGGAAGAGTCTCAGGATCAGCCAAGGCGCCTTGGCCCTGAGAGCTGGCGTCAGTTTCGAGCAAATTCAGAAATATGAGCGCGGCGCCAACCGGATCAGCGCGCCAATGCTGCTCAAGATTGCTCACGCCCTTGAATGGAGGATCGTCGACATCTTCGCCAGCATCCCCGTGGGAATTCGCCCGATAGCCAAGACGGGGATGGGGTCGGACGCGCCGGGAACATGGTCTTGAATGTTCGCGGGGCCATATGCCGATTTTCGCCTATTTCGCGCGTAACGCGAACCTCGTAGCTAAGCTGAGGGCGCGTGATAGATTTAGCTTTTCGTCAGTGGCGCAGATGCCCGTCTGGCGTCGCCCTGGGGGACTACGGCTTGAAACTGAACCTGCTGCTTGTTGGTGTGGCGACCGCGGTCTTAGGGTTGAGCGCCGGAGCTAGCTCTGCTGCGATTAATCTGGGGGCGGCTTCCAACTTCGCGATCATCGCCGGCCCTGGCGCTAAGAGCTTTCAATCGAGCAATTCGGTGATCAACGGCAACGTCGGCATCGATTTTTCGGGCACGATTGCTGGGGGGAACTACGTCCAGTTCAGCAGCGGCACGATCAATGGCGACTTCGATTTTGCGGGCGCCGCCCAGAACAGCCTGGGCGCGGGAACCCTCACTGGCGTCAAGAACGCCAACGATGCGAACATCAGCTCCGCCTACAATACGATCAGCTCGCTTTCGAGCGCGTTCGCGCTCGAAACCGGGAATTCGATCAGCAGCAACATGCTGGACGCAACCAGTGGACACGTCGACGGAAACGGCAACTTTGTCTTCACGACGACGGCCAGTGGTTTTCTGAGCAGCGACCTAACTATCAGCGGCGGGATCAATCAGTCCGTCGTCATCAACGTGACGGGCAACAACAACGTCCAGCTGTCGCACCAGCTCACTTTGACCGGCGGCATCACCTCCGACAATGTGTTCATCAACATCCTCGGATCAGGACAACAGCTCAGCGGGACCAACAATGGCGGCGCCGTGGACGGCGTGATTGTTGCGCTGGGCGACAAGGTCAACATCGACAATACGACGATTAACGGACGCCTGATCGGCGGCGGAAGCAATCAAGACTTTCAGGTGGTTTCTGGGTTTAGGATCAATGCGCCGGTCGGGGGCGTTCCTGAACCTGCGACCTGGGCGCTAATGCTGCTAGGCTTTGGCGGCCTGGGGACCTTGCTGCGCGTCCAGCGGTCTAACTTGAAGCGCCCGAAGGCGGCGGCGTCGGTCGCCTAATCCTTCCACATGGAAAACGAGCCAAGTCTCTCCAGCGGCGCTGCGGTCGTTCATGGGGGCGCGGGCTTTGGCGGTTTTCAGGCGATCCGAGCGGCCAGCCTGACGCTGCTGGTATCGATCTCACAGGCGTAGACGTATACCTCGACCCCGTTAGCTTGGACCCTTTCAAGCGCCGCCGCAAAGGCGGGATCGCAATCGACGGCAGGCGCGAAGCGGTCGCAGTCGGTTCTTTGCACGACAAAAAGGACCGCCGCCCGATCCCCCTGGCGAACCATTTCCTCAAGTTCGCCTAAGTGTTTGGTGGAGCGTGCGGCGACGCAATCGGGGAACTCCGCCAACCCTTTGACCCTCATAAGGTGGCAGTTTTTGATCTCCAGCCAGCAGCGTGCGGAGCCGCGCGCTTCCAGCAGGAAATCGACGCGGGAGTTCGCGCCATATCGGACTTCTCGGCGATGGGTCTCGTAGCCCTTCAACTCAGGAATCGCATCTGCGGCCAACGCCTCGGCCACGAGGCGGTTGGGATGCATGGTGTTGATGCCGACGAGGCCGCCGTCGGCTTCCACCAGCTCCAGAGTGTGGGGGAGCTTGCGCTTGGGATTATCGGAACGCGAGATGTAGGCGCGAAGGCCTGGGGCGTTGAGGCCCAGCATCGCCCCAGGGTTGGGACAGTGGGCGGTGAGCTCTGTCCCATCGTCCAACGCGACATCTGCGAAGAAACGCTTATAGCGCCGCACCAGCACGCCGCGTTCGAGAGCGCTTGGAAATTCCATCAGGGTCTGATCGCGTGACAGTCTAAATCGGCTGTGCAAACAACCGGCTCGCGACAGACATCAGACGCCTGAGATCTTGTCAGATGCGAACGCGCGGCAGCCTTGATGGCGGCGAAGTTTCCGCACGAGGCGCCGGCGACGACATGGGCGCAATACTGTTTGTAGCTTCTGGCGTACATCGCCTTTTGGCGCGGTGATGCACGATCAAGGAACTCACCGACAGGGTCGGCAAGCCAACCCGGGTTCAGCCATTCAAGATGCTTTTCGGGACATTGGCGCGCGAGTTCAGCTTGAAAGGCCGCCACGTCTGGATCGGTGCGCCCAAGCGCTGACGAACCCAATCCCACGGATAGAATAACAAGGTAGATGAGCGGCGATACGCGCATGGTCGAACCGGATGCGTCACGAGGAATGCCAGATTTAGGGGAGGCGCCGGGAAAAGACGAGGCTCGGCCTCAAACGAAAGCAACGCTTTCGCCGGAAACCATGGCGAAGGTTAGGTCCTGGAGCGCTGCGAAGCGCTCAGCCTGAGCGCCCGCAACCAGCGCCGGAGAAGCTTGGGTCGCTGCACGTTTTGGAAAAGTCGATTCACGCGCTAGGGGAGGAGGGCTTGGCGGCATCGACGACGATCCATGCGAGCGTGGCGAGCACATCTGGTTTGATGAGGGTTGTGGAATGACAGGCGCACAAGACGCACGGGTGACCGCCGCGGTCTTGATCATCGGTGACGAGATCCTGTCGGGGCGGACCCAGGACACCAATCTGCGCGATATCGCCAAATACCTCGGAGCTCATGGCGTCGATCTGGCGGAAGCCCGAACCGTCCCAGACGTGCACGAGGAAATCATCGGGGGGCTCAATGCGCTTCGCGAGCGCTATGACTACGTCATAACGACCGGCGGTATTGGACCGACCCACGACGACATCACCGCTGACGCCGTGGCCGCCGCCTTCGGGGTCGAGCTCTACGAGCACCCCGATATTATCGCCATGATGACCGCGCGCTGGGGCGGCGAACCGAATGCGGCGCGCCGCCGGATGGCCCGCGTGCCGGTCGGCGGCGAGCTGGTGAAGAACCCTGTTCAGGGGCCTCCAGGCTTCATGATTGGCAATGTCTTCGTGCTGGCGGGCGTACCCCAGATCATGCGCGGCATGCTGGAAGACGTGGGGCCGCGCCTGAGGGGTGGCGCCGTCACCGTCTCGCGCACGGTCCGTGTCGAAGGGTCTGGAGAGGGCGTGATAGCTGCGCCTCTGGAGGCGGTGGCCAGGGCGCATCCTTCAATGTCGCTGGGCAGCTATCCATTCTTTGGAGCTGGTGGATATGGCTCAAACCTGGTGGTGCGCGGCCGCAACCCCAACGAACTCGATGCCGCCGTCGATGAACTGATCGCCGCGCTCAAGGCCGAAGGGGTTGAGACCGTGAGCGAGATCGACCCAAACGCCGCCTAAGTGGCCGAGGTCGACTTCGCCGCCGTCACCGTCGGGGGTCGGTGAGCGCGGCCCGCACGCGCTGAATGAGTTCTTTCCCGGTGAGGGTCGGCCCGTCGAGAATGTTCCATTGATTGGCGACGACGATCGTATCCTCGTCCCTGAGCACCAGAGGCTCCTGCCCGCCAAAACCCGAGCCGCCGAACGCCTGCCGCGGATCGTTCCCGCCATAGGGGAAGAACCACCACAGGTGGCCGTAGAACATGCCCGGGCGGTCTTCGACCTTCACCACGGGCGTCAGCGACGCCTTGACCCAAGCGCGGCTGACGATCTGCTTGCCCTCCCAAACCCCGTCATGCTGGTAGAGCATCAGCAGCTTTGCGAGATCGTGCCGGTCCAGGTAAAGGCCACCCTCACCGTCGGGGACCCCCTGGGGTGTGCGCTTCCAATACCATGACGTGATACCGAGCGGCTTGAACAAATGTTCGGCTGCGTAGGCCTCCAGGTCCTGGCCCGTCGCTTTGCGGAAGATGTAGGCCAGCGCCTGCGGCGCCCCGTCGTTGTAGTAGAACCTCGTCCCCGGCTCCTCGGCCATGGGCTGGTCGATGAAGTATTTTTGCCAGTCGAACGACGCCTCCATCACTGACGAGCTGTTTTGCGGGTCGGCATAGGGAACGTCGTCGTTCCACTTCATCCCGGTCATCATGTTGAGTAGGTGCCGGATCGTCAGGCGCCGCTTGCGGTCGTCGACGTTGGCGACGTTTCTGGCATCGAAGAAGTTCAGGACCGGCGTGTCGATGGAGGGAAATTCGCCCCGCGCGAGGGCGACTCCGACCACGATCGAGTCCACCGTCTTGGTGACCGACTGCAGGCTGTGCAACCGGCCCTGATCGCGATAGTAGGGATGCCACCAGGGATTGAAATAATTGTAAGGGCCCCCAGCATCGAGGGCGTTCAGGGCTTGCGGCGTCTGGGCTTCGGCGCCGTAGATCTTCTTATAATCCTGCGCATAGACCCGGTCGAAGGCGGTCTTTCCGTGGCGCAGGATGAGAAGGCTGTCGACGTGGCCGTATTTCCCTGCGGAGATGTCTTGGTCCAGGCGCGCCAGCGCCGCTGGGTCGAAGCCGAGGGCGGCAGGATCAGAAGCCGCCGGCTGGGCGTGCGCCGCCGTCTGCGCCAGCGCCGCCGCCACGAGCGCTACCAAAATCCATCGCATGATCGAATGTCCCTTGGCCCGATCCCAATTACAAAAGCGTGCGGAGATCTGACGCCAAGATCTTGCAATGACGGGGTAGCACAGGCTCGGGCGCCATCGACAAGTGGATTTCGTAAGCGACGCGAGACATTTTTCCGGCCTGGCCCACCCCCCGCCCGGATGGATTTGCGCCCTAGCGAAGACGCCCGGCGGCTGAGGCCCTGGGCTGCTTCAGTTGCGTCGAGCGGGCTCCGAGCTGAGCGCTGCGTCGTAGTCGCCCACCGCCTCACGCCAGTTACCGTGTACGGCCGCGACATCGCCCAGCCGCTTCCTCGGATCGGCCCAGTTCGTTTCTCCAGGAATATCTTAGTAGCGCCGCCGACGAAGGATCGTACTTGGCGTGGTCAGCGGCGGCGGCGAAGGCCTCCGCCTCGATCAGCGACTGGGCGACGCCTTCAGGCTCGGGGCCTTCCAGGTCGCTTGCGCGCCATGAGAATCATGGGTGGCTCGCGACGAGCCTGGCCATGACGATGAAAATTGCGGGTTGAGCGGTCAATCCTCGGCGGAAGCCGGTATTACTCAAGAGGGCGATATCACCGCTGAGGCGATTAATCGTCCTTTCGCTTTTCTGCGGCAGACTGAGCAAAAGATCGAAACCACATAAATCCGCCTTTGAGCGCGTGGTTCGGGAGCAATCAAGTTGGCCGAGACCTATCGCAGCATGCGCGGGCTAGAGCGCACGGCCTCGACCAGTCGCGTGCTCAATCTTGCGGCGCTGGCGATCAAACACGCCGAGAACCCCGAACATCAGGCGAAATCGATGTTCCTGGCGCCGGCCCTGAACGCCTCGGTGATCATCAAGCATCGGCTGCGCGCCAATGAGATCATGATGGTTTCCACCCGCCGCCGAACCGCCACCAAGCTGATCGTCCCTTTTGAGCGAACCGATCTCAGTCTTGGAGGCCGCTCACTCTTCGTCGGCGACAACGGTTGGTTAGACAGCCTGCGCGAACTGGCGGGCAGCTCCTACGACCTTGGCCACGATGCAGCGGTTCTTGAGGCCCTGGATGAGCTGCCGTCTCTCGATCCTTTTCTGCTGCGCGAGCACACCAAGCGCCGCGGCTTCGATGTCGCTGAGACCCATTTCGAGATCTCGTCTCGCGATCTGGCGATGATGCAGCAGTTCGTTAGCTCGGAAATCGCCAAGCTAATTGATCTTGCCTACAGCGGACGGCCTTCCGATGACGCCAACACCGCCCGCTTGGTGGAGGCGTTGCTGTCCAAGCGGAATGAAGAGCGCCTGGAGCCGCTGCGGCTGACGCTGCGTCTCGAAGGCGAAAGCTATCGTGAGGGGCTCTTCGCCTGGAAGGGATTTCTCTACTACAAATGGGTGCTCAACGCCCTGTGGCCGAAGATGCGCCAGGTGCTGTCTGAGCTTCCCCAGGTCAAGATGGTGGGGCCACGCAATCCCCAGCACGAGGCTCTCATTCGAGCGTTGAAGGTGAGACTTCACGACAATATCGAGCGACAAGTGAAAACCGTCGTGAGCTACCTGCGTAGCTACGACCGGGTGTTTGAAGAGTTGACGAAAGACGGCAACGCCACGGCGTTTCGCAATTTCCTGTTGAAATCGCCTGAGATGCTTATGGCGGTCGGAGAGGGGACGGGGGTTGTCTCGCACATCGCCTCGTTCTGGCGGTTTCGTTTTGCGAAGGGTGCGCCCCTGGAGGCCCAGGTCGATGAGTTTCTGGACATCCTGCAGGACTTCGAGGCCAGCCTAAGCGGCGATGAACCTTCGTCAGCCGCCGCATAGCCCTATCGACCGCTAACCGCAGGTCAGCTAAGGCTCGTGAAAATGCGGGCGTGGCGAAACTGGTAGACGCAACGGACTTAAGCTGAGGAGTTGAGTGCGCCGGGAGAAATCCTGGACGTAGAACCGCTCAAATTCGGGGAACCCTGTCAGATGGCGATCCCGAGCCAAGCCCTGGTGCGCCGGGGAAGGTGTAGAGACTAGACGGGCGGCGCCTAAAGCCTTCGGGCAATGGCGAAGGGATAGTCCAGACCACGAACGCCGTTTGGCGGCGGCGAAAGCCGAAGTGGTACGAAAATCCGTTGGGGGTGACCCCGTGCCGGTTCGACCCCGGCCGCCCGCACCACAGTCCAGCCGCCATGGCTGGCGGCGCAAACGCATCGATGCGGGCGCAGTCCTAACGCGTCCAAGCGTTCTTGGCCTGCAATGCAATCCATTCGAGCAGGGGCTGGGAGACGAACCGAACCTTAAGACCGCTCCGGTAGGCAGGGTCAGCGCAGTCAGGCGCGGCCTCACTCAGCTGAGCGAATTGAGCTGCCCATGGTGATCGCGAAAGTCTATGCCGGCCCCAATCGTCGACGCGGAGGGGTTGCGCGGCTGCCCCTGGCCTTGGCGGTCTTGGGAGTTGCGGCCATCACCTTTGCAACGCTTTGCCCGATAGGCCTTCGGCCTCACCTGGCGTCAGCCGATGAAGAGCGTTTCGGGGCCTATTTTGTCCTAGGCGTGCTTATCGCCCTGACGTCGCCGCGCCGCTGGCTAAGGGCCGTCGGAATGATCGTAGTCCTGGCCCTTGTCCTTGAGGCGGGGCAGTTGCTTATACCGGGACGCGACGCTGCGATTTCTGACGCCGTCATAAAGGCGTTGGGCGGCGTCGTCGGAGCCCTTGCCGTCCAGTTGGGCTTTCCCTTGAGGCGCTTGTTGGCGCGTCGAATTCCACCCATCGCGCAGGTTGATCGGCCAGCTGTCTAAGGCTTTCACCGCCTGTCGCCAGGCCGCCGATCTGACGAAGCTCGCCGCTGTCTTGGCCGATGCTCACCAAGCCTTGAGCTCAGCCCCCAAGGGGGATTCGTAGCTGACCGGCCGGGGCTGAGCCTGCAAGGTCTCGGCGCCAGACCGTTCTTCGGCCTCACCCCAGCACGAAGTCCGCGGCCGTCAAGGTGTGCACACCGGTCAGTTCAATGGTGAAATCGGCCCGCCCGGTCGAATCGGCGTCGCCCACCACAAACGTGTTCCCATTCGAAATATGCCAGCTCACCCCGTGCGCCGATACAGCAGTCGTCTGCCCCTGGAAAGTGAGGGCGCCCAGGTGGGTCAGATCGAGCTTATCGGTTGCGTCTTGGAAGTTGTTGATCGTCGCAATCAGACTGCCGGCGTTCTTCTGCAAGGGGGCGTTGCTCAAGGCGTTATAGACAAAGACGTCGGAGCCGGAGCCGGCGGTTAGGGTGTCAACCCCGCCGCCGCCATCGATGATGATATTTCCGGCCCCGGCGATGATCTTGTCGCTCCCGGAACTTCCGACGATCAAGGTCGTAGCACCCGGGGCCACGTCGCCAGCCGCGTCGGTGGTCTGGGTCGTAAAGGTGTGGATGGCGTTTGTAACGTTCGTCTTGGTGAACGACCACACCCCGTTCGTGGGCTTGACGCTGCCGATCGATACGCCGTCTTCGAAAATGCCGACTGTGGAGGTCGCGTCGGCTTCTGAACCGGTGATCGCCACTGTGGTCTTGCTGCCGGAGGTGGTTTGCGTAAGGCCGGTGATCGAAGCGCCGATCGGGTGAGTGTCGATGACAACGTTGATCGACGAGGCCGGGCCAATATTTCCCGCCACGTCGGTGGCCTCGACATTGAGGGTGTGAAGGCCGTCAGCAAGGGCTGAGCTCGACACGATGCTAAAAGATCCCGTCGTCGCGTTCGCGATCGCCGTACCCACGGGCGTGGAGCCATCAAACAAGGTCACCGTAGCGCCCTGCTCGGCGAAGCCGTCGATAACGACCTTCGCAACATCAGTGACGCCATCGCCCTTTGTTCCGCTGTCGGCGGAGGGGTCCAGCGCAAGCCCGCTCGGTGCAACCGGCGGCGTCGTATCGACTGTGACGCTTAATGAGGCCGAGGGGCCGAGGTTTCCTGCCGCGTCGCTGGCCTCGACATTGAGCGTATGGACGCCATCGGCAAGCGCCGACGTCGCTGTGACGGCGAAGGCCCCGGTCGTGGCGTTCGCTGTGGCTGCACCCACAGGCGTTGAGCCATCCAACAAGGTGACCGTGACGCCCGGCGTAGCGAAGCCATCGACCACGACCTTGGCGACATTGGTGATCCCATCACCTTTGACGCCGCTGTCAGCGGCGGCGTCCAGGGCAAGTCCTGTCGGCGCAGGCGGCCCCACCGGGGGAGGCGGCGAAACCGGAGCAGGCGCAGGTGAGGTTGGCGATCCTGATGTTGCGGAAAGGGTGAAGTTGTTGATGCTGACTTCGCCAAGCGTTGCGCCTTGCAGGATGACCGCGTCATCGACGGCGTTGTCGTTGCCGCTGTCGGCGAAGACCACGACATCGGAGCCGACCGCGGCGACCAGGATGTGGACTGAGCCTTGGGAGAAGAGATTGGCGGCCGTGGCCGCAGCGGTGGTGAAGTCCGATGCGGTGATCTCAGCGATGTCGTTTGCGCCCGTCGGACCGTGTGCGAAGGACAAGACGTCGCCTGAACTCCAGTCGGTGATGGTGTCGGCGGTGGCCTGGGTGACGCCGGACTCATGCAGTCCAACGATGATCAGGTCTGTTCCACCGCCCGTCGTGATGACGTCAGTGCCTGGACCGCCGTTGAGCGTCTCGTGGCCAGGTCCGCCGATCAGGGTGTCGTTTCCCGCCCCGCCCGAGAGCGAGTCGCCGCCGCCGTAGCCGTGCAGCAGGTCGTTCTGCGGACCTCCGGTGAGCGTATCGGCTCCAGAGAACAGGGCGTTATTCAAGGCGGCGTTGTTGTCGTCTGCAGCCCAGGTCGCCAGGGAGGTGGCTGGGATGGAGAAGCCGGAGAGGTTGAACTCGACCACGCCTTGGAATTCATCCTGGATGGCGATGATCGATCCGCCGGTCAGCAGGCCTTGGCTGTCGAAGGTCAGGTTTGATCCGCCAAACGCCACCTCCTCCTGTCCGATGGTGACCACGAAGCTGGTCGACGTTTCCAAGCTCAACGTGCCCAGCGCGATGAGTCCGACGTCGAACTGATCCATGTTGGTGCCAACAGGAAAGTCCGGGTTCACATTACCGATCGACATTTCGTGGGTATCTCCGCCGTATTGCACGACGGTCGCTGAGTTCGATTAAGCCGTGGTCAAGAGATATGAATAAGAAATATTTACCAGTGTGACATAGTTACTCAGATATTGGAGATATCTATTCTTCTTCTACGTAATATATCGATAAACGGAAAATAATCTGATGATATAATCAATAAACACCATGTTTTGGTGTGCGAAATTGTCGCGAGACGTCAATCAACTGGAAAGTCTTTCGCCACGGCCGCGCCTGCCTTGAGCCGGACGCTGCAACCCCAGCCTCTCGTGACGCGCTGGGCGTCGGGTGGCGACCCGCCGCTAACGCCAAACGGGCCATGCGGAGCGCGCGCGTCGCACTAAATTTTGGCGCTCGAGGTCTCACCGCCCGAAGGGGTGTGGCGCAGGCTGCGAGCTAGGCAAGGCGCCGGCTTGCGAATTGCAGGCGGCTGTGGGCTCTTGGCGCATTGGGCATGGGGAGCTGGAAATGCGTGATTTGTCCCGGCGCGGCGCCATGGGCTTTGGGCTCGCTGCAGCGACGAGCGCAATGGCGCGCCGGGCTTTGGCGGAAGCAAAGGCGCCGTTCTTCAAGCGGCTTGGGCTGCCGATCGGATTGCAACTTTATACCCTGGGAGATGGACTGAGGGCCGATCTCGACGGTCAATTGGGTCAGGTCGCCAACATCGGCTATCGAACGGTCGAATTGGCCGGTTACCTGGGACGCACGCCCGCTCAACTGCGAGCGGCCTTCGACAAGGCCGGCCTTATCTGCCCCAGCAGTCACGTGCAGGCCACACCCCGGGGCTCGGACCCAAGTCTGGCGGACCTTGGTCGGTTGGTCGCCGACGCCCATGTGATCGGTATTCGCCACCTCGTGCTGCCGATGTTTTCGATTCCCGATCACATCGACATGACGCCCAAGCCGGGAGAAACCCGCGCCGCGGTCCTCTTGAGACTCGCCGCCCAGCTCACCGCCGACGACTGGCGGCTGACCGCCGAATTTCTCAACAGCAAGGCAAGAGCGCTCAAGGCCGAAGGGCTGACCATGGGCTACCATAATCACAACGTCGAATTTGCGCCGGTCGCAGGTACGACGGGACTGGAGCTCCTGCTAAAGAATACCGATCCTTCTCTCGTGCAGTTTGAAATGGACGCAGGATGGGTCGTGGCTGGCGGCTTCGATCCCTTCGCCCTGCTGAAAGCTCACCCTGGCCGCTTCCGGCAGATGCACGTGAAGGACGTCGAGGCCACCACAAAACCGAATTTCGCATTCCAGCAGGATCCAACTGAAATCGGCTCGGGGATCATCAATTGGAAGAGCCTTTTGCCGGCAGCTTACGCTGCGGGCATACGCGACTTTTTCGTTGAGCAGGAGCCGCCCTTTGCTCGGCCACGGCTAGAGGCTGCGAAGATCAGCATCGACTATCTGAGCGCGCTCGCAGCTTAACCCCGAGCTTGCGTGGGCGCCTGGAGGTCAGGATCAATTGGATTCATCGGCCTGGCGGCGCCGCATCTGGTTAGGCCCTTCGTGGGGCGCCAGCCGAGCCGGGCCATGCCGCCGTCGACGTTCTTGGGCGCTGCGGTGTTGCTCGGGGCTGACATCGCAACGCGCGTCATTCCAACGCACACCGAGCTTAAACTTGGAATGCTGACGAGCCTCCTGGGCGCCCCGTTCTTCTTCTGGCTGATCGCCAGAAATGCTGGCGCGCGCCTTGGTCGGCGATCCGCAGATCCTGTTGGTCGACGAGCCCACCTTGGGCCTTGATCCTCGATACGCGCTGGACAGGTGGGGCGGCTCAAGGATTTGGCCGATCAGGGAAGGCTCGTCATCGCTTTCACGACCTGACGCTTGCAGCCCGCTATGCGACGCACATTCTGGCTCTCCATGACGGAAAGTTGGCCGCATTCGGCCCGATGGGCGACACCTTGACCCCCAGTCTGCTGCGCCAGGTGTTTGACGTTGATGTCCAGATCCTAGGATCTGGGGCTGACGCTATCGTCGATTTCGTAGGACCTGCAGCCAAAGTCACCCGCGAGGCGTCGAAGTCAGCCAAGCATTGAGATCAGTTCGAGCTCGCGGCCTTCCGGATCAAGGACAAAAGCAACGCGCATACCCGTTGCGTTCCAAGGTTCGCGATGGGGGGTGGCGCCTTCCCTGACGGCGTGAGCAAAGGCGGCGTCTACATCTCTGACGTAGAGGCCGAGCGGTCCGTGGCCCGTTCCGACGTGGATGTCACGACCGTCCCTGCGCCAGTAGAGGATCAGGCTGAAGCCCGTTTCTTCCCCGCGCCGACGCATGACCAGCTCGACAGCATCTGGCAGATCGATCCTTTGGGCTACGGCCAGGCCCAGAGCGCGCTCGTAGAAGCTGCGCATGAGGTCAAGGTCGCGAACCACAAATTTTACGAAGCCGAAGCGGACCGAAGGCGCCGTGGTTGATTGGGGTGCGGTTGCATTGACGGTTTCACTCATCGGGTCTCCTCCTGGGCTTTGCAGGTCTTCAGGCGCTTTGCATCATCCTGCGCGCGAAGCGCCGCCAAGGCTAGACAGCGTCCCTGGCCTCGGCCAGAGCCTGCGGCAGCAGCCTTGCGATCTGCTCTGCGATCTGGGCCTGCCCATCTGGGTGAAGAATGAGGTCCTGGCGGACTTCAAGCTCCAGATAGTCGAGACCGCGGCCGCCGGCGTGGTGCGGGATTGTAAAGTCCACGTCATCCATGCGGTAAGGCGCGTTGTCGCCCACCAGGTCTTCGCCAAGCTGGCGGCGAAGCTCGGCTAGGATTGCGTTGGAGAACGGACTGTCTCCCGCGTGCAAGACGCCAAACCTCCATGGACGATCAAATCCATTCATCTGGGGTGTGAAGGAGTGAAGGGAGATCAGAACGGTGGGCAGGCCCTGTCGAGCCCGCACATCGAGTTCAGCCGAGATCGCCGCATGGTAGGGGCGGGCGATTTCGTTGATGCGCGCCCTGCGAGCGATGTCGGAAAGTCCCCGGTTGGCCGGGATCTCTGAACCGTCGCTGATTTCCGGGATGGCGTCGGTGCGAACCGGGTCGCGATTGCAATCGATGACCAGGCGGGAAAAGCGCTGGCGAATGAAGGTTGCGTCCAGAGCCTTGGAGACCAAACCGCCAAGCTGGGCCACGCCGATGTCCCAGGCGATGTGGCGCGTGAGATCTGCATCCTGAAGGCCGAGGTCGCCAAGCGACCTTGGAACCGCACGACCGGCGTGGTCGCCGAGCAACAGGAAGGGCGATCTGGCGCCCTGATTTAGTGCAACCGCGACACTGCGTTCATCTGCCGCGAGCAAGGTCGTCGACCTGTTAAGAGAATCTCCCCCACCGTGGGCCAATGCCTCGCGTCTCCATTCGCCATCTGACGGCGTATCGCTACCGCAATCCGGTGGCGTTGGGCGAGCATCGAATGATGCTGCGGCCGCTCGAGAGCTATGACCAGCGTCTCGCTTCCGAAGAACTCCAGATCACGCCTGCGCCTTCGATGCTGCGAAACGTCCATGACGTCTTTGGGAATTGCGTTTCGATCGCGCGCTTCACCGGCCGAGCCGAGCGATTGGTCGTCGAAAGCCGCATGAGCTTGGATCACGATCCGCAGCTGGTTTTCGAATTTGGCGACGAGGCCTGCGCCGCAGGCTCATCGTTTGTCTACCCTGCTGAGGACCTGGCTGACCTTGTTCAGTCGATTGCGCCTCGCCACGCTGATCCGAACGGCGAGATTGCGGCATGGTCGCGCCGGTTTGTAAGGCGCAAGGGATCGACGCTCCTGTCGCAGCTGCTGAGTGATATGACCCATGCCATTCACTCCGAGCTCACATATCAGACGAGGCTCACCGGCGCCCCCCAGGCGCCGCTCGAGACCCTGGCGAAGGGCGCGGGCAGTTGCCGTGACTTCGCCATGTTGATGATCGAGGCCGCAAGAAGCCTGGGTCTGGCCGCGCGATTTGTGTCGGGGTATGTTTATTCATCGTCGCCCAAAGCAGGGCGCGCCGGCGGCGGGCACACCCATGCCTGGGTGCGGGTGTTCCTTCCGTCTTGTGGTTGGACCGAATTTGATCCGACCAACGGAATTGTCGGCAACACAGACTTGGTCCGCGTGGCTGTTGTGCGCGATCCGCGTCAGGCCGTTCCGCTGCATGGGACCTGGGCGGGTCTTCCCTCCGATTTTCTGGGGATGGATGTCGAAGTGGAGGTTTTAAGGGAAGCTTTTACAGACACGCAACCGGCCCGGCTGCGGCGTGTTGCGCAAGGGTAGGCAGCACACGCTAGGTCTTCATGCGAATAAGAGCCGGCTATGAGATCACCTACGAGTGTCCGCAGCCGACACCTATGCTGGCGGTCTTGAACGTCCACGCCTCGCGCCAGCATGATCTGGAAACGCCAGACCAGGTTCATCTGACCCCATCGGCGCATTTGAGCCAGTATCACGACGTCTTTGAAAATCTTTGCAGCCGCTTTGTGCTTCCCACTGGACGCACCGTGATCTCCAATGACTTCGTCGTGCGCGATAGCGGAGAGCCTGATCTGGTCAGCCCAAATGCGATCCAGCACCCGGTGGAGAACCTGCCTAACGCGGTGATCGTTTTTCTGCTGGCCAGCCGCTATTGCGAGACGGAGCACTTGAGCGATCTTGCCTGGCGTCTTTTCGGCGATATTCCACCAGGCTGGGGCCGCGTGCAGGCCATCGTCGAATACGTTCACGGCCGAATCAAATTCGGCTACGAGCACGCCCGAGCGACAAAGACGGCCTTCGAGGCCCACGAAGAACGTCGCGGCGTCTGTCGCGATTACGCCCACCTCGCCATAACGCTCTGTCGCTGCATGAACATTCCAGCGCGCTATTGCACGGGCTACCTGCCCGATATCGGTGTTCCGAAGGCGGGCGAAATGGACTTCAGCGCATGGTTCGAAGTTTATCTCGGTGAACGCTGGCACGTCTTGGATGCGCGCCATAACAAACCTCGAATAGGCCGGATCTTGATGGCCCGAGGGCGCGACGCCACCGATGCGGCGATCATAACGACCTTCGGCCCCAACACCCTGACGGGCTTCAAGGTGGTGAGCGCCGAGTTAGGGTAGCGCTTTGGCGAAAAACCCCCATGTTCATCTGCCGACGTTCCACTAGGGGATGCCACGCGAGACCCGGTCCCTTGGCGCTTCGATGCAAGGTTTGCGCATCTGAACGGGCGCTGGGCGGCGACTAACCGATGAAAACCGCGTCAGGGGCGATTGTGGCAACAATCATGTAACGTAAATGCTAGATATGCAGTGTAAATGTTCGCGGATTTTGTCTCGCGTATTCGATCCGATTGGGGAGCTTTTTCTATGACCGGTGCAAGGCTTGGCCTTCTGGCGCTCCTGGCCAGTACGGCGGGGATCTATGGCTGTACGAGCGATACGACAGCCACCCAGGCGCTGACGCATGGCTCGCAAGCTGCGGCCACCGCTGCGATGAGCCCTGCGCGGGTCGACAACT
>Ga0209166_10000221_pt1 | contig 73710 bp, 67 predicted proteins | sample Coa_R1_3_FD_187151 | JGI IMG/M metagenome (GOLD analysis project Ga0209166, IMG submission 187151) | Surface soil microbial communities from Centralia Pennsylvania, which are recovering from an underground coalmine fire - Coalmine... | ecosystem: Environmental > Terrestrial > Soil >...
CAACGTCACCTGGAGCGGCAACGCCAACTTCGACACCCGTACCGGCGGCAAGAGCTACTCGATCGACAACTCGTCCCGTGCGGCGGCGTTCCCGGCGTCCAACCCGCTCGGCAAGGCACTCTAACCCCCCAGAACCTTGCCGCCGGCGTTCTCCGGAACGCCGGTTCCCCTCGGAACCCCGCCCTTCGGCGGGGTTCTTTTTTTGTCGAGATTCAAGTCACGGCAGGACGGCAAGAATTCCCGAGAATGGCTGGTTTGTCGACGCGAAGCCGCTGAGGGGACTCGCCTCACGTTCGCTCTGGAAGCCGGCGATGTAACCGGACACGGAAGGTGAGTTCACGCCAAAGAGCTTGACGCCCGCGATGAACGACTGGGAGTCGGACTCCGTGCCGGTGTAGCTGTAGCCGTACTCGATCCACATGATGGTGCCTCCATGCGTCGCGCCGATATGGAGCTTGCCTGTCACGCTTTGGGTGCTGCTGCCGTTCCGATAGACGGTGGACGTGCCGGTAATCACGCCGGCGAAGGACCCGTTCGTCGTATCCACGGCCGTAATCTTCAACGATCTGCCGGCACGGGTCTCGGGGAAGCCCTCGTTCGTGATGACGAAGCCCGCCTTGTTGGTGACGAACAGCGTTTTCAGATCGGCAAAGCTGTAGAAATTCAATGACTGCGCATGAGCAGTCATTGGCGTTGCCGCGGAAAAGCACAGAAGAAAAGCAAAAGCGTACAAGATCTTTCGCATGGTTTCCTCCATTGCGTGGCAAATAAGGGGAATTATCCCAATATTCGGCATTTGACGGTGCGGCACTGGTGCGCGGCCGCACGATCCGGGGGAACCCTGGATTGCCGGAAAACGGGCCGTCGAGAGGCCCGGGATCCTTCAACGAATATCGGCTGGATGAGCAACGTTTTGTCTCATCGCTGCAGAGGTTGCACCCGTCCCCGTCTCGCGCAAAGAGAGAAATCCCGCCTGCGGTGCGACCTGGCCAAATTTTCGATGCGCCAGCAGGTGGGGGCGGAAAGCCCATCCATCTGCGGGGAAAGTCGGCTAAGATCCTCGCGCCCAGGTCATGCTTCCCCGACCCGGCTTGGATGGCCGATCGGGCCCGAATGTCGTTGCCTGCCCAGATTTCCACCGGCGCCCCCGCCGATCGCTTCTCCTGCCTCAGGATCGAATGCCATGGACTTCTTTCGGCGATTCACCCTTCTGGTCTGCGCTCCGTCATTCGACAAAGACGATCTCGAAGGAATCCGGGTGCACCAGATCACCAGCGAAGTCGAACGGATGGGCTTCGAGGTGATACGCGCGCCGAGGATCGAGGATGCGGAGATCGCGGTGCAGACCGACGCGGCGATCGGCTGCATCCTGGTCGACTGGGGCAAGAAGAACGGGCTCGCCGGCAAGACCACGGCGCTGGTCAACCTCATGCGCCGGCGCGGGCTCGAGATGCCGATCGTCATCCTGGTCCGGCGCAAGCGCTTCGAGGATATCCCGGTCGAGATCATGGATTTCATCGACGGCTATGTGTTCCTGGCCGAGGAGACGCCGGAATTCATCGCCAAGTCCCTGGTCAGCCGCCTTAAGCAATATGCCGAGACGCTGAAGACGCCGTTCTTCGGCGCGCTCGTCGATTATGCCGAGGAGGGCAACCACATGTGGACCTGCCCGGGCCACAACGGCGGCGTCTTCTACAATCGCAGCCCGATCGGGCGGATCTTCGTCGAGCATCTGGGCGAGGCGGTCTTCCGCGACGATCTGGACAATTCCGTGCTGGAACTGGGCGACCTCCTGACCCACGAGGGACCGGCGCTGAAGGCCCAGAAGGAGGCGGCGGCAATCTTCGGCGCCGAGAAGACCTATTTCGTCCTCAACGGCACCTCGGCCTCGAACAAGATCGTGCTGAACGCCCTCGTCGCCGAGGGCGATCTCGTGCTGTTCGACCGCAACAATCACAAGGCGGCCCACCACGGCGCCCTGCTGCTGGGCGGCGGCATCCCGATCTTTCTCGAGACCAACCGCAATGCCCATGGGCTGATCGGGCCGATCTATCGCGACGCGCTCGACGAGACGGCGATCCGCGAGCGGATCCGGGCCCATCCCCTGGTCAAGGATCCAGACGCATGGCAGCGTCCGCGCCCGTTCCGGGTCGCGGTCATCGAGCAATGCACCTACGACGGCACGATCTACAATGCCGAGGCGATCCTCGGCGCCATCGGCCATATGTGCGATTACATTCTGTTCGACGAGGCCTGGGCGGGCTTCATGAAGTTCCACCCGCTCTACGCCGGCTGCTTCGCCATGAGCCTGAAGTCGCTTGGGTCCGATGCGCCCGGGATCATCGCCACGCAATCGACCCACAAGCAGCTGGCCAGCTTCTCCCAGGCGTCCCAGATCCATATCAAGGATCGCCACATCACCGGGCAGGCCCGTCGGGTCGAGCATCGCCGGTTCAACGAGAGCTTCCTGCTCCACGCCTCGACTTCGCCGTTCTATCCCCTGTTCGCGTCCCTGGACGTCGGCGCACAGATGATGCGCGGTCGCTCGGGCGTGGTGCTGTGGGACGATACGATCCGCCTCGGCATCGAGCTGCGCAAGAAGGTGCGGGCGATCCGGCGGGAGTTCGAGGAGAAGGAACGCGATCCGGATCGGCGCTGGTTCTTCGATCCCTTCGTGCCCGACACGGTCAGGGTCGCGGACGTGCCCGCGGGTGAGGAGGCCCGGGAAATCCCGTGGGAGCTGGTGCCGACCGACGGGCTCGCGACCAATGCCCGCTACTGGGAGCTGACGCCGGGCGCCCGTTGGCATGGCTTCGGCCATGTCGGGCAGCACTACGCCATGACCGATCCGAACAAGCTCACGCTCATGACGCCGGGGTTCGACCGCGCGACGGGCGAGTACGACCGCTTCGGCATTCCGGCCCCGGTCGTGGCCCAGTTCCTGCGCGAGAACCGGGTCGTGCCGGAGAAGAACGACCTCAACTCGCTCCTGTTCCTGCTGACACCCGGCGTCGAGTCGAGCAAGGCCGGCACGCTCTTGAGCACGCTCGTCGCATTCAAACGGCGCTATGACGAGAATGTCGTGCTCGACGAGGTCATTCCCGAATTCGTCCGCCGTCGTCTCGCCCGCTACAGCGGGCGGCGGCTGCGCGACCTGTGCAGCGAGATGCATGAATTCTATCGCGCGGCGGGTGTGAGCCGGTTGCAGAAGGCGCAATTCGCGCCGGAGCATCTGCCGAGGATGGTCATGTCGCCGCACGAGGCGGTCCGGCAGCTGACCCGCAACCAGGTCGATTATCTGCCGATCGACGAGGTCGGCGGGCGCATCGCCACCACCCTGTTCGTGGTCTATCCGCCCGGCATCGCGACCATCGTGCCGGGCGAGCTGCTCGACGAGCGGGCGCAACCCATGCTGGACTATCTGAAGATGTTCGAGCGGAGCGCCAACCTGTTCCCGGGTTTCGAGGCCGAGATCCAGGGGCTCTACCGCGAGGTGGCGCCGGACGGCTCGGTCCGCTTTCACACCTACGTCGTGCGTGAATAACCGGATGTCGCCATGTCAGCTACGCCGTTCAATATCGTGGTCCGCGCCTCGACCGACGCGGACGTCCCCGCCATGCTCGCGATCTACCACTATCATATCTCCCGCGGCCTCGGGGACCTGGGCACCTACGAGGCGGACATGCTCGAGGCGGAGGATATGCGGCGGCGGCGCAAGAACATGCGCAAGCACCGCCTGCCGCATCTCGTGGCCGAGATCGAGGGCATCGTCGCGGGCTATGCCTATGCGGTGCCGTTCCGCAAGCGCCCGGCCTATCGCTACACGCTCAAGCACTCGATCTATATCCACCACCAGTTCCTGAACTGCGGGGTCGGGCGGACCCTGCTGCCCGCCTTGATGGATGCCTGCGCCGCCGCCGGCTATCGCCAGCTCATCGGCTATATCGACCCCGCCAACCAGGCGTCGTTGCGGCTGCACGAGACCCTGGGCTTCGCCCGCGTCGGCATGCTGCCCGCGGTGGGATTCAAGTTCGGCGAGTGGGTCGACAGCGTCATCATGCAGCGGGCGCTCGGCCCGGGAGCCGCGACGCCACCCGACAATCAGCCGGACACGGCATCCGTCCAGCCGTCCGAACGAGGTTAGGCCCGCTACCAGACTCGGCAGCTCTTCGCCGGCGCCATCGGCGTGCCGGGCCGGCAGGCGAACGCCTCGGCGAATTCCGGCATGTTCGCGACCACGCCGTTGACGCGGAAGGACGCGGTCGCATGCGGATCGGTCAGCGCCTGGAGCCGGGCGGAGGCGGGAGTCTGGTTCTCGCACCAGCTCTGGGCATAGGCCAGGAAGAAGCGCTGATCGGGCGTATAGCCGTCGATCTTCGCGAGCCTCCGGCCGGCCAGCGCCTTGCGGAGCGCCATGAGCGCCAGGCGCGTGCCGCCGTTGTCGGCGGTGTTCTCGCCCAAGGTCAGATGGCCATTGAGCCGCGTGTCGGGCACCGGGCTGAAGCCGCCGTATTCCCGGGCGATGCATTCGGAGCGGGCACGGAAGCGCGCCGCGTCCCGGCGCGTCCACCATTCGGCAAGATTGCCGTCGGCGTCGAACTGGCGGCCGGAATCGTCGAAGCCGTGGGTCATCTCGTGGCCGATGGTGGCGCCGATCGCGCCGTAATTGATCGCATCGTCCCAGTGGGCGTCGAAATTCGGTGGCTGCAGGATGCCGGCCGGGAAATTGATGTCGTTCTTCTGGTCGTCGTAATAGGCGTTGACCGTCGGCGGCGTCATGAACCATTCGCCCTTGTCGACCGGCTTGTCGATCTTGGCCATCTGGCGGGCGAACTCGAAGGCCGCGGCGCGGAAGCGGTTGCCGAGCGCGTCGTCGCGCCGGATCTCCAGGGCCGAATAGTCGCGCCACCGGTCGGGATAGCCGATCTTCTCGGCCATCGCGCCGAGCTTGTGCAGCGCCTTCCGCTTGGTGTCGCCGCCCATCCAGCCGAGGCCGGCGATATCCTGGGCGAAGGCCGCTTTCAGGTTCTTCACCAGCGCCTGGATCCGCAGCTTCGCCGCAGGGCCGAAATTGGTCTCGACATAGACCCGGCCCAGATCCTCGCCCAGATCGTCGTCGGTGAAGGTGACGCAGCGCTTCCAGCGCGGGCGCAGCTCCTTGGTGCCGCGCAGCGTGCGGCCGTAGAAATCGAAGCTTTCCTGAACGAACTTGGCCGGCAGCATGTCGGCCGAATGGGCGATCAGATGCGCCGTCAGATAGGTCTTGATGTCCTCGAGCGAGGTCGCGGCGATCAGCTTCTCGGCACCGGCGAAGAAGCCGGGCACGGCGACATTGAGGCTGTCGAAGCCGGGCGCGCCGATGCCGCGCAGATAGGCGGCCCAATCGAAGCCGGGGGTCAGCCGGTCGAGCGCCGTGCGGGTCTGCTTGTGGTAGATGGCGCTCGGGTCGCGCCGCTTGACGCTCGACAGCGAGACCTGGGCGAGGCCGGTCTCGAAATTCATCACGGTCTGGGCGTCGCGCACCGCCTGGGCCGCGGGCTCACCTAGCAGCTCGAACTGGCGCTCGGTATGGGCGACATAGGCGGCGCGGGTCTCCTCGGCCTCCTTGCCCTTCCGGAAATAGCTGTCGCGCTCGGGCAGGCCGAGGCCGCCCTGGTCGGCCTCGGCGATGACCTTGGTCGCGTCGCGGAAATCCTGGTCGGCGCCGAAGCTGAACAGCACGTCGACGCCGATCCGCTGCAGATGCGCCACCAGCGGCGCCAGCTCCTGCTTGTCGGTGACGGCGGCGATGCGGTCGAGCTCGCCCTGGAGCGGCTCGATGCCCTTCGCCTCGATGCCGGCCTCGTCCATGCAGGCGGCCCAATAGTCACCGATCTTGCGCGTCCCCGGCGTCGGCCGGGCGGCGGCCTCGGTCAGGATCGCCTTCAGCTTCTGGTTATTGGTCTCGACCAGCACCGAATCGACGCCCCAGGACGACTGGTCCGCCGGGATCGGATTGGCCGCGAGCCAGCCGTTGCAGGCATGGGCATAGAAATCCTGGCACGGCGACACGCTCGGATCGATCGCACCGACCATCAGCCCGTCCTCCGCCGTCGGCGCCACCGGCGGCGTCGGTATCGGCGCCTGCGCCCAAGCCGCCCGGGCGAGACCGGCGGCGACGAGCAAGGCCAGGAACGACGTCAGACGCGGCATGCGAGGGCTTTCGGGGAACAACGGGCTGCGGGGGATTTAGCGTGAAACGGGGCGGAAGAATACGGGTTTGCCTTCTATCGTCACCCCCGGGCTTGACCCGGGGGTCCACGCGGCAGTTGCCGGATAACGTCGTTCGCCCATAATTCGCCCATGCCGGGTGGTTGGATCTACATCATGACGAACAAGCCGAACGGCATTCTCTATGTCGGCGTGACCAGTGATCTCATCCGCCGCGTCTGGGAGCATCGAGAAGGCCTGGCCGACGGATTCACCAAGCGCTATGGCCTGAAGCGGCTGGTCTATATCGAGCCGCATGACGAAATCGGTTTGGCAATCCAGCGCGAAAAGAATCTCAAGCATTGGCCGCGTGCATGGAAGATCGCGCGGATTCTCGCCGAGAATCCCGAGTGGCGCGATCTCTACGAGTTGATCGGTTGAGGCGCGTGGATGGCCGGGTCGAGCCCGGCCATGACGGCATTGGGTAGGCTGGCGCGGGGATGACGAGTGAAAGGGCCCCACCCAGCTTCCCTCACGCCGCCCCCAGGTACGCCGCGATCACTTCCGGATTGTTCGCGATCTCATGGGCCGGGCCCTCGAGCTTGATCTTGCCGGTTTCGAGCACGTAGGCGTGGTCGGCGACCTCGAGGGCCGCCTGGGCGTTCTGCTCGACCAGCAGGATGGTGCGGCCTTCGGCCTTCAAGGCGCGGATGATCGCGAAGATCTCTTCGATGAACAGCGGCGCCAGGCCCATCGACGGCTCGTCCATCAGCAGCAGCTTGGGGTCGGCCATCAGGGCGCGGCCCATCGCCAGCATCTGCTGCTCGCCGCCGGACAAGAGGCCGGCCAGCTGCTGCAACCGCTCGCCCAGGCGCGGGAAGCGGTCGAGCACGCCCTGGCGCCGCCGGGCGATCTCGGCCGCGTCCTTGACCAGATAGGCGCCGAGCCGCAGGTTTTCCTCGATCGTCATGTTGGCGAAGACCTGGCGGCCCTCGGGCACCTGGACGATGCCGGCGCGGGCGATCTTGAAGGCCGACTGCCCGACCATCTCGGCACCTTCGAAGCGGATCGAGCCGGCACGCGCCTTGAGCAAGCCGGAGAGGCCGCGCAAGGTCGTGGTCTTGCCGGCGCCGTTGGCGCCGATCAGCGACACGACGGCACCCTCGGCGACGTCGAGGTCGATCGCCTTGACCGCGTCGGTCCGGCCGTAGCCCAGCGTCAGGCCGCGGACTTCGAGCACGCTCATGCTTCGCCTCCCTTGAGGCGCTCGGCCACCTTGGCACCCAGATAGGCCTCGATCACCGCCGGATCCTCGCGGATTTCGCGCGGCCGGCCCTCGGCGATCTTGCGGCCGAAATTCAGCACCGTGATCCGGTCGCACAGGCTCATGACGAAATGCATGTCGTGCTCGACCAGCAGCAGGGTCAGCCCGCCGTCCTTCAGGCGCTTCAGCAACCCGACCAGGTCCTGGGTCTCGGCCGGGTTCATGCCGGCGGCGGGCTCGTCGAGCAGCAGCAACTTCGGCTCGGACGCGAGCGCGCGCGCGATCTCCAGCCGGCGCTGGTCGCCATAGGGCAGGTCGCCGGCGCGCCGGTCGGCCGATTGAGCGAGGCCGACGAAGTCCAGGAGCTCGTCGGCGCGGGCGCGGGCTGCGCGCTCCTCCGGGCGGAAGCGGCCGAGACGGGAGAGGATCTCCGGCACCGAGGCCTGGAGCCGGGCCTGCATGCCGGTCATCACGTTCTCGCGCACGGTCATTTCCTGGAACATGCGGATGTTCTGGAACGTGCGCGACAGGCCGGCGCGCGTGCGCCGCCAGCTGGGCAGGCCGTCGAGTGGCACGCCGGCGAGCGTGGCATGACCCGAGGTCGGCGGGATCAGGCCGCTGATCAGGTTGAAGCAGGTCGTCTTGCCGGCGCCGTTCGGGCCGATCAGGCCATGGACCGTGCCGGGTTCGACCGAGAAGCTGACATGGTCGACCGCGACCAGGCCGCGGAAGCGGACGGTCAGGTCGCGGATGTCGAGCAGGGTGGAATTCATCTCGCTCACCCGACCCGCCCGATGCGCCAGACCAGCAGGCCGCGCGGCATGAACAGCACCGCGACGACGATGATGAAGCCGTTCACCACCAGCTTGAAATCATGGAGTGCCGTCAGCAGCTCCGGCAGCACGGTCAGGATCACGGCGCCCAGCACCGGGCCGAACGGCGAGCCGATGCCGCCCAGGAGCGCGAAGGACAGGATCGTCACCGCCTGGTCGAAGCCATAGTCGTTCGGGCCGATGAAGCTGTTGGCATGGGCGTTCAAGGCGCCGGCAAGGCCGGCCAGCATGGCCGAGACCACCAGTGCGCCCAGCTTCATGGCCGGCAGGTTGACGCCCATCACGCCGGCCGCGACCTCGTCCTCGCGCATCGCCTCCATGGCGCGGCCGAGGCGGGAGCGGGCGACCATGACGGAGCCCGCAAGCGCCAGCGCCAGCAGGCCGAAGATCAGGCCGAAGCTGGTCTTGTTCGGGATGCCCGACAGGCCCAAGGCACCGCCGGTCAGGTCCGCGGCGTTGCAGAAGATGCGCAGGATCTCGCCGAGCGCGATGGTCGCCAGCGCCAGATAGACGCCGGTCAGCCTCAGGGTCGGCCCACCGATCACGAACGCGGCCAGCGCCGGCACGACCATCGCCGCCAGCAGCACGGCGGCGAACGGCCAGTGCATGTCGAGCGTCAGCAGGGTCGAGACATAGGCGCCGATGCCCATGAACGCGGCCTGGCCCAGCGACAGCTGGCCGACCGCCAGCACCGTGTACATGGACAGCGCGAGCAGGCCGTTGACCCCGACGGCGAAGATCAGGCTCTGGTAGGAGAAGAAGAAACTATCGAACATGAGTGCTCCCCGCCGGTCAGGCGCGCTTGACCGGCGCGCGGCCGAACAGGCCGACCGGACGGAACCAGAGGGTGGTGACGAGCAGGATGAAGCCGACCGCATCCTTGATGTTCGACGAGATGAAGCCGGCGGTCAGCACCTCGAGCACGCCGATGACGATGCCGGCGATGAGCGCGCCCTTGATGTCGCCCAACCCGCCGATGATGATGACGGCGAAGCCCTTTAGCATCATGCTCTCGCCCATGTAGGGCTGGATCGCGTTGAAATTGAGCCCGATCAGCACGCCGGCGGTGCTGCCGAGCGCGGCGGAAATGAACGAGACGAGCCGCACGACCGCGTCGGTGTTGATGCCCATCAGCTGGGCCGCCTCGCCATTCTCGGCGAGCGCGCGCATGGACAGGCCGAAGCGCGTGCCGCGGATCAGCGCCAAGAGCGCCGCCACGATCAGCACCGTCGTGACCATGATCAGGATCTGCGACAGGTTCATGCGCACGTCGCCGACGGTGATGGCGGCATGGCTGATGACGCCCGGCGGCAGCCGGCGGATCTCGGTGCCGAAGATCGCAGTCGCAAGCGAATAGAGCAGGAGCGTCGCGCCGAGCGTCACCATGAGCGACGCCAGTTCCGGCGCCTTCTTGCGCCGGAGCGGCGTCAGCAGCGCCGCGTCGAACAGGATCGCGATCAGGCCGGTCACGATGGCGGCGCCGGGCAGCGCCAGCCAGATCGGCAGCGCCAGCAGCTTGGTGCCGTAGAGCGCCAGGAACGCGCCGGTGGTGAAATAGAAGCCGTAGGTCAGGTTGATCACGCCCAGCACGCCGAACATCAGCGTGAAGCCGAGGGCGAACAGGGCGTAGGTCGAGCCCAGAACGAGACCGTTCAAAAGCTGCTGCGGAAGCTGCTGGAGTATCTGCGCGAACATGGAACGTGCCGATCCGGGCCGCCGGCCGGCGGAGCTTCCGCCGGCCGTTCAGCTGCTGAATGTTACTTGAGGATCTGGAACTTGCCGCCCTTCATCTCGAGCACCACGACACCCGACGAATCGGCCGGGTCGCGGTTGTCGGTGAAGGAGAACGGCCCCATCACGCCGGTGTACTTGGTCGCCTGCAGCGCCGTCTTGATCTTCTCGGGCTCGGCCGCGCCGGCCTTGTCGATGGCGTTCGCCACGATGTGGAGCGTGTCGTAGGCCTGCGCTGCGAACTGGTCCGGATCATCCTTGTACTTGGCGCGATAGTCGGCGACGAACTTGGTGTTGGCCGGATCGTCCTTGGCGATGAACCAGGGGCTGCCGACCATCGTGCCGTCGGCCGCCTCGCCGGCGATGTCGCCGAGCTTGGGCGAGTTGAAGCCGTTGCCGCCGATGAAGCGGATCTTCGGGTCGAGGCCGATCGAGCGCGCGTCCAGAAGGATGCCCGAGGCCGGCTCGACCAGGGCGGAGACGACGATCGCGTCCGGGTTCAGGCTCTTGATCTTGGTCAGCTGGGCCGAGAAGTCGCTGTCCTTCGAGCCGAAGGTCTCGGTCGTCAGCGTCTGGATGCCCAGCTTCTCAAGGCTGGCCTTGAACACGTCATAGCCCGACTTCGAGAAGGCATCGTCGTTCGCGTACATGACCGCGACCTTCTTGATGCCGAACTTCGTCTGCGCCGCCTTCAGGGTCACGGGGATGACGTCGCTCTCCGGCAGCGAGGTGCGGAAGACGTAGGGGCCGATCGCCGTGATGCCGGCGGCGGTGGTCGAGGTGCCGACGATCGGAATCTTCTGCTCGTTCGCGACCGGGCCGGCGGCGAACATCTCGTTCGACAGCGTCGGGCCGAGGATCAGCGGCACCTTGCCGATGCCGATCAGCTTGCGCGCGGCGTTGACCGCCTGGTCCTTGTTGCCGGCGGTGTCCTCGTACTGGATGGCCAGCTTCTTGCCGCCGAGCACGCCGGTCTTGTTGACCTCGTCCAAGGCCAGGTCGAAGCCGTTCTTGATCGCGACGCCGTAGCGGCTGTTCGGGCCCGTCAGAATTTCAATCGCGCCGATGGTGACGTCCTCGGCCTTGGCCGGTGCAGTCCAGATTGCGGCCGCCGTAGCGAGCGGCAGCAGGGCCAGGCTGGCGAAAGTCCGTCTATTCATCGGCAAGTTCCCCCTCGAAGATCAAGTTGCGTCAGGAGGTCGCCTTGACTGGCGACCCTCGTTCGGCGGGCACCTTAGCCGAGCCGAGGGGGCATCGCCAATTGCCTTGTGAAAGTGACCCCGAGACGCCTGGGGCCGGCGTCGCGCCGCCAGTGAGCCCCGGGCAGGCGCCGGACCTGGCGCCTCCAACTCATACAAATGTTCCGCGCCCCCTTGGCGACCCGCCTTCCGGCCCGATACGATGCCGGATTGCCGCTGAATGGACATCATCCGGGAGGAGACGACAGTGACTGAACGACTTGCAGGCAAACGGGCGCTCGTGACGGCGGCGGCGCAGGGCATTGGCCGGGCCTCGGCGCTCGCCTTCGCCCGGGAAGGCGCCCGGGTGATCGCGACCGACGTCAATGACGCGAAACTCGCCGAATTGGCGGGCATCCCCGGGATCGAAACCCGCCGTCTCGACGTTCGAGACGACAAGGCGGTGAAGGACTTGGCCGCGGAGATCGGCACGATCGACATCCTGCTGAACGCCGCCGGCTTCGTCCATCACGGCACCGTGCTCGACTGCTCGGACGAGGATTGGGAATTCAGCTTCGATCTCAACGTGAAAAGCATGTACCGCACGATCCGCGCGTTCGTGCCGGGCATGCTGGCCCAGGGCAAGGGGGCGATCGTGAACATTGCATCCGGCGCCTCGTCGGTGCGTGGCATTCCCAACCGCTTCGTCTATGGCACGACCAAGGCGGCGGTCGTCGGCCTGACCAAGGCCGTCGCGGCCGACTTCATCCGCAAGGGCGTACGCTGCAATGCGGTTTGCCCGGGCACGATCGCGACGCCGTCGCTCGACGACCGGATCAACGCGTTCGACGACCCGGTCGCCGCCCGCAAGGCGTTCATCGAGCGGCAGCCGATGGGACGCCTGGGCGAGGCCGAGGAGGTCGCGGAGGCGGCGCTTTACCTTGCCAGCGACGAATCCGCCTTCACGACCGGCACGATTCTGCTGGTCGACGGCGGGTTCGCGTTGTAACTCGCGCAGAACGTTACGAGGGGCGGCCGCTGCCATCAGGCCTGCCCGCCCTTCGTATCAACGACAGGACAAGATCATGCCAGAGGATGTGAAGACCGTGCCCGCCCCGACGACCGCCATTGCCAAACGGCTCATTCATCCGGTCATCCTGTCCGGCGGCTCGGGCACCCGGCTCTGGCCGATGTCGCGCGCTGCTTACCCGAAGCAGCTGCAGCCGCTGCTGAGCGAGCGCAGCCTGCTCCAGGATTCGGTCGGCCGCGTGCTTTCGGCCCATCTGTTCGCGGCCCCGGTCATCCTGGCGAACGAGGAACATCGCTTCATCATCGCCGAGCAGCTGCGCCAGATCGACGTGAAGCCGCAGACCATCATGCTCGAGCCGATCGCGCGCAATACCGCGCCGGCGGCGGCTGCGGCGGCACTCTGGCTCGGCCAGCGCGAGCCGGATGCGCTGATGCTGATCATGCCGTCCGACCATGCCATCGCCGATCATCCGGCCTTCCTGAGGGCGATCGAAGCCGGCGCCCGGGCCGCCTCCGCCGGCAAGCTCGTGACGTTCGGCATCACCGCCGATCGTCCGGAGACCGGCTACGGCTATATCCGGCGCGGGCCGGCGCTGGCTCAGGATGGCGCGTTCGAGGTCGCCGCCTTCGTCGAGAAACCGGACCGCGCGCGCGCCGAACAATATCTGGCGTCGGGCGACTATACCTGGAACAGCGGCATCTTCCTGTTCCCGGTCCGCACGTACCTGGCCGAGTTCAAGGCCCGCCAGCCGGAAAGCTACGCCGCGGTCGAGGCTGCGGTCGCCGCCGAAAAGGGCGATCTGGATTTCCACCGTCTCGATCTCGCCGCCTTCAGCCAGGCCGCGAACGAATCGATCGACTATGCCGTCATGGAGCATACGGCCAATGCCGCGGTCGTGCCGGTCGCCATGGGCTGGAACGACGTCGGCGCCTGGGATGCGCTCTGGGACATCTCGGACAAGGGCGAGAACGGCATGGTCCAGATCGGCGACGTCACCGCCGTCGACTGCCGCAATTCCTACCTCCGCACCGAGGAGCGGCTGCTGGCCGCGGTCGGCGTCGAGGACCTGGTCGTGGTCGCGACGGCCGACGCGGTGTTGGTGGCGCCCAAATCGCGCGCCCAGGACGTGAAGAAGCTGGTCGACCGCCTGAAGGCCGACAAGCGCGATGAGATGACCCACCTGCCGACCGTCCACCGGCCCTGGGGCACCTATCGCTCGATCCACAACGGCGACCGGGTGCAGGTCAAGCACATCATGGTCAAGCCGGGCGCCAAGCTGTCGCTGCAGATGCACCATCATCGCGCCGAGCATTGGGTCGTCGTCTCCGGCACCGCCAAGATCGTGCGCGGCGACGAGGAGCTGATGCTGACCGAGAACCAGTCGACCTATATCCCGCTCGGGACCCAACATCGCCTGGAGAACCCCGGCCGCATCCCGCTACACCTGATCGAGGTGCAGTCGGGCAGCTACCTGGGCGAGGACGACATCGTCCGGTTCGAGGATACCTACGGCCGGGCGTAAGCCCGACCGGCGGGTGAGGCGGCAGCGCTTGCCGCCCCCTCACCGGGCCCGGGCGCCGTAGAGCGAGACCAGCCGGGCAACCACGGTGGCGTTGTAGACCGTGCCGATGATCGCCTCGAAGATCGTCCACATGCGCGCGACCGGGTTGACGGCCGTGATGTCGCCATAGCCGGTGGTCGTCAAGGTCGTGAAGCTGAAATAGAGCAGGGCGCTGCGATTGGGCACCGCGCCGCCGGGGCCGGCGAAGGCCGCCGGTGCCGCGGCGCTGATGATCTCGTAAGTCCCGGCCCAGAAGACGCCGAGCAGCAGGTAGGCGCCGATGGCGCCGCACAGCAGCTCCGAATCGACCCGGTCGGCATGCGCGAGGCGTCGCGCCACCAGCCAGATCACGCCCAGGGTCAGGATGGCGAGAACGGCTGCTGCGGCAGCCGCCACCCAAGTCCCATCGACCCAGGGGAACGGCAGTTTCAGGATCAGCCAGAAGACGACCAGCAGGCGCGCCGGCACGCGCAGGCCCGAGCGGGCATCGGCCTGCTGCAGGCAGGCCAGCAGGAACGCCACCGTCGCTGCGGCGATCACAAGTTGCGCCCTGGGTGCCACGTCGGCGATCGGGGTCGCCAGGACGAGCAGAACCAGGGCTGCAAGCAGGGTCGCGTCCCGACGGCGGCTGACGGTCTGGGCCACCCTGCGTCCGAACAGGGTCGCGAGAAGCGGTGAAATGTCTGTCACGCCAATCTCCTGATCTCACCGCTCCGACAGGATGGCGCCGGTCGAGAAGGCCAGCGCCGCCGCTGCCGTGAAGACGTTGGCATGGGCGTCCTCTTTCTCCGATCGGGCACGGCTCAGCGCCGTCTCGCTGTTGGCGAGGTCGGTGTAGGTGCCGACGCCGTGGCGATAGGCGTCGAGGGCGGCGTCGTAGGCGGTCTGCGCCGCCTCGGTCAGCGCGAGTGCTGCGGAATATTCGGCGAAGCCGGTCCTGAGCGCATCATGGGCATTCGTCACCTGTTGGACCGCGGTGTCCCTGGCATGGTCGAGCGACTCGCGCGCCGCCGATACCGCCGAGCGGGCAGTCGCGACCCGCGCATCGCGCGCGCCGCCGTCGAACAGGGGCAGGCTCAGTTTCAAGAGGACGTTGGCGCCCGGCTCGTTGACGGAATAATAGCGGCTGCCCTGCGTGCTGAGCGCGCCGACGTTCTGGTACGCCTGGGCCTCCAGGCCGACGGTCGGATAATAGTCGGAGCGGGCGGTGCCGAGTGCCGCCTCGGCAACGCGCACCTTGCCCAGGGCCGCGACGAGATCCGGCCGATTGGAGAGCGCGTCCTCTATGAACCGGTCGACGTCTCCCGCCGGGGCGGCGGGCAGCGGCTGCTCGGACGTGTCGGTGGTGGCGATGGGCGCGCTGGGGCTGATGCCCATGCTGGCGACCAGTGCCGCATAGGCGGAATGGTCGGCACCGGTCGCCCGCGCCAGGTCGAAGCGCGCCTGGGCGGTCTGCCGGCGCGCCTGGGCCTGCTCGACCACTGTTGCGAGCCCGTGTGCGCGCCGCGTCTCCGCGGCATCCTGAACGATCTCGGCGGTCTTCAGCGCCTGTTCGGCGACATGCAGGCGCCCGCGCGCGGCGCCGAGCGCGAAATAATCCCGGCTGACCGCATAGACGAGCTTCTGATGCGCCCCGGTGAAGGCGACGTTGGCGATGAACGAGCCGGCCCGCGCCGCCTGTTCGGCCCCGGCGCGCCGCCCGAAGTCGAACAGCAGCCATTTCGCGGCGAGCGTCGGCAGCAGCTCGCGCGTGTCGCTGGTGAAGAAGCCCTGGCGGACCAGGGTCGTCGGAATCGGCAGCGGCGTGTGCTGGAACCCGCCGACCAGCTCGGCGGAAATCTGCGGCAGGTACGTGGCCTCGACCAGCCCGACGGCGAGCGCGGCCTGGCGGGCCTGTTCCCAGGCCTCCCGGGTCTCCGGGTTAGTGCGCTCGGCGAGATCGATCAGCGCGGCAAGGTCGTAGCGCCGCGTGGCATCGATCGTCACGGCGTTGCCGCGAGGGGCCTCGGTGCCGCTCGCCGTGCTCGTCCAGCCGGCAGGGGCCGGCATCGTGGGGGCCGGCGCGGGCGATCCCGGGCGCGGCAGCTCACCGCCGGCCGGGGGGATGACCCAGGGCCGTTCCGGCGCGTCCGGGGCGAGCGCCAGTTCGTCCGTCGCGCACGCGGCCAGCGTCAGGACGGCCAGGAATCCGAAGAGCGGGTGATGCTTCATGGCGCTGCTAGATCCCGGCCGCGGCGGCATGTTCGATTTCCCGGCGGAGCAGCCGCCGCGCCTCGATCGCCGCACCAAGCAACGCCGGCGCCTCGGCTGCAGTGTACCCAAGTTCCACCGGGTCGGGCAGCGGCGCGTCCGCGTCCTTGCCGGAGACCCGGGCGGCGCCGGCGAGCAGCCAGGCGCCGGCGGCTTCATCCTGGGCGCGGACGGTCCCGTCGACCGCGGGGTCGTCGGCCTGTTCGACGACGACGAAGGCGGCGGCGGCGAGGCGGTCCAGAACGGCGAGGGAGAGCCCGGCCCGCGGCTCCGGCCAGGCGCGGGCGGGCAGCATGCGCAGCTCGAACGTGGCGATGGTGAAGAAGCGGCGCGCACCCTCGAGCGCCTGGACGACGGCCAGGCGCGCGCCGGGCTTGGCCCGCGCCTCGGCGCCAAGGAGCTGGCCGAGTGTGCGGAGCGCGCCCGCCAGGGAGGCGCGCGCCCGGTCGTCGGCGCTGGTCGGCCACAGCACGCTGAACACGACCGACATGAGCACATTGCCGAGCAGGATGCCGGCGACCCGGTCGCGCAACACCGTAAGGTCGGTCGAGGGCCCGTAGCCCTGGAGCACGCCCAGGAAGAAGGCGAAGGCTGCCTGCATGCCGGCGTAGGACAGCAGCTCGCTGCTGGTCGCGACCCAGCCGCCGGCGAAGGAGACCGCGGCAATCAGCAGGCAGAGCTGGCCGATGTCGGTCATCTCGGGCAGCAGATAGACGATCGAGAGGCCGCCCAAGAGCCCGCCGACCAGCGCGCCGACGAGGCGCAAGGTCAGCTTGTGCATCGTCTCGCCGAGGCTGCCGAGCGCCACGAAGAAGCAGGTCGTCACCGATGTGCTGATGCCGGGCCAGTCGAGGCCGGTATAGATGATGTAGGCGGCCATCACCGCGATCGTGGTCTTGAGCGCGAACCGCGCATGCCCCGGGTTGGTGAAGGCATCCGGCACGAACGGCGATTTTGCCGGCGGCGTCGCCGGGGCCTCTCCGGCCCGTCGCCGGGCGATGCCGTCGTCCAATCGCGTCAAGGCCGCGGCCATCGCGACGACGACCGGCCGGGCCTCGGGCGAGAGCGCCCGCAGCTGCGCCTCGTCCGGCAAAATCGTCATCGGCGCCGGTTGATCGTGGTGCTCGAGCGCGACCGCCGCGCCATCGCAGGCCGCCGCGAGCTGCCGGCGCACCGCGTCGGGCGTCCCGGCCGGCAGCAGGGCTTGCAGCGTCATCAGCTCGGCCAGGGTCTCGATCAACCCCGTGTCGATGGCGGACCGGCTGCGCAGGCTGTGATCGAGCATGCCGGCACGCTGGCGCAGCTCGATGAGCCCGACCGCCTCCGCCTGGAGGTGCTCAAGCGGCTGGTTCTCATCGCCGCGCAACGCCGCGCTCAGCGCCGCAAGCAGGCGCAATGCCGTGCGCAGCGCCAGCCGGCTGGGGTTTTCGCCGATCGCGAGATTGACCAGGACAGTGAGTGCGACCGGCACGGCCACCACCACCCAGAGCCACAGCACAAGCCGGGTCAGTGTCTCTAGACTCGGGATCTTGTCGATCAGGGTCTGCGACAGCACCAGGACGAAGCTCGCCAGGAAGGCGACGGGCCCCAGCGCCATGGTGCGGACGAGGAACATGCCGACGAAGGTGGCGACGGCCATCAGCGGCAGCCTCAAGGCCGGCTCGGACGCGTCGAGCGTGAAGAACAGCAGTGAGAGGCCGACGGCGATCGTGAAGGCGAGAAGCGCGACCACGCCGGTCAGGAGCGTGCTCGCCGCCTCCTCGCGGCTGACCAGGAACACCGCATAGGCCATGTAGGCCGGCAGCGGGATCTGGTAGAGCATGGCGATCGCGACAACCACGGTGCAGTTGGCCGCGATGCGGGTGACGGCCGCGACCCGACCCGGCCGCGGTGCCAATTCGGCGCCAAGGAAGGCCAGCAGCCCGGTCGGCCGCGGCAGCGCGATGTCAGCGAGCAGCGTCATGCCGCACCAGGACCGAAACCGTGGTGCCGATCCGCATGGCCGCTTCGGGCGGGTCGTCGAGCCGGATGCGCACCGGGAAGCGCTGGGCGACCACGACCCAGCTCAGGGTCCGGCCGACCCCCGGCAGCGCCGGCCCGCCGGAATCTTCCGGCTTGACGCCCCAGCCGATGCTCTCAACATGGCCCTTGATCGGGTGACTGCCGTCCGCCATCAGCCAGACGGTCGCGGCGTCGCCCGGGGCGATCGCCGGCAGCTCGGTCTCGCGGAAATTGCCGATGGCATACCACTCGTGGGACTTGACCAGGGTGAACAGCGGATGCCCGGCCGCGGCATAGGCGCCGGCCGCGATGTCGAGCCCGACCACCAGGCCGTCGAAGGGTGCCACGACCTTTGCGTTGCGCAGGTCGCGCTCGGCGAGCGCCACGCTCGCCTGAGCGCCAGCGAGCTGCGCGGTCAGGCTTTCGGTATCGCCGATTGCCTGGCGGGCCTGCTGGGCCTGCTGGATCGCGGCCGTCAGCGCCGCCTGGGCGGTTCGCTCGTTGGTGCGCGCCTCGTCGACCTGCTGCTCGGTCACGTAGCCCTTGCCAAGCAGCGGCGAGAGCCGCCCGACCGTGTCGTGGGCGAAGGCGAGCTGCGAGCGTGCGCGCTCGACCTGGGTCGCGGCAGCGTCGGCACCGGAGCCTTGTGCGGCCACCTGCCGGGTCGTGAGCGCGATCTGCGCCTCGAGCGCGGCGACCTGGGCGCGCGCCTGGCGCAGCCGCAGCTCGAACGGCTCGGGATCGATCTCGACCAGCACGTCGCCGGCGGCAACGCGCTGGTTGTCGCGGATGGGCAGCGCCACGATCCGGCCGCTGACGTCGGGCGCGAGGCCGGCGCTATCGGCATAGAGGAAGGCGTCGTGCGTCCGCGGCCGCCGGTCGAGTCGCTCGAGCGCATAGGCGCCGAGCCCGACCGCCGCGGCAATGGCGACGATGGCGATCAGGCGTCCGAGCCACAGCTTTGGGCGGCTCGCGGCCGGCTTGGGCTCTAGTCCAGCCATAGCAGCCACGTGGCAAAGGCGAAGGCGGTCGCGAATGCCAGATATACCAGGAGAGGTGCCGGCAGGGCCTTGTCGAGGCCGAGCGCGCCCAGTAATTGGCGCACGACGATCGTCAGGCCGATGCCGGCCAGCGCGCAGAGCATCCAGGACGGAAAATAGGAGCCGAGGATGCTCTGCGACGGTGCCGGGCTGCATCCCGCGACGGCGAGCGGCAGCATCAGTCCAGCGCCGATCGTCGGGGCGGATCGTCGCCTCGTCCCGGGGATCGCCGCATCAGACCAACTCATCATCCTGCTGCCCTATTCAATGAACGTTCGGATGGCTTGCGCCGCCTCCTGGGCGGCCGATCACATCGCGTGCGACCGGCTCCCGGTTGATTTCATTGAACATCTCATAGCCCGCGTCAGGATAGAAGCGGGTGCAGGCACCTCACGATCGCGCCGGGTCTTGGTGCGTCGTCCCCCGGCCTCCCCTGGGGGTCGATCGAGGCCCTGCCCGCCGAATTTTCGCGCCAGGGTATATACTTACGGCATTTTCTATGTATTTTATCAGCTCTTGCGCGAACGCCGCCATGGCCGGGCTCCGCCCACCGCCGTCCGGTTCAGTTCGCCATTCGATGGCATGAGCATTGCGCTACTCCCGGGAACGGGTCAGGCAGAGGGTGGAAAAGTGTCCAAAATCGCACATTGGTGGCAGTCTTCGGTCCACGGATTCTCGATCAAGAGAATTTGCGTCGCGACATGCATGGCGATCTGCGTTGCAGGTGTGGCGCCGGCGGCCTTCGCCGATAACGGCCATGGCGAATGCGATGATGGTCGTTGCGCCAATCCGGCACCGGCGCCGCTCGTGGGCAGCAGCCTGCTGGGATTGATGGTGCTAGGGGCGGGCGCTGGGGCCATCGCCCTCCATCGCCGCGCCCGCCGCGGCTGACGCCGATCAGGGGGTGGGGGCGCGGGTCGACAGCCGCGCCTCGACCCGGCTCTTCAACCGCTGCAATACGCGGTCTTCGAGTCCGAGCCCGGCAAGCGCCTCGGCGGTCTTGAACAGATAATCGGTACAGGGGCCGAGCCGGCCAACGGCGGTCGCGACCACGCGGACGATCTCGTCCTCGTCGAGCCGCCCGGCGTAGCGCGGATTGGCCGGGTCGATGGTGAAGGTGATGGCGTCGACCGATCCCGCGGCGGTCGTGACCCGAGCCCAGCGCGGCCGATAGGCGCCGCTCAGCATCTCGCGGCGCCAGACGATGTCCAATTCGTCAGCAACCTGATCGTGATGGAGGCGAAAGGCCATGCCGGTGCAAGCGCCGCCGCGCTCTAGGCCCAGCACCAGGCCCGGCTGCTCAGGGCTGCCGCGGCCGAGCGGGGTCCATAGGCAGAAGCGCCGGTGCCAGCCATGAATGCGGCCCTTGCGCCGCTCGGCGAAGTGAAACGCCGGATTCCAGATGAGCGAACCATAGCCGAACAGCCAGATATCCTCTGACCGGTGACGGGCCGGCCGGGCCGCGAGCGTGTCCGCGATCGAGGCCGCGCGCTCTTCGTCGGTCAGCACCCGCATGCCGCCCGCGCTCGCCATGTTGATGACGGTTCCGGCCTTGATCGCCTCGCGAGTCAGCTCGATGGCTTGCGGTGCTAACGTCGAATCGTCCATGACATCCACATTATCCACCCGGCAGTGCGGCCAGCTTTGCAAGAAATGGGCACAGGCCCAAGCGCTCGCTCACTGTCACATGGTCTGCCTGACCGGCTCGGCGCGCATGCCGTCCGGCACGTGGCGTGCCAGCCAGGGCGCCAGATCGCCGCGCCCGCCGATCTCGAGCCGTTCGAGGCCGAGCCACCCGGCCATGTCGAGCAGCGCCGCATGGAGCTCCGGCGCCACGGCTGCCGGGTCGGCGTGGCCCTCGATATGGGCGGCCGGCACCAGCAGCACGCGCGCCGCCCGGTCGGCCTTGAGATCGACCCGTGCAACCAGCTTGTCGCCGAGCAGGAACGGCAGGACGTAATAGCCGTGCACCCGCTTCGGCTCGGGCACGTAGATCTCGATGCGATAGCGAAAGTCCCACAGGCGCTCGGTCCGTGACCGCTCGAACACCAGCGGGTCGAACGGCGACAGCAGGGTCCGCGCCTCGATCCGGCGCGGCAGGCGGGCGGCTGGATCGAGATAGGCGGGCTGGCCCCAGCTTTTGACCTCGACCGGCAGCAGGGCGCCTGCCTCCACCAGCTCGGCGAGCCGCGCCTTGCTGTCCTCGGGCCTGAGCCGGAAATAGTCGCGCAGGTCCGGCTCGGTCGCGATACCGAGCGCGCGCGCCGCGATCGCCATCAGCTGGCGCTGGGCATCCGCGACATCGGGCACGGGGGCGTCGAGCACCGCGCGCGGCAGCACGCGCTCGGTCAGGTCGTAGAGCCGTTCGAAGCCGCGCCGGCTGGCGGTCGTGATCCGCCCGGCCCAGAACAGGTATTCCATGGCGCGTTTGCCGTCGCTCCAGCCCCACCAGCCGGCCGGCCCGGACTGGCGGGGGGCGGCATCCGGCTCGCCCTCGAGCTCGCCGGCGGCGATCGGCCCGCGCTGGCGCACCTGGTCGTAGATCCGCTCGACATAGTCGGGCTTTTCGCGCGCGATGCGGGCGAGGCCGCCATAGATGTTGGTCCCGGCCGCGGCCCGCGCCATGCGCCAGCGCAGCAGCGGGTAATATTCGACCGGCACGTAGGAGGCCTCGTGCGCCCAATATTCGAACAGATGGCGCCGCCGCCCGGCATAGGCCGCCTGGTGCAGCAGCTCGGTGTCGTAGGCGCCGAGCCGCGAGAATGCCGGCAGGTAATGCGCGCGGGCCAGCACGTTGACCGAATCGATCTGCACCACGCCCAGGCGCCGGGTCAGTTTCTTCAGATGGGCGGCGGCCGGCGCTTCCGGCCGGGCCACACCGAAGCCCTGGGCGGCGAGCGCGATGCGCCGCGCCTCGGTCGGACTGAAGCGTTCGCGGGCGATCATGCGCGATGCCACAGGTCGCGCGACGCCAGGATGGCGATGCCGACGATGGCGGTGGCGCGGTTGCGCGCGGCGAGGGCCGGGGCGGGGGTGGAAAGATCGATCACGGGAAGGCGGTACCGGACTGCCGGCGGCGGGTTCGTCCCGCCGCCGGCACTGCTCCGATCAATACATATGCTGGCCGCCGTTGATCGACAGGGTCGATCCGGTGACGAAGCCAGCCTCGTCGGCGACGAGGAACAGCACGCCGCGCGCGATCTCGCTCGCCTGGCCCAGGCGGCCGACCGGGATCTTGGCGACGATCTTCTCCAGCACGTTCGGCGGCACGGAGCGGACCATTTCGGTGTCGATGTAGCCGGGCGCAATGGCGTTGACGGTGATGCCCTTGGCCGCACCCTCCTGGGCCAGCGCCTTGGTGAAGCCGTGGATGCCCGACTTGGCCGCGGCGTAATTGACCTGGCCGTACTGGCCGGCCTGGCCGTTGATCGAGCCGATGTTGACGATGCGGCCGAAACCGCGCTCGCGCATGCCGTCGATCACCACGCGGGCGAGGTTGAAGCAGGAGCAGAGGTTGGTGTTGATGACCTCGGCCCATTGCTCCGGCGTCATCTTGTGGATCGTGCCGTCCCGCGTGATGCCGGCGTTGTTGACCACGACCTCGACCGGGCCCAGCTCGGCCGTGATCTTCTCGATGCCGGCCGTCACGGCGGCAAAGTCCGCCACGTCGAACTTATAGGCCGGGATGCCCGTCTCGGCCGTGAAGGCGCGAGCGACGTCCTCGTTCCCGCCATAGTTGGCGGCGACTTTGTAGCCGGCGTTCTTGAGCGCGACGCTGATCGCCGCTCCGATGCCGCGGGTTCCACCCGTCACGACTGCGACCCGTCCCATTCCTCGTCTCCCTGTTCCATGATGCGGACGTTTGTCGTCCGCTGTTCGAGAAAGTACGCCTAGGTTCTGGCACCCTCCCGCACGGTCGCGGGAGGGTGGTTCGCTTGGCTCGTCAGTCCCGCTCGACGCACATGGCGATGCCCATGCCGCCGCCGATGCACAGCGTGGCAAGGCCCTTCTTGGCGTCGCGCTTCTGCATCTCGTAGAGCAGCGTGGTGAGCACGCGGGCGCCGGAGGCACCGATCGGATGGCCGATGGCGATGGCCCCGCCATTGACGTTGACCAAGCTCGTGTCCCAGCCCAGGTCCTTGTTGACCGCGCAGGCCTGGGCGGCGAAGGCCTCGTTCGCTTCGATCAGGTCGAGCTGGTCGGCGGTCCAGCCGGCCTTCTTCAGGGCAAGCCGGCTCGCCGGAATCGGCCCCGTGCCCATGACCGACGGATCGACGCCGGCGGTCGCCCAGGAGGCGATGCGCGCCAAGGGCTTGATGCCTCGCTTGGCCGCCTCGGCCGCGCCCATCAGCAGCATGGCGGCGGCGCCGTCATTGATGCCCGACGCGTTGCCGGCCGTGACCGTGCCGGTCTTGGAGAAGGCGGGCCTGAGTTTGGCCAGGACCTCAGCGGTCGTGCCGGCCTTGGGATATTCGTCGGTGTCGACCATCACGTCGCCCTTGCGGGTCGCGATCTTGACCGAAACGATCTCGTCCTTGAACCGGCCGGACTCGATCGCCGCGACCGCCTTGCGCTGGGAGCCGGCCGCGAACTCGTCCTGCTGCTCGCGGGTGATCTGGTACTTCTCGGCGACGTTCTCGGCCGTGGTGCCCATGTGGTAGCCGTTGAACGCGTCCCACAGGCCGTCGCGGATCATCGTGTCGATCATCTGGCCGTCGCCCATGCGCACGCCCGCGCGCAGGTGCATGCCGTGGACCGACTGGCTCATGCTTTCCTGGCCGCCGGCGATGACGATCGTGCTGTCGCCGTTGCGGATCGCCTGGAAGCCGAGGGCGGCGGCGCGCAGGCCCGAACCGCAGACCTGGTTGATGCCGTAGGCGGTGGTCTCGATCGGCAGGCCGGCGTTGATCGACGCCTGGCGCGCCGGGTTCTGGCCCTGGGCCGCGGTCAGCACCTGGCCGAGGATGACCTCGCTCACTTCGCCCGGCTCGACGCCGGTGCGGGCCAGCACTTCACGAATCACGACTTCGCCCAGGTAATGGGCCGGCACGCTCGACAGGGCGCCGTTGAAGCTGCCGACGGGGGTGCGGGCTGCTCCGGCGATGATGACGTCCGACATGGATGGTTCCTCCGGGAACGCTGGTGATGGGGCCGGCGTCGCATGTTGGCTCATGCTTGGACCGGCAGCGTGACGGTTATCTCGCTGCTACCATAAGGGGCGCCGAAAACGCCCGTCCAGCCCCGACCGCATTGCAGCGCGACAATTGATCTGCATCAACGGGATATTTGCGGCGAATTTGCATGCGGCGACCGGTGCTGCGGGCATTCATGGCAATTTCGTGAAAGTTATTCCGGTTGTGGCACGTATCGGCTCAACCAGTGGGCGAGGGGTGCCCAGACCTGCTCGGGCGCCCGGCCGGCCACGACCAGGCCGATATGGCCGAGGTCGGGCTCGATCAACTCGGCCCCCGGGATCAGGTCGGCGAGCGGCACGGACGAGGCGGGGGGCACCAGGCGGTCGCGCGCCGGGGCGACGACCAGGGTCGGCCGATCGAAGCGCTCCGGCCGGACCGGACGCCCGGCGATGCGCCAGGCGCCGCGGGCAGGCAGGTTCTGGCCGTACCAGCCGCCGAAGCATTCCTTGGCGGCCGGCAGCGCCAGCGGCACGCCGTCATTCAGCCAATCCTCGGTCGCGACGAAGCTGAGCGCCTCGGGCGAACCGGGGTCGAGATCGGCGAAGCGGGTGAATTTGCGGATGGCCAGGTGCGGGTCGGCCATGAAGAACAGGGTCTGCAGCACGTCGGTCGGAACCCAGCCGAGCGGCCCGAACGCCGCGTCTGCCGGCTGGGCGAGCGAGGCGACGAAGCGGGCATAGGCGCCGTTGCCCGCCTGAAAGTCCCAGGGTGTGGCGAGCAGCACGAGCGCCGCCACATCGCGTCGGCGCCGCTCCGCCAGCGCCAGGGCCAAGAGGCCGCCCATGCAATAGCCCAGCACGCCCAACGGCCCGGCGACATGGTCCAGCGCCACCTCGAACGCGGCGTCGAGCCGTCCGGCGATGTAGGCGGTCAGGTCGAAGTTGCGCTCGTCGTCGCCCGGCCGGTCCCAATCGACCAGCAGCGGCCGGATGCCCTGGGTCGCCAGATGGCGCAGCAGGCTGCGGCCCGGCGCCAGGTCGAGCACATGGGCGCGATTGATGAGGGACGGGACGATGAGCACGGGGCGGCCGCCCTCGGGCCCGTAATCCAGGAGCCGGGTCGTTCCCTCGCGCCAGATCTCCGGCGGGTCGTCGAGCTCGCGGCGATAGGGATGGCGGCGATAGGCCTCGATGCCGGCGGCGAAGCGGTCGGCGCGCTGGGCCAGTTCGCTCTCGACCGCCTGCGCGAAATCACGAAGCTCGACGGCGTCCAGTTCGCGGGCGAGTTCCTCGGCGCGCGGCTCCAGATCCGCCTTCCAGGGAAGCAAGCCGCTCTTCAAGAAGGGCAAGGCGAGCCTGGAGCTGTGCCATGTCGTGCCCGCCGTCAGCAGGTGCGCCGGCAACGGGCGCGGACCCTGGCGTGCGCGCCTCGGGCTTCTCGGGGCCGCGGGATTCCGGTCGTCGGACTGGGTCATGCACCGGCCCTTCCGGCGGGTTGGCGGGGGGTGGCGCCGGGCGGGCGGCCGCCGCACCGGCGCGGGCGACCAGGTCCGGCCATAGCGTCTGCCACAGGCTGGCCTGGGCCGCCAGGCTGCCGCCGACCAGATGCATCATCCGCGCCAGGCCGTCGGTCAATTCCGGATCGACCGCGGTCGCGGCTATCTGGTCCTGCCACAGTTCGACATAGCGGCGGGCCAGGGCTTCGAGATCCGGCGGCTTCGACATGAATCGGACGATATCCGGAAAAGGGGTCGATACTATTACGGTGGTGCCGCACAATTCGGGGTGGGGCAACCGCTTCCGCATCTGTTATGCTGCGCAACATAGCTGCAAAAAACGTTGCCAAGGTAGCCCTTCGATGAATGCCAAACCGCAGAGTGACCCGGCGCCCGTCATCATCAAGAAATACGCTAACCGCCGGCTCTACAATACCGCCACTTCGAGCTATGTGACCCTCGATAATCTCAGTCAGATGGTGCGCCAGGGTGGCGATTTCATCGTCTACGACGCCAAGAACGGCGAGGACATCACCCGCTCCGTGCTGACCCAGATCATCGTCGAGGAGGAGCAGAAGGGCCAGAACCTGCTGCCGATCAGCTTCCTACGGCAGATCATCGGCTTCTACGGCAACAACATGGAATGGTTGGTGCCGCGCTATCTCGAATTCACCATGAAATCCTTCGCGCGCAACCAGGAACAACTGGCCAAGAGCGTCGGCGGCCCGTTCAGCGGGCTGTTCCCCTTCGCCTCGTTCGAGGACGTGGGCAAGCAGAACATGGCGCTGTTCGAGAAGGCCATGAAGATGTTCTCGCCGTTCGGCGCCGAAGGCGAAGCCGCCGCCGGCGGCGAAACGCCCGCCGGCGAAATTCCGGCCCCGGCCCCGACGCAGGGTATCCAGGAACTGACCGAGCGGCTCAACAGCCTGCAGGGGCAGTTGGATGCGCTGACCAAGAAGGGCGCCAAGACCGGTACCTGAGTTTCGGCACCCTTCGTTCCGATCCGGCTCGCGCCGGGCGGCCCCGCCGGGTCGCCCGGCGTTTTGCTGTGCGCTCCCTCACAGGGCAAGCCGGTATCCGGCTGCAATCGTCGCCCCCACCTCGGGCTTGGGGCTCGGGGGATGCATGAGGCGCGAATCGGGAATGGCCAGCAGTTTCAAACGCTTCTACCCGTCCGACCTCTGGTGGGTGTTGGCGGCGCTGGGCCTGGTCGCGATCAAGCCGGCGCCGCTTGCCGATGGCCGGGCGGCGGGCTCGCTCGCACTGCTGTGCTTGAGCGGCTTGCTGCTGCCGCTGATCCAGAACGCGATCTATATCTTCCTGATCGATCTGGTGGCCGGCCGCCGCCAGGCACACATCCGCATTTCGATCGTGGCGGCCCTGGCGGCGGCCGGGCTGCAGGCGATCTATTCGACCGGGGTCCTGTTCCTGTTCGGCTCGTACTTCATCTTTGCCGCGGTCTATCTCGCCTGGCGCGAGGAGGATCGTAGCTTCGGATTCTGGTTCGGCGTGCTGCTGCACGTCCTGTTCAACGCTCCGGCGGCGACGATCGCGTTCCTGGGGTGAGGGCCCGTAAGACACTGATGGAACGGGGATTGTGGCCCCGCGCCACCGCCGAACCCTCTCTCACGCGAGAGGGTTCGGGGCGTCGGGCGGTCAACGCCGTTACTTCGGCGTATGGGCCTCGAGGAACGGCAGGACGGCCTGGTTGAAGTCACGCGGCTTGACCTGGGTGAAGGCGTGGCCGCCGGCGGCGAACAGCTTCAGCTCGGCGTCGGGGATGGCGCGGGCCAGCGCTTCGCTGTGGTAGGCCGGCACGACCAGGTCGTCGGCGGCGCCCACGACCAGGGTCGGTGCCTTGATCCGGCCCAGGTCCTTCGACCGATCGAACGCCATCAGCGCGTCGATGCGGCTCAGCATGATCTCGGTCGGCGGGAAGCTCGCGATCAACTGCGCCTCGTAGCCGCGCAGCGCCTCGTTGTGCTCGGCGACCCAGGCGGGCGGATAGAGCATCAGGCTCGCCTGCTGGACATAGGCGGTCGACCCCAGGCCGGCCAGGATCTCCTTGCGCAGCATGAACTCGCGGCGGAAATAGGCGTCCGGCTTCGGCCAGCTCGACGCGATCACCAGCGCCGCGACCCGCTTCGGGTGCTCGATCGCCAGGATCTGGGCGATGGCGCCGCCGGTCGAGTGGCCGACGATATGGGCCTTCTCGATCTCGAGCGCGTCCATCAGCGCCACGACGTCCGCCGCCATCTTGTCGACGGTGTAGGACATCTTCACGTGATCGGACTGGCCGACGCCGCGATGGTCGTGCAGCACGAGCCCGAATTCGCGGGAGAAGGCGGGGACCTGGGCCTGCCAATAGGCGGCGTGGCCACTCAGGCCGGAAATCAGCAGAACGGGAAAACCATCCCCGTGTCGCTCGACATAGAGGCTGCAATCGCCAATCGACATGCGCGGCATAGGGCCTCCTTGGAGGGCTCTTGAATGGGCTGTTTGTCGGTATCACCCGGCCCCGCGAAGAGTCAAATCATCGCAGCCCAAAACATCCGCATTGCGGCCATGCAATCACGGCGAGGCTGTTGATGCAGTGCAGCAATGCCGATTGCTTGGTCACGCCGTGCCTCGTCTTGAGGCAACGGCCGGCTCGCATATAAATTTTTTTATGGAGCCGGGCTCGCGCCAGTATTCAGCGAGTCGGCACCGGCACGTCGCCACGATAATCGTAGAAACCGCGGCCCGCCTTCTTGCCGAGCCAACCGGCTTCCACGTATTTCACCAGCAGCGGGCAGGGGCGATATTTGGAATCGGCGAGGCCTTCATAGAGCACCTGCATGATGGCAAGGCAGGTGTCGAGCCCGATGAAGTCGGCGAGCTGCAGCGGGCCCATCGGATGGTTGGCGCCGAGCTTCAAGGCGGTGTCGATCGCCTCGACCGAGCCCACGCCCTCGTAGAGCGTGTAGACCGCCTCGTTGATCATCGGCAGCAGCACGCGGTTGACGATGAAGGCCGGGAAATCCTCGGCCGCGACCGGCTGCTTGCCCAGTTTGATCGCCAGTTCGCGGATCGTGGCGAAGGTCTTCTCGTCGGTGGCGATGCCGCGGATCAGCTCGACCAGCGCCATGACGGGCACCGGGTTCATGAAATGCATGCCGATGAAGCTGCCTGGCCGGTCGGTCGAGGCCGCAAGCCGGGTGATCGAGATCGACGAGGTGTTGGACGCGATGATCGCCTCGTCCTTGAGGTTCGGCACCAGGCGCTTGAAGATCTCGCGCTTGATCGCCTCCTTCTCGGTGGCGGCCTCGATCACCAGGTCGCATTCGGCGAACATGGCATAGTCGGTGCCCGTCTGGATCAGGGCCAGTGCCTGGTCGCGCTCCGCCTCGGTCAGCTTGCCCTTGCCGATCTGCCGGTCGAGATGGAGGGCGATGTTCGCCATGGCCCGGTCGAGCGCGTCGGTTGACATGTCGTTGAGGCGCACCTCGTAGCCGGCCCGCGCGCAGACCTGCGCGATGCCGTTGCCCATCTGGCCTGCACCAATGACACCGATGCGAGAAATCATGACCGCCTCATCCGAAGAAACCCGACCGTCTACCGCCTGTTCGGGCGTCGGCAAACGATGACGGCGCGGAATCACTCCCGCGCCGCCTCCATTCATAGCGAGCCTTGCGCGTCCCGTCACCCCTCCGTCATTTCCGCGCGGGCGGGAACGACGGGGGACGACAGGCGCATGGACTACTTGACCTTGTCGAGCTCGGCCGACAGTTCGGGCACGAGCTTGAACAGGTCGCCGACGACGCCGTAGTCGGCGATCTGGAAGATCGGTGCTTCCTCGTCCTTGTTGATGGCGACGATGACCTTCGAGTCCTTCATGCCGGCCAGATGCTGGATGGCGCCGGAGATGCCGACCGCGATATAGAGCTCGGGGGCGACGATCTTGCCGGTCTGGCCGACCTGGTAGTCGTTCGGCACGAAGCCGGCGTCGACCGCGGCGCGGCTGGCGCCGACGGCGGCACCGAGCTTGTCGGCGATCTCTTCCAGCAGATGGAAATTGTCGCCCGACTGCATGCCGCGGCCGCCCGAGATGATGACGCGGGCCGAGGTCAGCTCCGGCCGCTCGGACTTCGACAGTTCCTGGCTGACGAAGCTCGACAGGCCTGAGGTCGCACCCGCCTCGATCGTCTCGACCGCGGCGCTGCCGCCGGTCGCGTCCGCCGCCGCAAAGCCGGTGCCGCGCACGGTGATGATCTTGGTCGCGTCCTTGGACTGCACGGTTGCGAGCGCATTGCCGGCATAGATCGGGCGCACGAACGTGTCGGCCGAGACCACGGCCGAGATGTCCGAGATCTGCGCGACGTCGAGCAGGGCGGCCACGCGCGGCATGAAATTCTTGCCCGACGTGGTCGCCGGCGCCAGCACATGGCTGTAGCCGGGGGCGAGCTTGACGACGAGGGCGGCCAGATCCTCGGCCAGGCGATGCTCGTAGATCGGCGCGTCGGCCAGCAGCACCTTCGCGACGCCGGCGATCTTGGCGGCGGCGTCGGCGGCGGGCCGGGCGTTCGAGCCGGCGACCAGCACGTGAATCTCGCCGCCGATCTGGGAAGCAGCGGCGACCGTGTTCAAGGTCGCGGGCTTCAGTTCCGAGTTCGCGTGCTCGGCAATGACCAGGAGTGCCATCAGATAACCCTCGCCTCGTTCTTCAGCTTGTCGACCAGTTCGGCGATGGAGCCGACCTTCTTGCCGCCCTGGCGCTTCGGCGGTTCCTCGACCTTGAGCGTCGCAAGCCGCGGCGCCACGTCGACGCCGAGCGCCTCGGGCGTCGTGGCGTCGATCGGCTTCTTCTTCGCCTTCATGATGTTCGGCAGCGAGGCGTAGCGCGGCTCGTTCAGGCGCAGGTCGGTGGTGACGATCGCCGGCAGCTTGAGGTCGACGGTCTCGAGGCCGCCGTCGACTTCGCGGGTGACCGCGACCGTGCCGTCCTTCAGGTCGACCTTGGAGGCGAAGGTGCCCTGGGCCCAGCCCAAGAGCGCCGCCAGCATCTGGCCGGTCTGGCTGCAATCGTCGTCGATCGCCTGCTTGCCAACGATGACCAGCGTCGGGCCTTCCTTCTCGGCGACCGCCTTCAAGAGCTTGGCCACGGCCAGCGGCTGCAGCTCGGCGTCGCTCTGGACATGGATGCCGCGGTCGGCGCCCATGGCGAGCGCGGTGCGGATGGTCTCCTGGGCCTGGGCCGGGCCCATGGACACCACGACCACCTCGGTCGCCTTGCCGGCTTCCTTCAGCCGCACGGCCTCTTCGACGGCGATCTCGTCGAACGGATTCATGGAGAACTTGACGTTGGCGGTCTCAACCCCCGTCTTGTCCGCCTTCACGCGGATCTTGACGTTGTAGTCGACCACCCGCTTGACGGCGACGAGCACTTTCATCGGTTCACTCCGACCGGACGCGGCTTCGGGGAAGTCGGCCCGGTCATGTGGCAGGTTATCGTTGATCGGGGTTGCCCCCGACGGCTTTCAGCGATTGCCCGAACCGGGGTTCGGGCGAGGTATCGCGCGGACATCTCTGGACCGCGGACGATAGGCAGAGGGGACGGGGGAGTCAATTAACGCCCGTCCCGGAATGGTCCTGCCAAATCCGTCATGGCCGGGCTTGACCCGGCCATCCACGCCTGGGGACCGCACCTCTGCAACCGGCGCGTGGATCCCCGGGTCAAGCCCGGGGATGACGATGAACATATGATCGAATTACCGGTTGGCACCGGGCACCCACAGGACGTCGCCGGCGCCGCCGTCGTTGACGTGGCGGCCGAGCACGAACAGGTGATCGCTCAACCGGTTGAGATATTTGACCGCCTCGGGATTGACCGGCTCGCGCTCGGCCAGCGCCACCACCAGCCGCTCGGCCCGGCGCGCGACGGTGCGCGCGAGGTGCAGATGGGCGGCGAGCGTCGAGCCGCCGGGCAGGATGAAGGACTTGAGCGGCGCCAGCCGCTCGTTCATCGCGTCGATCTCGCGTTCGAGCCGGTCGACCTGGGCCGCGACGATCCTGAGCGCGCCTTCGCTCCTGCGCCCGTCCTCGGGCGTGCACAGGTCGGCGCCGAGGTCGAACAGGTCGTTCTGGATGCGCGCCAGCATGGCATCGGCTTCGGCGGCGTCGCCGGTATGGAGCCGGGCGAGGCCGATCGCGGCATTGGCCTCGTCGACCGTGCCATAGGCCTCGACCCGCGCATCATGCTTGGCGACCCGGCGCCCGTCGCCGAGGGAGGTCTCGCCCTTGTCGCCGCCGCGGGTATAGATCCGGTTCAGCGTGACCATGGCCCGCTCACGAACGGAAGAAGGTCATGAACAGCACGACCAGGATCAGCACGGCGAACTGCAGCACGACGCGCATCTGCATGTATTTGTTGGAGCGCCGGGGATCGTTGCCGCGGAACATCTGGATGATACCCCGGACCAGCACGGCCAGGGTGGCGAGGGCGGCAAGGACGATGCCGATAATGAGGAGGGTGTGCATCGGCGGCACTATAGTCGCGGCGTTCCGCGCTGCCCAGGCCGCTCGGATGCTTTGCGCCGGCGGCGCTTCGCCCTCTGCTGCCGGCGCCGCAAGACCCCGTGTCGTCCGAACCTGTGATCGAGACCCGTCGATGTTCCTGTCGTTGCCCGCCGATCCTCGCCCGCGCACTGCTCCCGGCCCGCGCACTGCTCCCGGCCCGAGCGCCGCGGCGCGCCGCTGACCCGAACGCTCCATGGCCGTTGCCATCGCGCTTGATCTCGATCCAAGCGCCGCCGCCGTCCTGGACTGGCTCGCCGGCACGCTCGAACATGGCGCCGGCCTGCCGAGCTACCGGCAGAGCGGGCTCGCGCCGCACCTGGCGCTCGCCACCTATGAGACGCTCGACATCGTGCCGGTGGCGCCGCGGCTCGCGCGCTGGGCCGCCGGCCGGACGTCGCCCGTCGTCCGCCTGGGCAGCCTCGGCGTGTTCGGCGGTCCTGCCGGCACCCTGTTCCTGGCGCCGGTCGTCGGGCCGGAGCTGCTGGCGCTGTTCGAGAGCTTCCATGCCGAGTTCGCCGATCTGGCGCGCCTGTGCTGGCCGTTCTACCAGGCCGGCAACTGGATCCCCCATGTGACCTTGGCGCAAGGCCTGGACGGGCTGTCGCTCGCCGGTGCGGTCGAGGCGCTCGCCCCCGGCTTCGCGCCGATCGACGCCCGGCTGCCGGCACTGCGCGTGATCGGCTACGACCCACTCGAGACGCTGCACGTCTCGATGCTCGGCGCGGGAATGACGGTTTAGAGGGATCGACATGGGTACCTAGTTCCGCCCCGCCAGCAGGCCGCGGGCGATAACCTGGGCCTGAATCTCGGCGGCGCCCTCGAAGATGTTGAGGATGCGGGCGTCGCACAGCACGCGGCTGATCTTGTATTCGAGCGCGTAGCCGTTGCCGCCGTGGATCTGCAGCGCATTGTCGGCGTTGGCCCAGGCGACGCGGGCGGCCAGGAGCTTGGCCATGCCGGCCTCGATGTCGCAGCGCCGGTCGCTGTCCTTCTCGCGCGCGGCGAAATAGGTCAACTGGCGCGCGACCATGGTCTCGACCGCCATCCAGGCGAGCTTGCCGGCGACGCGCGGGAAATGGATGAGCGACTTGCCGAACTGCACCCGGTCGAGCGCGTAGCGCAGGCCGATCTCGAATGCGTTCTGGGCGACGCCGACGGCGCGGGCTGCGGTCTGCACCCGGGCACTCTCGAACGTCGCCATCAGCTGCTTGAAACCCTGGCCCTCGACCCCGCCCAGGAGGTTGGCGGCCGGCACTTCGAAGCCGTCGAAGCCCAGTTCGTATTCCTTCATGCCGCGATAGCCCAGCACCTTGATCTCGCCGCCGGTCATGCCCGGCGCCGGGAACGGGTCCGCCTCGGTGCCGCGCGGCTTCTCGGCCAGGAACATCGACAGGCCACGGTAGCCGCCTTCCTTCGCGTCGGTCCGGGCCAGCAGGGTCATGAGATCCGAGCGGCTGGCGTGGGTGATCCAGGTCTTGTTGCCGGTGATGCGGTAGAGCTCGCCGTCGCGGGTGGCGCGGGTCCGGAGCGAGCCCAGGTCGGAGCCGGTATTGGGCTCGGTGAAGACCGCAGTCGGCAGGATCTCGCCGGTCGCGATCTTGGGCAGCCAATATTCCTTCTGCTCTTGTGTGCCGCCCAGGCGGATGAGCTCGGCGGCGATCTCCGAGCGGGTGCCGAGGGAGCCGACGCCGATATAGGCGCGCGACAATTCCTCGGTCACGACGCACATGGCGAGCTTGCCCATGCCGAGCCCGCCATATTCCTCGGGAATGGTCAGGCCGAACACGCCCAGTTCGGCCATCTGCTCGACGATCTCGATCGGGATCAGCTCGTCCTTCAGATGCCAGTCGTGGGCATGGGGCTCGACCGCCTCGGCGCCGAAGCGGCGGAACTGGTCGCGCACCAGGGTGAGCGTCTCGTCGTCGAGTGCTGCGTCGCCGAAGCCGCCGCCGTCGAGCCCGTCGCGGATCAGCTCGGCGATCCTGAGCCGGGCAGGGGCCGCGGTGCCGGCCGCGATCAGCGCCGTGACCGGCCCGGTGCGGAACGCCGCGACCGCTGCCGCGTCGATGCCGAGATCGGCCGGGCGGATCATCTCGACCTGGCTCAGCGGCACGCCGCCGTCGAGCTGGGCCAGATATTCGCCGAACGCGACCTGCAGGATCAGCGCCTCGAGCTCGCCGAGGCGCCCGCTCTCCTCGAGCCGCAGCGCCCAGGCCCGCATCTCGGTGAGTGCGCGGGCATATGTCGAGACCCAGGCGAGGCCGTGGGCGGCATATTGCTGCTGTTCCAGGAGATCGGCATCGACCGCGCCGCCGGGGGCGACCAGCGCCGTCACGGCGCGCTGGCCGGCCGAAACCAGCCGGTCGGCGGCATCGACGGCGGCGGCGGTCAGGGCCAGCAGGTCGGGCAGGAGCAGCGGGGCTGGGTCGGTCATGCGAGCGGAATTCCTGTCATCGATCATGCGGTGCCGCCCTCACCCCAGCCCTCTCCCGCATGCGGGAGAGGGGGTGCGCCTTGGCCCTCGCCCGCTTGCGGGAGAGGGAGGGGCCCGCGTCAGCGGGAGGGTGAGGGTGCTTCAGCCTGTCAGGCGTGGATCGCGTCGTCGAGCGTCTTCAGCCCGGGATGCTTGGCCTGGACCAGCACGGCCATGTTGCCGGGCTTGTGCTCGTTGCGGCGCATCTTGGTGTGGGCGCGCGGGATGTCGGCCCAGGAGAACACCTCGGACATGCAGGGGTCGATGCGCCGCTCGACCACCAGCCGGTTGGCCTGGCTCGCCTGCAGCAGGTTGGCGAAATGGCTGCCCTGGATGCGCTTCTGCCGCATCCAGACGAAGCGCGCGTCGAAGGTCAGGTTGTAGCCGGTGGTGCCGGCGCAGAACACGACCATGCCGCCGCGCTTCACCACGAAGCAGCTCAAGGGGAAGGTCTGCTCGCCCGGATGTTCGAACACGAAATCGACGTCGCGGCCCTTGCCGGTGATGTCCCAGATCGCCTTGCCGAAGGCGCGGCATTTCTTCATGTAGTCGGCGTAGGCGGCCTGGTCGTTGACGTCGGGCAGCTGGCCCCAGCAGTCGAACTGCTTGCGGTTGATGATGCCCTTGGCGCCCAGCTGCGCCACGAAATCGCGCTTGTCGTCCTCGGAGATGACGGCGATCGGATTGGCGCCGGCCGTGGCGATCAGCTGGAGCGCCATGGAGCCGAGACCGCCGGCCGCACCCCAGACCAGCACATAGTCGCCGGGGCGCAGGATATGCGGGCGATGGCCGAACAGCATGCGGTAGGCGGTGGCGAGCGTCAGCACGTAGCAGCCGCTCTCCTCCCAGGTCAGATGGCGCGGCCGCTCCATGAGCTGGCGGCCCTGGACGCGGGCGAACTGGGCGAAGGAGCCGTCCGGCGTCTCGTAGCCCCAGATGCGCTGGCTGGTCGAGAACATCGGGTCGCCGCCGTTGCACTCCTCGTCGTCGCCGTCGTCCTGGTTGCAATGGACCACGACCTCGTCGCCGACCTTCCAGCGCTTTACCTTGGAGCCGGTGGCCCAGACGATGCCGGAGCAGTCGGAGCCGGCGACGTGGAATTCGGCCTTGTGCACGTCGAACGGCGAGATCGGCTTGCCGAGCGAGGCCCAGACGCCGTTGTAGTTGACGCCGGCGGCCATGACCATGACCAGGACCTCGTCCGGGCCGATCGACGGCGTCGGCACCACTTCGACCTGCATGGCCGTTTCAGGCTCGCCATGGCGCTCGCGACGGATCGCCCAGGCATACATGCGTGACGGCACGTGACCGAGCGGTGGGATCTCGCCCACCTCATACAGATCCTTTGTCACTTGTTGCGCCGATGCGCCATTTTGGGACCCACCATTGTGCAGTTTGATGACTTCGGCACTGCCGCTCATCGCTCTTCTCCCGGTTCCTCAACCTTATCGCACCCGTCCGGGTTGCGTCTCGTTCTTGTTTCTGCTGACCTCGGGAACCCTTGGGGCCGCCTCAGCCGTTATTGCGCTGCATCCTGCCCGGACTGAAATCTGTTTGCAATGCACAAAACGACGGAATATTACTCGTGGTTCCTTTGGGGTGATATTTTATTGCGAAATGGTGCATTTTTGCTAGAAATTGCGCAACAGGCAGCAGGCGGATGACAAGAAAAATATCGCTGCCGCAAGGGGTTGGAACGAGGCTTAGGAGGACTGGATGAGCGACGAGACGCGCGGATCGGGCGACCCGGTACGGGAGCAGCCCTGGCTGATCCGGACCTACTCCGGCCATTCATCGGCGGCGGCATCGAATGCGCTCTATCGCACCAATCTCGCGCGCGGCCAGACCGGCCTGTCGGTCGCTTTCGACCTGCCGACCCAGACCGGCTACGATGCCGACCATGTGCTGGCGCGGGGCGAGGTCGGCAAGGTCGGCGTGCCGATCGGCCATCTGGGCGACATGCGGGCCCTGTTCGACGGCATCCCGCTCGAGCGCATGAACACCTCGATGACGATCAACGCGACGGCGCCCTGGCTGCTGGCGCTCTACATCGCCTGCGCCGAGGAGCAGGGGGCGAGTCGTGCCGCGCTGCAGGGCACGACCCAGAACGACATCCTCAAGGAATATCTGTCGCGCGGCACCTACATCTTCCCGCCGGGGCCGAGCCTCCGGCTGACCGGCGACATTATCGCCTTTACCTATCGGGAACTGCCGAAATGGAACCCGATGAACGTCTGCTCCTACCATCTGCAGGAGGCGGGGGCGACGCCGGTCCAGGAACTGGCCTATGCGTTGGCCAATGCCGCAGCCGTGCTCGACGCGGTCAAGGCCTCGGGCCAAGTGCCGGAGGCCGAGTTCGGCCAGGTCGTCGGCCGCATCAGCTTCTTCGTCAATGCCGGCATCCGGTTCGTGACCGAGATGTGCAAGATGCGGGCGTTCGTCGAGCTGTGGGACAAGCTGACGGCGACGCGCTACGACATCGCCGAGGAGCGCTTCCGCCGCTTCCGCTATGGCGTGCAGGTGAATTCGCTCGGCCTGACCGAGCAGCAGCCCGAGAACAACGTCTATCGCATCCTCTTGGAGATGCTGGCCGTCGTGCTGTCCAAGGACGCCCGCGCCCGCGCCGTGCAATTGCCGGCCTGGAACGAGGCGCTGGGCCTGCCGCGGCCGTGGGACCAGCAATGGAGCCTGCGCCTGCAGCAGATCCTCGCCTATGAGACCGATCTCTTGGAATATGGCGACCTGTTCGACGGCTCGCCGGTCGTGGCGGCCAAGGTCGCCGAGCTCGCGGGCGAGGCCATGGCCGAGTTCGACCGGCTGCAAGCCATGGGCGGCGCCGTCGCCGCGATCGAGAGCGGCTACATGAAGCAGCGCCTGGTCGAATCGAACGCGCGGCGCCTGGCCGCGATCGAGCGCGGCGAGCAAAGCGTGATCGGCGTCAACCGCTTCACCGAGTCGGCGCCCTCGCCGCTGACCGCGGCGGGCGACGCCGGCATCCTGACCGTCGATGCCGCGGCCGAGGTGGAACAGATCGAACGGCTAGCCGCTTGGCGCGCCGGCCGCGACGGGGCGGCGGTCGCGGCCGCGATCGAAGGCCTGCGCCGGGCCGCGGCCGAAGGCGGCAATATCATGGAGCCGTCGATCGCGGCGGCGCGTGCCGGCGTCACCACCGGCGAATGGGCCGAGACGCTGCGCCAGGTGTTCGGCGAATACCGCGCCGCCACCGGCGTCGCCACGGCGTCCTCGGGCGGGTCGGCGCTCCAGCCCAAGGACGCGCTGAAGCCGATACGCGAGCGGGTGACCGCCGTCTCGGGCCGGTTCGGCCGGCGGCTGAAGATGCTGGTCGGCAAGCCCGGGCTCGACGGCCATTCCAATGGTGCCGAACAGATCGCCTTGAAGGCGCGCGACGCCGGGTTCGAGGTCGTCTACGAGGGCATCCGCCTGACCCCGGCCCAGATCGTCAATGCCGCGCTCGAGGAGAGCGTCCATGTCGTGGGCCTGTCAATCCTGTCCGGCAGCCATGTGGCGCTGGTCGGCGAGGTCATGCGCGGGCTCGCGGCCGCCGGCATCGCCGACGTGCCGGTCGTGGTCGGCGGCATCATCCCGCCCGAGGACGCGGCGGCGCTCAAGGCCGCCGGGGTGGCGCGGGTCTATACGCCCAAGGATTACGACCTGACCCGCATCATCGCCGACATCGTCGACCTGATTGACGAGCGGGGAGAACTGGCGGCTTAGGGGCCGATATCACTACCCTTCATCGTCACTTAATTCCCGCGTCAAGCCCGGTCAATCCAGGCGCAAGCAAGCGCTTGCGCCCGCGTGGTATGGCTTGGCGCATAAGGTTCCAAGAGCGCTGCCGCGGAGCCGCGTGGATCCCCGGGTCAAGCCCGGGGATGACGATTTTTGGAGGGGGCTATCCGGATTAGTCTTTGTAAATCAGTGTGTTGTGTAATTTTTGCGTCATGGCCGGGCTTGACCCGGCCATCCACGTTTCAGGGCCACGAAGGACGGCGCCGGCGGAAGCGCGTGGATCCTCGGGGCAGGCCCGGAGACGACGATTTTCGAAGCCAAACCAACTGACTTGATTGTCATGTGCCTGTTGTTCCAGGTGGACGGCGCTACGGCGTGCTGCCGCGCATCGAGGCCGGGTGGCCGGGCGTCTTGATGCTGGCGCCCTGCTTCACGAGCTTGGTGCCGTCGACCTTGAAGACGTCGAGATCGGCGTCGAGGTAATTGCCGACATAGAGATACTTGCCGTCGGCGCTGAAGGCGATGCCCTCGGCCAATTGGCCGACCGGCATCTCGCCGACCTTGGTCACTTTCTTGCCGTCGATCTTCAAGAGGGCAAGAAAGGCATGGTCATGATGGAAGAACGCATTCTTCGGCACGTTGCCGACGCCGTTCAGCACGACCGAGACGGCGAACTTGCCGGTCGGGCTGACCGCCAGCCCCTCGGGCCCGTCGCCGACCACGACCTGGTCGATCACGCGGGGCGGGGCCGCTTCCATGTCGATGATCGCGACCGTGTCGACCTGGCCGTCGGACGCGCCGCCGCCGCCGTTGACGTTGACGATGCCGATGTGGCCGCCCGGCGGGACCTGGACGTTGTAGGGGAACAGGCCCACGGCCATGTCGTAATTGGTGTAGCTCACCTTCTGGCCGTCGATCTTGAGCAGCGCCACGCTGTTGGCGGCCGACTTCGTGACCAGCGCCTGCTTGCCGTCGGGCGTGATCGCGACGGCGCTCAGTTGCTGGTTTGGGGCACCGGGAGCGGCGAGCGCCACGGTGTCGATCAGCTTGACCTCGGTTCCGGTGATCGACAGCACGCTCACGGTATTGTCGGCGCGGTTGGCGATCAGGCACAGGTCGCCCTTGCGGCTGATCGCCAGGCCCGACGGCTGCTTGCCGACCTCGACGGTTGCGACCTGGGCGATGGGCTTCGCCATCAGGTCGATGACATAGAGCTTGGTGTCGGGCACGCCCTTCCAGCCGCCGGCGCCGTCGTCGACCCAATGCAGCGAATTGGCGACGAGGGCCAGATGCCGGTCGGGGGTGATCGCGAGGTTGGTCGGCGGCCCGACCACGGTATTCTCGAGCTTGAGCGTCGCGATGGTCGCGGGCTGCGCCGGCTTGGCGAGATCGAGGATGGTGACCGTGTCGTTGCCCGGCGGCTGGTTGATCGGCTTGCCGGCATCGTCCCAGACGATCTTCTCGTCATTGCCGACGACGAGCAGGTCGGCGCGGGCGCCGAGCGGCGCCAGCAGCGCCGTCACCGCGAGCAGGGCCGCTGAGGCCCCCGCATGCTTGGGCATGGTCTCTCCCCCTGATTGGCCGGCCGCGGTCGCCTGGGCGCCGCGGCTCTCGTTCTAGCGGAGGGAGAGTATCCGGTTGGCGGGCCGCCGCCTAGCTGACGATGGGGACGGGCTCAGGCGAGGGTAGCCGGGTCGACATTGCCGCCGCACAGCAGGACGCCGACCCGTTCGCCGCGCGCCGGCCGATAGATGCCGGCGAGGAGGGCGGAGAGGGCGGTGGCGCCGCCCGGCTCGGTGGCGAGGCGCAGGTTCTTCCACAGCGCCGTCTGCGCCGCCTTGATCGCCTCGTCCGGCACCAGCAGCACCTCGTCGACCGCGCGCTGGGCGAGCGGGAACATCAGCGATCCGACGCGCGTGGCGCCGAGCGAGTCGGCGGCGAGGCCGCTCACTTGCACATCGACCGGCGCGCCGGCGGCGAAGGCGGCATGGAGCGTCGGGCAGCGCTCCGGCTCGACCGCCACCAGCTTGATGCGCGGGCCATCCGTGTGGCCGCCGCACCAGGCGGCCATGCCGCCGATCAGCCCGCCGCCGCCGACGGCGACCAGCATCGTGTCGATGCCGCCCAGTGCCGCCGCCTGCTGTTCGAACTCGCGCGCGACCGTGCCCTGGCCGGCCAGCACTTCCGCCTGGTCATAGGCATGGATAGTGAGCGCGCCGGTCTCCTCGACGCGCCGGCGCGATGCCGCCAGCGCCTCGCCGTAATTGGCGCCGGTCTGGTTGACGATGGCGCCGTAATCCCTGAGGCGCTGGACCTTCACCGGCGAGGAGATCTCCGGCACGAAGATCTCGGCCCGGTGGCCGAGCCGCCCGGCGGCATAGGCGACGGCGGCGCCGTGGTTGCCGCCCGACGCCGCGATCACGCCCGAGGCGGGCACGTCGAGCGACAGCAGGCTGTTGAACGCGCCGCGCGCTTTGAACGAGCCGGAATGCTGCAGCGATTCGAGCTTCAAGACGATCGGCGTCGCGATGTCGAAGGCGCCCGACTCGAGGGCGAGCAGCGGCGTCTCGCGCACATGTCCCGCGATCCGGGCGGCGGCCGCGTCAATGTCACGGACACGAACAGGACTGGTATTTGCCGACATATCGGTCAGGTTCCTGAAACTTGTTTCGGAGTCAAAACGATTGGAGGCGTGATCGCGGCTTCCGCCGGCGCGTCGGACAGGCTATGCCGCCCGGGTCCGCTCCGCTAGCTGGGAATCGATCGTTCATGGTTCTGTCGCCGCTCGTCGAAGCGCTCGCCCTGCCGGCCCTGGTCGCCTTCGGGGCAAGCGGGCTCATTCGCTTCGCGCGCGGCCGCAAGGGCGACGGCAGGCTGGCCGAGGCCGGGCTCGGCATCGGCTTCCTCGCCGGATTCTGGGCGGTGACCGGCGGCCTGCCGTTTCTCGGCCGGGATGTCGCCTACCATCCGCTGGGCGAGGCGGTGCTGCTGGCGCTCGGCATCGGGCTGCTGGCGGCGCTGATCGGCAGTGGTCCGCGCGTCATGGGCACGCTCGCGGTCGCGGGCGCGCTCTTCGCCGTCGTCTGGGTGACCGGCTGGCGCCAGTTGCTGGCGCCGACGGTCGAGGAGCTGCTGGCGACCGTGTTCTATGGTGCCGTCGCCATCATGGCGGCGCTCCGGCTGCGCGCGCTCGGGCCCGGGGCCACGCCGATCGCGGTGACGGGCCTCACGGCACTCGCGCTCGCCTTTGTCGCCTCGATCGGCCATGCCGCCGGCATCAGTGCGCTCGCTCTGGTGCTGACCGGCGCCTGCCTCGGCAGCCTCGCCTGGGCCTGGCCGTTCCAGCGCGGCAGCTTCGGGCCGATGGCGTTGGCGGTACTCGTCGTCGGCCTGACCGGCCTCACGGTCGCCCATGCCCGCGGCGCGCTTCATGCCCCCTGGGCACTCCTGCCGCTGCCGCTCGCCTTCTGGGCCCAGGACATCGCCCAGCGCCTGCCTGGCCTCGACCGGCTTGCGCGCAAGAAGCCGACCCGGCCGCTGGCGCTGATGCTGGCGGCGGCGCTGCCCTGCGGCGCGAGCGTGGCACTGGCGCTGATCCTGGGCGCGCGGCTGCATTTCTGAGGAGGGTGCCGCCGCGGCCGTCAACCGGCCGGCAGCAAAAGCGTCTCCGCACCGCCCGCCTTGAGCCGTTTGACGGCATCGGCGTCGAAGCTCGCGAAGGTCAGGCCGCCCAGCCGTCGGCCTTCGAAGGCGATAATCCCGTCGGCGAAGTCGCCGCCGGCCGCCAGTTGCGCGAGACCGGCTTCCACGGCCGGGCGATCCACGCTCACCGTCGCGCTTTCGACCAGCCGACGGATGGCGGCCGCAATGTCGCCGGCATCTCGTTTGTAGAGCCGGCGGAGCACCCAGACGAACTCGCAGAGGGCGGGCAGCGTGATTGCAATGGTTTCCGCCTCGCGCAGGACCTTGGCGGCGGCGGCATATTGATCGGGGTGGTCGGCGACGGCGACGCGGACCAGGATGTTGGTATCGGCGGTGATCTTCACCGCTTGCCCGCCCAGCCCTCGGCGATGACCTCGTTCATTTCCTCGATCGACGGCGCGACCTCTCCCGGCAGGGCCAGGCAGCCGATGAACCCTTCGATCGAGGCGGGCAATTTGGCGGCCCTGACTTCGGCCCGGCCGGAGGGCAGGAAGTCGATGGCGATCTTGTCGCCCGGCGCCACGCCCAAATGCTCCAGCACCTCTCGCCGCAGCGTAACCTGACCCTTCGACGTGACCGTCAGCGTCTTGCCCATGATCTTTCCGTAAGGAAAATTTGCCTTACTGGATATTGGGAAGTTCCTCTTTGCCGTCAAGCGGCGCTTTCCCGTCCCGCTTGACCCTCCCGCTGTCGCAGTGTCTCTTGCCGGCCATGAGCTATCTGCGCCATCTCGAAGCCTGCAACCGCTTCGACTCCGAACGTTTCCTGCCGCTGCTGCTGGCCGGGCGTCGCGTCGGTTTCGTGCGCCGGGACCGGGCCCGCGCGCTCGAGGCCTTTCCCCGGATCTTCCGCATCGCCTCGGACGGCGTCGGCTTCGCCGATGGGCTGGACACGCCCGAGGCGGTGACAGCGGCGCTCGACGAGGTTACGGATGCACTCATCCGCGCCGGCCATGCCGACAGGCGGCGTAGCGAGATGTTCGCCATCACCGATGGCTGGCGCGGACCGCTGCTGTTCGAGCTCGACCGCGCCGCCGTGCCGTTCTTCGGCACGCGCTCCTATGGCGTGCATCTCAACGGCTGGCGGCCGGGTGCGGACGGGCCCGAGCTCTGGATCGGCAAGCGGGCGAAGGACAAGAAGATCGCGCCCGGCCAACTCGACAATCTGGTCGCCGGCGGCATGGCCTCGGGCCACGGCGCCTGGGACACGCTGCTGAAGGAGGCGGCCGAGGAGGCCGACATGCCGGAGGCGCTGGCGGCCCGGGCCCGCGCCGTCGGCGCCGTGCGCTACCGCATGGAATTACCGGAAGGCATGCGCGACGATGTGCTGTTCCTCTACGACATCGAGACGCCGTCCGACTTCACCCCGCGCAATACCGACGGCGAGATCGAGGATTTCCGCATCCTGGCGGCTAAGGAATGCCTGCGTCGCGTGCGCGAGACCGACGATTTCAAGTTCAACGTCAACCTGGTGCTGATCGACTTCGGCCTGCGCCACGGCCTGATCGTGCCCGAGGACCAGGATTACCTGGCGCTGGTCGAGGGCTTGCGCGGCAGCCTGGTGCGTGGCGGGCGATAGGGAGCGGAACGGGACCGCCCTTGCGTCTCCCCCGTAGTCGCTAGGCTGTGTCCGCAAGCTCTTTCGTCATGACCTGGCTTGACCCGGTCATCCAGGCGCAAGCAAGCGCTTGCGCCCACGCGGCATGGCTTGGCGCCTACGGCTCAAGGATCGCCCCGGCGGAGGTGCGTGGATCCCCGGGTCAAGCCCGGGGATGACGGTTTTTAAAGTGTAACCATATGATTTTTATGAACTAACAGAGATGTGTACATTCCCTGGCGCAGTCTGCGCCGACGGAAATGACGAGACAGGCTTCGCTCAGAACCCAACGAGCGCCCTGACTTCGGCCGCGCTCTTGCCGCTTTCGCGCAGGGCGCGGAGCGTCGGCGCCTTGTCGCGCTTGGCGAAGCGCTTGCCCTCTGCGTCGAGCAGCAGGCGGTGATGGCGCCAAGCCGGCACCGGCAGGCCCAGCAGCGCCTGCAGCAGCCGGTGGATATGGGTCGCCTCGAACAGATCCTCGCCGCGCGTCACCAGCTCGACGCCCTGCAGCGCATCGTCCCAGGTGACCGACAGGTGATAGCTGGTCGGGCAATCCTTGCGCGCCAGCACGACGTCGCCGAGCCGTTCCGGCGCGGCCTCGATCACGCCGCGATCGAGATCGCGCCAGGTGAGCGGCCCGGTCTCGGCCTGGGCGCGGGCGAGATCTAGGCGCAGCGCATGCGGCATGCCGGCGGCAATGCGGTCGGCGCGCTCGGCGGCGCTCAGGTGCCGGCAGGTGCCGGGATAGAGCGGGCCCAACCCGTGGGGTGCCGCGACGGCGCCGGCCGCCTCGGCCGCGGCGGCACTGCGCGTGCAGAAGCAGGGATAGACCAGGCCACGTTCGCGGAGGCCATCGAGGACGGCGGCATAGTCGGCGAAATGCTCGGACTGCACCCGCACCGGCCGCTGCCACTCGAGCCCGAGCCAGGCCAGATCCTCCTCGATCGCGGCGGCATATTCCGGCCGGCAGCGCGTCCGATCGATATCCTCGAGCCGCAGCAGGAAGCGCCCGTCCGGCCCCGCCGCGGCGCGGGCGAACAGCGCGCTCAATGCGTGGCCGATATGGAGGAAGCCCGTGGGGCTGGGCGCGAAGCGGGTGACGGGCATGGCTGCGGAGGACGGTAGCGAGGCGGGTCGATCGGTGCAACCCACGCACCCGGGTTGGCATGGCCGGCTTTGTCGGCTATGCCCTGAGGCGCCATTACCCGAGGAGCCACGCCCCATGTCCCTGCCGCTGACTGGTCCGAGCCGCGCCCCCGTTTCCGGCGGCAAGGCGACCTCGCTCGTCGTGCTGCTCCATGGCCTGGGCGCCGACGGGCAGGACCTGATCGATCTGGCGCAGCATCTGGGGCCGCTCCTGCCCGACACCGCCTTCGTCGCGCCGAACGCGCCGGAGCCGTGCGATATGGCGCCCTACGGCTATCAATGGTTCTCGCTGCAGGACCGTTCGCCGTCGGTGATGGCGGCGGGCGTCGAGCGGTCGGCGCCGATCCTGGCCGGGTTCATCGAGGCGGAACTGGCAGCGCGCGGGCTCGATGCCGGCCGGCTGGCGCTGGTCGGATTTTCCCAGGGCACCATGATGTCGCTTCATGTCGGCCCGCGCCTCTCGCCCGGGCCGGCGGCGATCGTCGGGTTCTCGGGCATGCTGCTCGGCCCCGACCGGCTCGCCGCCGAGAAGCGGTCGGCCCCGCCCGTGCTGCTGATTCACGGCGACAGCGACCCGGTCGTGCCGTTCCAGGCGATGGCCGCGGCCGGGACCGGGCTCATCGGCGCCGGCATCCCGGTCGACAGCCTGCGCCGGCCGGGGCTCGGCCATGGCATCGACGGGCCGGGCCTGGGGGCCGCCGCCCAGTTCCTGGTCCGGCACCTGGGGGCGCCTTCGCAGGTTTAGCGGGTCTCGCGCGCCGGACTGACAAAATATTGTGTGCCATGGTTGCGGTTTTTTGCCGCCACGCCTATCGAACGATAGGAAAATGTCACAAAACCGTGCTAAGTAACCGTCATGGACATGGCTCGCGCGGAGTATCGCGACGGTGCTTGACGAGAGTGTGATCGGTCAGCCTCTTCACCCCGGCGCAAAGTCGATGCGGGCGGGCAGGCACCCGATGTCGCTCGATCCGGCGCCGGCCGAGGGCTGGCTTGAGATCCGTGACGGCGCCCATGCCCGTTCGCGCCAGGCGTTCCGGCCGGTCCAGAGTATTCATCAAAGTTCGCATCGCCGCGTCGTGAGTCACGAGCGGGATTGTCAGTCTGTTGCAACGGCCAAACGCGAGTTTGGCCGTTTTGTTTTTTCCGGGATCGCGATGGAGGTCTGCGCATGCTGAATCTGCAGACATTGGTGCTGAATGCGGATTATCGGCCGTTGTCCTACCACCCGCTCTCGCTCTGGTCCTGGCGCGACGCGTTGACGGCGCTGATGCTCGACCGCGTGGCGCTGGTGGCGAATTACGACGTGCAGGCCCGCTCGCCGAGCCGCTCCATGGCGGTGCCGAGCGTGGTGGCGCTGAAGCATTACAAGAAGATCGACGGCTTCCCGGCCTTCACCCGCTACAACATCTACCTGCGCGACGAATTCACCTGTCAATATTGCGCCGAGGAATTCCCGACCGAGGTGCTGACCTTCGACCATGTCATCCCGCGCTCGCGCGGCGGCCGCACCAGCTGGGAGAACGTCGTCGCCGCCTGTGGCCATTGCAATCACGTGAAGGCCAACCGCACCCCGCGCGAGGCCGGCATGCCGCTGCTGAAGGAGCCGGTCCGGCCATCCAAGACCGCGCTCAACCGCAAGGCGCCGGATCTGCGCTATCGCGACTATCACCATAGCTGGCTCGACTACCTCTACTGGGACAGCGAACTGGACGACTAGCCGCAAACCGAGACGCCAGTCCTACCGCGGCGCGAGGCGCCGTGCTACGAAGTGCCCTTTCCGCTTGAATTTGGCAGATCGGTCGGGCTCGGGGGTATGGCACGCAATCTGGTCGAGGCGCTCAAGGCGCACGTGCTCTGGCTCAACCGCCGGACCGGCGGGATCCAGCTCGACCAGCCGTGGATCGATTTCTCCGGCATCCGCTTCCCGCACTGCGACTTCCGCAAGGCGCGCCTGCCCGGCGGCCGGTTCGTCGCGGCCGATTTTTCCGCCGGCAATTTCGAGGAAGCCGACCTGTTCGCCGGGAACTTCGACAAGGCGACCCTGCGCGCGGCCAATTTCAAGCTGGCCGACCTGCGCGGCAGCAGCTTCCGCCACGCGGTCCTGACCGAGGCGAACTTCACCGGCGCCGACCTGTCCGGCGGCATCCTGTTCGACGGGCGCGGCCAGGAAGAGGAGAAGATGGCAAAGCAGACCGGCAGCCGGGTCGGCGCCGACATGAAGCGTGCCGACCTCAGCAACGCCCATGCCGCGGGCTCGGTCTTCCGGGGCGTGCTGCTGATGGGCGCCAATCTGCGCAACATCGACTTCCGGAACGCCGACCTGCGTAATTGCGACCTGAGCGGCGCCGACCTGACCGGGGCGAACCTCGCCGGCGCCGATCTCACCGGCGCCAATCTGACCGATGCCGCGATCGCGGACGCTACGCTCGACGGCGCCAATCTGGTGCGCACCATCGGGGGACCGGCCCCGGCCGAGACCCGGGCCGAGCGCGACGTGAAGCAGATGATCGCCGTCCATCGCACCTGGGTCGCGAGCTTCGGCGCCGAGGGCGAGCAGGGCGATTTCAGCGGCTGCGACCTGCGCGCGTTCGATCTTTCCGGCCTCGACCTGTCGGCCGCCGTGTTCAAGGGCGCCAATCTCGCCCGGGTGCCGTGCCGGGGTGCCACCTTCACGCTCTGCGACTTCAGCGACGCGGTGCTGGCCGGCGGCGATCTCTCGAACACGATCCTCAAGGGGGCTGTCTTCAAGGCGGCCGACCTGCGCGGCGTCGACCTGACCGGCGCCGACGCCGGCCCGGCCGAGATCCTCGACGCCAAGCGCCGGCCGACCGGGCGGCTCTGGCCGGCGAATTTCCTGGGCGCGAAGCTGCGCGGCGCCCAGCTTGCCGGCGCCCGCCTCGACAGCGCCAACCTGATGGGCGCCGACCTGGTCGATGTCGACCTGTCGCGCGCCTCGATGGTCGACGTCCGGCGATAGGCGACGCCCTCACACGCCGGCGACGCAGTCGATCTCGACGTTGAACGGGCCGAACCAGCCGGCGACGCAGATGAAGACGCGCGCCGGCGGCGCGTCGCCGAAATACCGCGCGTAGACCCGGTTGATGGCGTCGAAATGCGCAGGATCGTCGGCGTAGACCGTGCATTTGGCGATTTTGCTCAAGGACGAGCCCGCCGCCTCGAGGCACAGCCGCATTTGCTCGATGACGACCTCTGTCTGCCGCTCGATCGTCATCGGCTCGATCGCGCCGATGTCGGAGAAGGGCGGCAGTCCTGACACGAACACGAGGTCACCCAGGCGCACGGCGGGGGAGACCGGGATTCGCTTGGCGCGGATGAAGGAGGAGATCGGCTCGACGGCAACGATGGTCGGATTCATTGCGCGGCTCCTGCTTGTCGGGAATTGCTTCCGATATGTTCAGATCAGGCTCCATATGGGCGGGAATGGCGCGCGGCGGCAAACCTGAACGCTTCGTTGTCGATCGAAGTGCAGCGGGAAACCGGCTAGCCGCATCAATCGGTTGACCTCAGGCCCGGCTCGGTTAGGGTCTCGGGTCACGGCTTTGAAATCGAGATGAAGAAAATGACCAACGGCGATTCCGACCATAGCTCGACCGGGGCCGATGCCTCGCCGGCTCCACTGCATGTGACCTCGGTCCTCGTCGCCTCGATCCGCGCCATGTCCAATGCGCTGGACAATCTGGGCTTTCCCGAGGAGGACGACCGGGTCGTCGATCAGGACGGCCGGCTGGGCTTCGTCACCTGCTCGCACGAGGCCGATTGCGACGACCTGTTCGCGCTGATCGCCGAGCTGTCGTCGAGCGGCGAGACCTGGGAGATCCAGTTCCAGACGGACATTGCGCCGGAGAAGATGCTGTCGCTGACCCTGAGCCGCCATCGCGCGGTCGTGGCGCACGAGCAGGATGTCGCCGCCGACCCGGCCGACGCCGGCGCCAAGGGGCCGCAACTGCCGGTCTATGATCTCGATGACGGGGTCGGCCAGGTCCAGTTCCAGCGAGCCATCCGCGGCGCCAAGCCGTCGGAGATCTTCGCCGAGATCGTCGCCGGTCCCGACGGGCGGGCGCGAGCGCGCATCGTCCAGCGTGCGCCGCGTCGGGTGCTGGCCGAAGCGGCGGCGGCGGACGAGCCGGCGCTGCGCGCGGCGCTGCGCGAGGCGATTCCGAAGCTGATGTTCACGGTCGGCCGGCGCGGCCCGGCCTGATCCTCAGCGGCCGGCTTGAGGCAAGGAAGGGGCCCGAATCCCCGCGTCATTGACGCGGGGTGCGGTCGGCGTATGCTTTCTCTCAGTCGGGTTGCGGTTTCAGCAGCGACCGGCGGCAGGATCGTCCACCAGATCCTCTGTGGCGGCGATTCGGCGTGCGGCCCTCCGCGACCCCTCGAACGCTAGTTCGGGAGTAAGCCGCATGACCATAAGAAACCCCGTCGAATGGGGCGCCTCGCAAATCAAACTGGCGGCGGATGTCGTCGAGCATGCGAGTCACGCCGTCTATCATCCCAAGGAAGACCTCAACCTCCTCGTCCCCGAAGTCCACCGCATCCACGCGAACGATCTCGTGGACGCGCTCACCAAGGGCTTCGAGGATTTCAAGGCCTATCGCACCGACGTCGTGTTCCTGTCGGTGATCTATCCGATCCTCGGGCTGGTGTTGGCCCGGGCGGCGCTCGGCCATGATCTGGTTCCGCTGCTGTTCCCGATCGCCACCGGCTTCGCGCTCGTCGGGCCGTTCGCCGGTGTCGGGCTCTATGAACTGAGCCGCCGGCACGAGCAGGGAGCCCCGGTCAGCTGGTCCGACGCGCTGGGCGCGTTCCGCTCGCCGTCCTGGGGCGCCATCTCGGTCCTCGGCGTCATCCTGATGCTGCTCTACGTCGCCTGGCTGGTCGCGGCCGAGACGATCTACATGGTGACGCTCGGGCCGGAACCGCCGGTTTCGATCGAGGCCTTCGCCCATGACGCGCTCACCACCATGGCCGGCTGGGCCATGATCGTGGTCGGCATGGGGGTGGGCTTCCTGTTCGCGGTCGTGGTGCTGGCGGTCGGCGCCATCGCCTTCCCACTGCTGCTCGACCGCCCGGTCGGTGTCGACACCGCGATCTGGACCTCGGTCCGCGCCGTCATCGCCAATCCCGGTACGATGGCGCTCTGGGGCCTGATCGTCGCCGGCAGCCTGTTCGTGGGTTCCATCCCGTTCTTCGTCGGCCTGATCGTGGTTATGCCGGTGCTGGGCCACGCGACCTGGCATCTCTACCGGAAGCTCGTGCCGCACTGAGCGACAGGCGGCTTCCTCTCTCCGGACCCTCCCCCCCTCGACTCACGCAGGTTCCTCCCTCTCCCGTTCGCACGGGAGAGGGCTGGGGTCGGCACGTCTGCGGCATCAGTCGAGCTCGATCGTGCGGTTGCGGGCGGCGCCCCAGCCGGCGGCGGCGCAGGCGGCGGCCAGGCCCAGGAACAGCAGTTGGACCGCGTCCCAGCTGCCGGTCCAGGCCTTGATCACGCCGGCCGCGAACGGGCCCATGGAGGCGAGCGTATAGCCGACGCTCTGCGCCATGCCTGAAAGTGCCGCCGCGGTCTCGGGGTTGGGCGTGCGCAGCACGATCAGCATCAGCGCCACGGCGAAGACCGCGCCCTGGCCGAGGCCGAGGATCACCGCCCAGAGCCAGAGCGTCGAGAGCGGTGCTGCGACCGCACCCATCAGGCCGACGATGACCATGCCGAGCGTCGTCAGCATCAGCCAGCGCTGGTCCGGCCCCTTGTTGGTCAGCATCGGCGCCACCATCGCGCTGCCGACCTGCAGCAGGGCCGAGACCGAGACGACGATGCCGCTCTGGACCGGCGTCAGTCCGCGGTCCTGCAGGATCGGGGCGAGCCAGCCGAACACGCAGTAGGACAGCGAGCTCTGCAGGCCCATGAACAAGGTCACCTGCCAGGCGAGCGGCTGGCGCCACAGGCCCCGGACCGGCGGGCGCATCGCCGCCGGCGCACGCCGGGCGCGGGCGAGCTGCGGCGCCCAGACGATGGCGGCAATGAGCGCCGGAACGGCCCAAATCGCGAGGGCCGGTCGCCAGCTGCCGGAAAATCCGAGGCCGGCCAGCCAATGCTCGGCCGGGGCGGTCAAGCCGGCCGCGGCCGCGGCGCCGAAGCACAGCGCCATGGTATAGGCGCCGGTCGCCAGCCCCATCCGGTCCGGAAAGTCGCGCTTGACCAGGCCGGGCAGCAGCACGCCGATGATGCCGATCGAGGCGCCGCACAGGATCGCGCCCAGGAACAGCAGCGGCGCACCGCCGAGGCTGCGCAGCGCCGTGCCGAAGGCGAGCAGCAGCATGACCGCCAGCACCGTGGTCTCGATGCCGAAGCGGCGGGCGAGGCGCGGAGCGGCCGGCCCGAACAGGCCCAGGCACAGCACCGGCGCCGTGGTCAGCAGCCCGCCGAACGCGGTCGACAGGCCCAATTGCCCGCGGATTTCGCCCAAGAGCGGCGCCACGCCGGAGAGGGCCGGGCGCAGGTTGAGCCCGACCAGCACCATGCCCAGCATCATGGCGATCGACTGCACGCGGGTGAGGCCGGGGGCCGGCGCCGGCGTCCGGGGCGGCGTGGGCAGCGGCTGCTTGAGGGCGGCGCTCATGGCCTGTCTCCGGCGATCAGGCCGCCCAGGGTCGCGATCATCGGCTGCAGCACCTGGCGCACGGCGGCGGCGGCCCGTTCGGGCGCCTGGTCGCGGATGGCGTGGAGGATCGCCAGGTGATCGTCGAGGCTCGGGTCGGGCACTTGCGCATCCTCGGCCGACTGGCGGATCGACTGGCGCACCTCGGCCGAGAAGAAGCCGTAGACGGCGACCAGGGCTGGGTTGTGGGTCGCGTCCACGATCGCCTGGTGGAACGCCAGGTCATGGTCCACGAACCGGTCGAGATCGCCGGGTCCGGGCCATTCGCCGCGCGCGTCGAGGGCAGCGCGCATGCGGACGAGGTCCGGCTCGGTCCGGCGCAGGGCGGCGAGGCGGGCCGCCTCGATCTCGAGCCCGGCACGGACCTCCAGCCGGTCGCGCAGCGAGGCGCGGGCGAGCTGGCGCACCATGTCGCCGCCGTCGGTCAGCGAGCGGACATAGGTGCCGTCGCCCTGGCGGGTCTCCAGCATGCCGGCATGGACCAGCACGCGCACCGCCTCGCGCACCGTGTTGCGGCTGACGCCCAGGGTCAGCGCCAGCTCCGGCTCGATCGGAATGCGCGTGCCCAAGGGCCAGTTGCCGGTCGCGAGCTCGGCCTTCAGGGCCTCGAGCGCCGCATCGACCAGGGTCCGCCGGACCGCCTGTTCCATCGCCATGTCGTCTCCTCCGGAATTCTCCAAATCATCGGATGATTGGACCAATCCGTCGAATGCCGGTGCGGCATGGCTGATGCGACGCGCCATCGGCCCCACTGCGGGTGCCAAGCCCATCAGCGTCTTTCGCACCGCGCGGCGATTTGCAGGCAAGATATTGCGGCTGTAACCCAATACAGCCGTTTTGCAACGTCGCAGTATTGAAGAGAACCTAGAAGCTCAAGGAGTGAAGTTCGGTGATTCAAAAGATGTCATTCGTCTCTTGAGAGGTACTATGTCACTTGGAGATGCGGCCAACTTTGTATTCGACGAGGTCCGCCAACGCTACAAGGCGAGTCCATTCAAATCCACGAACAAGGGGTATGATCTGGGCGCCGTGCCGGACGACCTGCTTCCGAAGCGAGCGCGACGAAACGTGTTCGCCAATGCCGGGCACGGGGTCCATGGCCGGGAACGGATGGCCGCCTTTACGCTCGCCGGTAGCAGCGAAATACCGGCGGGCCGCCCCGCCTTCATCGCCACAGGTCATGCGCTATGGCGGATGAACGCCGCCGTTCTGAATTGCAGCGAACTCGCGAGCATGGCGTGTTACCGCGCGGAGCAGAAACAGGCGCATTCGTGGCTGATGGACCTCGACCCGATGGACCATGCCTTGTGCGTCATAGGAACAGCGAAGGCGATTTCAGCGATTGACGGCAAGACGGTCAGGGACCTGAGCGGCTTGGCGTTGAATATCGAGGCCTACGCCGTCGATGTCTGGCTCAACATCTGCTGTCCTGTCCGATCCTACGCAGAGTCCGTGAGCGAGAAGCTCGAGCGTTGGACACAGGTCGGCAAGCGCGTCTCGTGGGTTCCGGAGAACACGGACATAGACCGCTGGGATAGGCCGAACGGTGACTATCGGGAGACCTTCCTCAAGTCTCGTCTGAGCAAGAGCTTTGAGTGATGCGATGGACGGGAGGTGCCGAGCGCCTCCCGTCCGAACGAGCGTGCCTGGGCCGTTACAGGATGGCCTTGGTTCGCCGTTGCGTCTTTCCTGACTGGGCAGCGACTTTCCAAAACGGATGACACGGATAGGGCGCCGACCTCGTTCGCCCTGGATTCGATGGCATCGTTCTTGACCGCGCTTCCGTGTAGCGTTACAAGTTGTAGCATTACGGGAGGTAGCGAACGCCATGGCCCATACGCCGCCCGATCTGGGCGATCTCGAACTCGAGACCATGCAGCTCATCTGGACCGAGGGGCCGATGACCGCGGAGGCCGTGCGCGAGCGGCTGCCGCGCGCGCCCAAGGAATCGACCGTCCGCACCGTGCTGCGCCGGCTCGAGGACAAGGGCTACTTGAGTCATACGGTCGACCAGCGCACCTTCATCTTCCATGCGACCGAGGCGCGGCAGAACGTGGCGGCGAAGGCGGTGAAGCGCATCGTCGACTGGTTCTGCAACGGCTCGATGGAAGAGGTGCTGGTCGGCATGGTCGACCAGGCGCTGCTCGACGACGCGCAATTGCGGGCGCTGGCGGCGCGGATCGAGCGGGCCAAGAAGGAGCAGGGGAAATGATGGCATTGCTGGCCGAGGCCGCCGTCCGGTCGCTGCTGCTCGGTCTCGCCGTCGGCGCCGGCCTCCGGCTCGCGCGCGTCGGCAACCCGCAGGTCGAGATGACCGCCTGGGTCACCGTGCTGGCGGCGTCCTCTCTCATGCCGCTGCTGATGCAGATGACGCTCGTGCGCCTGCCGTACCATGTCGTGATGCTGCCCCATGTCATCCTGGGCACGGATCACGCGCTGCCGCCGCTGCGGGTGCCCCATCTGCCGGGCGCGGCCCCCGGCTGGTCCTGGCTCGACCTGGCGCCGGTGATCTACGGCCTGGTCGCGACCGTGCTGGTGCTGCGGCTCCTGACCGGGCTGCTGGTGACCTGGCGGATCGTGCGCGACGCGCGGCCGATCCGTGCCGACTGGACCGCAGGCGCGGATGTCCGCGTCACCGCGCGGATCCTGGCGCCGGTCACCTTCGGCCGGGTCATCCTGGTGCCGATCTCGTTCATCACCTGGTCGGCGGCGAAGCGCCGGGCGGTGATGGGGCATGAGCGCTCGCATATCGAGCATCATGATTTCACGGTCCAGGTGCTGAGCCAGCTTCATAGCGCCGTCTTCTGGTTCAGCCCGTTCGCCTGGTGGCTGCAGGTGCGGCTGGCGTCGCTTGCCGAGACGACCAGCGACGAGGCGGCGATCCGCGGCGTCGGCGACCGGGTGCGCTATGCCGAGATCCTGCTCGATATCGCTGCCGGCGCCCGCGGCGTGCCGGCCGGCATCGCCATGGCACGGCCGGCGCTGCTCAAGGAGCGGGTCGAGCGCATCTTGTCCCAGGCCGCTCCCGCCGTGGCGCTCACGCTCTGGCGGCGGATGCTACTGGCGGCGGCGTTGCTGCCCGGCGTGCTGCTGATGGGCGGCACCTCGTGGCACGCCCGTGCCGCCGCCCTCGTGCCGGGGCTCGCCATTCCGGCCCTCCCCGCCATGCCGGCCATGCCCGCGATCCCACCGATCCCGGCCATTCCGCCGCTGCCGGCGGCGGCGAGCGGGGCGGTCGACACCCAGCCCTTCGCCATCCTCGTCGGCGGCCACAGCATGATCAGTGCCGGCGGCGCGGATCTGCAGCGGCTGGTCGCCGCGCGCGACAAGGTCGGCGCCGAGGCCATCCTGTTCCTGCGCGACGGCACGCTCTATGGCATCACCGATCCGGCCCTGGTCGCCAAGGCGGCGGAACTGTTCAACCCGGCGAACGACGTCGCCGACCAGGAGCGGGACGTGGCCGACCAGCAGAGGGAACTGAGCCAGCAACAGGCCGACATCGGCCGCCAGATGGGCGACCTCGGGCGCCAGATGAGCGAGGCGGCGCGGCGCTATTCCCAGAAGATGGCGGAGCAGTCGGCCGCCGCGGTCAAGGCGTCGCTCAGCGACCTCGACGAAGCGGCCGGCGACCGGACCGCGGTCGAGCAGGACTACAAGCAGGCGATGGCCGACCTCACCCAGCAGCAGAAGGAGCTGAGCCGCGAGCAGGGCCACCTCTCGGCCCAGCAGGCGCGGCTCGGCAGCCAGCAGGAGCGGCTTGGCCGCGAGCAGTCGCGCGTGGCCCACGATGGCGACGTGAAGATGGCGAAGCTGCTCGACGCAGCGGTCGCGAGCGGGGCGGCGAAGCCGGTGCCGTAGCGCCGGGCGGCCCGCGGGGCTTTTGGGAATATCCTCTTCTGTCATTCCCGCCTTCGCCGGGCCAAGTGCATATCTTTCTGTTTAATTTTGGATGGTTAGACGTTTTTCATCGTCATGGCCGGGCTTGACCCGGCCATCCACGTGGTTGGGCAACACGAATTCGCGTCCTCAGAGGGCTCGAGCGACGGCGCGTGGATGCCCGGGTCAAGCCCGGGCATGACGGAATTTCTAAACTAACATATTGGAATCGAAAGATAATGTTTGGATATGCATGTCCGCCATCGCCTGCGCGGGAATGGCGGGAAGACTGGGCTTAACGCGGTAGCGACCCAGCCGCGTCGGACGGCACAAGCTCCGCCTGCCGTTCCAGGTGAAGCGGCGAGTGTTCGCCCAGGTCGCGGGCGAAGATCTCTCCCGCGTTGCCGACAGCGGCGATGGCCGGCGCGGCGCGGGTCCGCAGCAGGGCCGCGACGGCCGGGTCGTCGCTCTGCTTCATCGCGTCGAAATTCGCCTGGGTCACCCCCAGGGCCTCGGCTTCGGCCAGGGTTCGGATCGTGCCGTCGACGATCGCCGCCCAGGCCGGATCGCCCCGGCGATAGACCGGCGCCAGCGGTTCCTGCGAGATGGTCTGGTCGAGGATCACGAAATCGCCGATGCGCGCGTGGAAGCCGGTGCGCATGACCGCGAGGGCCGAGCGATCGGCGGTGATGGCGGCGCAATGGCCGGTGACGAGCGCTGCCTCCATCTCGCCCATTTCCTCGAACGGGAAGGGCAGGAAATCGATGCCGCGCGCCTGGAATGCCGCGACCAGCCGCCGCTCGGCGGCCGTGCCGGCAATGAAGCAGACCTGCCGACCGGCGAAATCCTCGAGGGTCCGGATGCCGGCGCTGCGCGCCACCAGGAAGCCCTGGCCATCCTCGAACAGGCTCGGCCCGTAGGCGACGCGATAGAGCGCCGCATCGGCCGGATCGGGCGTGTCGCCGAGCAGCACCTGGATCCGGCCGGCCCGCAGCGCGGCCAGGCCCTGGCCGCGCTCGGGATAGCCGATCAGCCGCGCCTTGCCGTGCGGGCCCAGGGTCGCGATCGCGAGCGCGCGGCACTGGTCGGCTGCCAGCCGCTGCAGGTTGCCGTGGGTCCAGGTCTTGGCATAGTCGTCGACGGTCGTCGGGGTGCCGCAGACGAGGACATGGGTCGCTCGGATCCGGTCCAGCGCGGCGCCGGCCTCGGCCCGGGCACTCGCGACCACGAGGCCGGCGAGCGCCAGGGCGCCTAGAAGAATTCTGCGCATGAGCGTTCCCGCGGGATTGGAGTGGGGAAGAATACGGGACCGGGCGCCGAGGCCCGGTCCCGATGCCGGCGCGGGCGGCTTACGGCGTCCAGGTGCCCGCGGTCGGGATGCCCGGCGTCGTGCCCGGCCGCGGGTTGAAATCCGCCGGTGCCGGGTCGAGCAGCTTGCCGCCGGCATAGTCGGTCGGCACGATGTTGAGCGCGTAGCAGCCCTGGCCATCGTCGTGCGGCAGGTGCTTCACCCTGCTGTCGGCGATCATCGCATAGTCGGCCGGCAGCGGTGCTGCGGCGCCGGTCAGGCGGGCATTGTCGAAGGCGCTCGAGAGGTCGCCCTGGCTCGGATAGCCGTCGGACGGCCCGAGATTGTCCTGGCCGAATTCCTGCTTGCCGAGGGCGCGCGCCTTCGCCTCGTCGGGCAGGAAGGCGAGCGGCGTCAGGTCGAACAGCCGGTCGATGAATTTGATGACCGAGCCATGTTCGGAATATTCGTGCGAGATCACGTGCGCCTGGCCATAGGGCGAGATGACGATCGCCGGGATGCGCGGCCCGGCACCGAGCGGCGCGCCCTCGGGATCGTGCGAGCGGATGACCGGCGCCTCGTGATCGTAGAGCCCGTCGGTCTCGTCGTAGGTGATGATGATCGCGCTGTCCTTCCAATAGGGGCTGGCGGCGATCGCGTTGATCTCGTTGGCGAGCAGCGCCTCGCTGATCTGCAGGTCGGAATAGCCCGGATGGTCGTCGTCGCCGATGAAGTTCGCCTGGACCGCCGGGTTCTGGTCGACCGGCTTCAGCCCGTCATTGTTGGCGTAGCCGCCGCGCACATAGAAGACGCCGCCCTTGGACGGCAGCTTCTTGTCGGTGACATCGCTGAAGAAGTCGCCGAGGCCGTGCAGGTTGGACGCGACCTTGGGATTGTCGCCGACATAGCCGAAATACTGCGGGCCGTTGTGGTGGATGATGTAGCTGGCATGGCTCGCGGCGGCACCCGTGTCCGTCCGCTCGTGATCATAGCCTTCCTGGTACCAGCCCCAGGAGACCGGGCTCAGGTGCCGGCCCCAGATCGCCTTGATGTCGTCCTGCACGTCGAGCAGGTCCAAGGCCGGGTTCTCGTCGCTCTGGATCGTCTCGTCGATCTTGCCGCCCATGAACGAGAGCGGCAGCGAGGCATAGGTCTGGTTGAACGCCGGCGTGGCCGGGTTCTCGTCGCCCGGGTTATAGGGCGGCTTCACCTTGGAGAAGTCCAGGTTCGAGCCGGCGAACGGCCCGGGATCGCCGACGATCGGCTCGCCGCCGCTGGTCGCCACCGCCGAGCTGGCACTGTTGCTGCTCGCCTGCGCCGGATGCAGCGCCCACTGGGTCTCACCGGACTGGCCGGCGATCATGGCGATCGCGTTCGGCGTCGACGGCCCGATGATGGTCTGGCGGAAATTGTCGAAGAGCGCGAAGCGGTCAGCGTACTGCCACAGGAACGGCGCCGCCGTGCAATCGACATGGCCCATGACCAGCTCGCCGCGCTGCTTCTGGACCAGCGTCGGGTTGGCGGTCGGCGGCAGCCCGGTCGCCAGCGAGACGATCTTGCCGTTCTTGGTCGTCAGCCCCTCTTCGTTGAGTGCGTAGCGGTTGTTGGCCGCGATGCCATAGCGATCGACGTTCAGGCTGTTGTCGATGCCCTTATGGGAATGGTCGACCGAATCCGTGTCGGCCGAATAGATCGGCACGGTCTTGCCGTTCACGTCCTTGACCGTCTCGGGGATCAGGAACGGCTGGATCGTGCCGATCTTGCCGTCGGTGCCGACGAGCGGCTGCACGAAGCCGGCGGTGGCGCCGGGCTTCTTCGAGAACAGGCCGTTGGCCCCCGGATATGTGCCGAAATAGAAATCGAACGAGCGGTTCTCCTGGAACAGCACGAAGACGTATTTCACCTTCTGGCGCAGCAGCGCCAGCTTTTCGGTGGCGGACAGGAACGGCTCGCGCGCCGGATTGCTCGCGAATTTCTGGACCTCGGCGCTCGACCGGGGTGCCGCCTCGACCTGCGCGCCCGAGGCGGCGACGGCCATGAAAGGTTGCAGCATGGCAAGCAGTGCGAGCGCCGATGATCCGGCGCGCAGCCAATTTCGTTCAGCCATTATGGAGTTCCCCCAGAGGTGTCGCGGGATTTCCGATACCCAGACGGTCGCGGGAATGCGCGGGCGCGGATCGGCATTCGAAGGGGCTTGGGAGACCTCCAGGGGTAGCAGGGGATCTTGAATTTAACGTGACAGCTGCAAGACAATTAACCGGCTATTAAGCATAATTCTATGCGGACTTACGGCCACCAGCGGGCCACGGCCTTGATGGCGGCCACGGTCTCGGCGACGGCATGCGGGCCGCCCAGCCGTTCCAGCATGCTGCGCGCGGGCATGCCGCCGCTGATCGCCGGGCGCAGGCCGAGTGTGTCGCCCCAGCGTCCCTCCGCGAGCGCCAGGAGCACGAGGGCCGGCACCCGCCGCAGCTGCGAAAGCCGGGACAGGAGCTCGAGCCCGCGCGCGAGGAGCGGTTGCCCATCGAGGTAGGGCAGGATGCCGAATCTGACCAGGTCCACGAGGTCACCCTCCTGCATCTGGTTCTCGTTCACCGCAAGCTCCGTCCGCCCTTGGTCGAGCGCCTGGATTTCCGCCTTGGTGAATTTCGAGGACATGCCGAGGGCCGCGATCAGGTTCGCACGCACCGCCGGCGCCGTGTCTTCGGCGCCGATGGCGGCGCGCACGAACGCAATCGCCTCGGCGGCGATATCGAACCCGACGCGCGGCGCGATCGCCAGGAGCCCGGCCAAGGCCGCACGGCCGTTCGCCTCGGCCGCTTCGTCGCGCATCAGCCTCGCCGCGCGCGCGACCAGCCGTTCGGCCGCGTCGGCACGGAGATAGGGCGAGAACAGCAGCATGAGCCCGAACGCGGCGTAGCCCTCCGCGTTCTTGTCGTCCGGCTGCGCTTCGAGCTCCCGCAGCGCTTCGGTGACGAAGGTCTCGCCGGCCAGTCTGTCGAGCTTGGGGCAGAGCGCCGTGATCAGGGTGATGATGCGGCGCGCGTCCTCGTCGAGCCGTTCGCTGCGCCGCCGGGTCTGGGCCAGCAGCGACCGGGCGCATTCCGCATCGAGCTGGGGCAGCAGAGCGATCAGGGCCATGCTCAAGATGTCCTCTTCGGCTGCCTTACGCTCCTCGAGCAGCACCGACCAGGGCCCGGTCGGCGCTGTCTGCTCCAGATCCGGCACCTCTCCGAGTGCCGCGAGGGCGAGCGCCACCGTCGGGCGGTCGCCGATTTCGAGCGCGATGCGATGCACTTCTTCGATGGCCTCGCGCCGCCGCTCTTCGGTCAGATGCGGCAGCATCAGGTCGACGAGGGAAAGCCGGTTATAGGTGTCTGGGATCTCGCGCGAGGCCTCGATGATGCGTTCGAGCAGCTCGGGGGCGGTTTCGGCGAGCGGCGACAGCAGTGGGGCCAGGCGGCTGCGCTGCTCCCAGGAGCTCTCCGTTGCGAGCGCGCGCGTCAATGCCTCCTCGAGCAGATCGCGGGGGAGTGCGGGCGCGATGCATTCCAGCAAGCGCCTGTCGTCGTAGCTCTCCGTCCGGAAGGCCGCTTCGAGAATGCGGCGCAGCTGCTCGGGCGGCAGCAAGGCGCGCAGGCGGGTGATGGTCTCGCCGCGAAGATAGTTGTTCGACCACTCCGTTGGCGTGGGCTTGAGCACGCCGTCGACAAGTTCGGCGGTCTGTTCGGCCGAGAGCCTGGGTGCCGCCGCCACCAGAATCTCAATCTTCTCGTAGCTGATGGGGAGTGCTGCCACGAGCGGCCAGACATCTTGCCAAGCCGCATCGGCGAGGATCGGGATCAGACGGGCGATGATCGACGCGATCGAGTAGTCGAATGGCGTCCGGTCGAGCAGGCGCCGGACCAGGGCAACGCTCGCCGGCGGGTCGAGGCACGCCGCGAGAGCGGGGAGGGACTCGCCCAGCCAGTAGGGGCTGTCATCGTCGAAAAGGCCGTCGACCGCATGGGCCAGCAGGTCGGCCGACAGATGGGGCGCCAGGGCCGCAAGCAACCGCGGACGCTGATATTGATGCAAGGCCAGTACGAGGTCGAGCGCGGCACGCATATCGTCTTCCGAAACGGCGGACGCCGTTGTGCGGGCCAGCCGGTCGGCCACCTCGCGCTGCTCGGGACGATCGTGGAACTCCCACCAGGAGAAGGCGCCGACGAATTCGGCGAGCGAGAAGCCCCCGTCCTCCGTTCCCGGATCTGCGTCTGCCGGTGCGGGCAGGCTCGGCGCCGGTGCCTCGATCGATGGTTCGGCTTCGAGCGGCGTTTCGTATTCGGGCGGCGCCGGCAGCTCGCGCGGGGGCAGTTGCTCGCGCGGAACGAAGCGGGCGGCGAGGGTGAAGATTTTTTCGGCTTCGGCGGGCGGCAGCTGGCGTGCGAGTTCAACGGCTCTGCTGAGGACGCCGAGCCGGGCGTGTTCGTTGTTGGTGTCGCCGCATGCGACGATGATCGCCTCTTCAAGCGCCGTGCCCCGGTCCTCGGGGGCGAGGCGTTGCGCCACCGCCAGCAGCGCGCGCGTCCGGGCCGGCTTGTCCCGGATGCCGCGCGCCTCGGCATGCATTTCGTCGAGCATCGTCCCATCGAGAACCGGAGCAAGCGCTTCCATGACCCAGGCTCGTTCGCTGTCGAGGCGGAATCGCGACAGGAACAGCGCCTGACGGGGCGCGAGGAAACCCCGCCGCACCATCTCGGCGACGAAGTTCGGCGGCACGGCGGTGGCGACGCTGCGGATCGAGCTCAGGCACAGTCCGATATGGATCAGGCCGCCGAGCCCGATGTAGGGCCGTTGCAATGCGGCCGGATCGGCGCGGGCCGCCTCGAGGAGACGCTGCCAGCAGATTTCGAGCTGCTCGGAGAAGCTGCGGTCGCCGCCCTCCTCGCGTTGCCAGGCGAGGCGCCAGCCGTTTTCGGCGAGCTCCCGGTAGCGCTCGAGCGGGGCATGCTCGGCGTGCTGCAGATGCTGCAGATAATAGATCAGCAGGTAGCGCGGCACACGCTCCGGGGCGCCGGTCTGGCTGTTGACGTCGCGCAGCACCCGCTGCCCCCAGGCGAGGAACCCGGCATCGACGCGCGCGACCATGTCGGAACTCGCGAAACGCGTATGGCGCAGATAGTCGCCAAGCTTCGGGTGGGCGAGCACGAAGCCGCTGGAAACGCCGTCGCCGATGACGAAGCGCTCGATGGGTGCCAGCGTATCCAAGGTGACGAGCGCACCGCCCGGCGCCACCGCGTCGATCACCGCGCCGATGTCGGACAGCATCAGCGGCCCGAGCGCACAGCCGAGGATGGCGAGGATGAGGTTGATCCGGTCCTCGTCGAGCGCACGGCCGGCCTGGTTCCAGGCATCCTTCTGATGGTCGAACCAGGTCTTGAAGAAGGCGGGGAAGCCCGGCTTGAGCTTTTGCAGATCGGACGGCTGCAGCCGGGCCGCGGCGTCCGGCTGGTCCAGCAGGTCATCGACATAGAGCTTCACCAGCAGCGGATCGCCGTGATCGGTCAGCCGGTGCAGCTCACCGACCAGATCGACGTCATCGGCGAGATGGGCGAGCGGGTAGCCCATACGGGCGAGCACGTCGGCGATGCCGTCGCGGTCGAGCGGCCGCACCTCGTGCGAGATCGCCGTGCGTTCGCCGACGCTCCAGCCCAGGCGACGCAGCCAGTCCTGGTCGTGGTCGTCGCCGGCCAGCCAACGGGCCGAGACCACCACGCGCAGGCCGGCCGGCGGCTCGATCGGCAGCAGCGCCTCGGTGACCCGCCAACCCGTGGCCTCGTCCAGCCCGTCGATCACCACCAGGCACGGCTGCGCCGGGTTCTCGAAGCGCGCCAGATATTCCTTGACCCGCTCCTTGAAGAAAGTGACGGGATCGACCGGCGTCGCGGGTGTCGATTCACCGAGCAGGATGGCCAGGCGGTTGGCGAGCGCCTCGTAGAACACCCGCGCCTGGTTGGTCTCGGCGCGGATGCTGATCGGAATGAAGGCGCGCCTGAGATCCGGTGGCAGCTGCTCGACCCAACGGACCAGGAGCGCGGTCTTGCCGCGTCCCGCCGGTGCCGAAAGCAGCATGTTGCGCGGGGCCGCCGGATCGTTGAGCCATGCGTTCAGCGAAGCGATCTCGGCCGCTCGGCCGCCGAAGGGCATCGGCTTCTCGGGCGTGCCGAGATAGCGCCAGAGGAATTGCTTGGTCGAGACCTGGAAGCTCTCGGCGGTGCCCGTGAGGCCGAACTGGACGATGATGTCGCGGCCGCGAAACGTCCCGACCGCGACGACCGCCCGGTCGCTTAAGTTTTTTTTTCTGCGTCGGCGGGCTGGCCCTGCCGGATGCCCTTCACGGTAAAGTCCTCGCCGACCTTGACCTCGTCGCTTTTGATGAGCCCGCCGGTCAGGACGATGTCGGACAGCTCGAATTTCTTTGCGACATCGATCTTCTTGACGTCGATCAGGGCCTGGAACCCCGGTACGTCCTTGCGGGCCTCGAGGGCCGCGAGCAGGGCGGCGGCCAGCGTCTTGAGCTCGCCGTCGCCCGCGGCCGGCGCGATCTGCTTGGCCAGCACGCGCTGCTCGCTCTCGGACTCCGGATCTTCCTCGACCATGTCGAGCAGCGGCTCGGCCTTGGCGAAGCGCGACACGATGAAATGCTTGAGCTGCTTGTAGCCGTCCTTGATCGCCTCGTCGGCGAAGCCCTTGCCGATGGCGAGCGCGCCGGAGGCGAGGGCGGTGAGGGCGGAGGCGATGACCGGGTCCATGGGCGCGTCTCCTGGGCGGGGAAAAGGCGTTCCGAACGGACGTGTCTACGGTGTCAAACTAACATCGGCCGCGCACGTCCGGTTGTGTCAAACGCCACGATCGATCGTTCGTGGCAGAACGCCATGGCCGGCACCTGCGGCAGCATGCTTTACTTCGAATGCCCGTCGCCAACCTCGAACCGAAACGGTGCACCATGTCCGATCCCATCGTCGTCGCCGTCGCCATCACCGGCTCCGTACCGCGCAAGAAGGACAACCCGGCCGTCCCGGTGACGCCGGCGGAGCAGATCGAGAGCACCCACGAGGCCTTCGAGGCCGGCGCCTCGCTCGTGCACATCCATGTGCGCAATCCGGACGAGAGCCCGTCGAGCGACCCGGCACTGTTTGGCCAGGTGCAGGAGGGAATCCTCAAGCATTGCCCCGGGATGATCGTGCAATTCTCGACCGGCGGCCGCGGCCGCGACCCGTCGGCGCGCGGCAACGCGCTCGAGCTCAAGCCCGACATGGCTTCGCTCTCGACCGGCTCGGTCAACTTCCCGACCATCGTCTACGAGAATTCGGCCGTCCTGGTCCAAGATCTCGCCACGCGGATGCGCAGCAACGGCGTCCGCCCGGAGATCGAGCTGTTCGATCTCAGCCATATCCATGGCGCCGTGCGCCTGATCGAAGCGGGCCTGATGGACGAGCGGCCGCATGTCCAGGTGGTCATGGGCGTCAAGAACGCGCTGCCGGCCGACGAGCATCTCCTGGAGATCATGGTGGGCGAAATCCACCGTGTCCTGCCCAAGGCGACCTGGATGGCTGCCGGTATCGGGCCCAACCAGTCCCGCGTCATGGAATGGGCGCTGGCGCGCGGTGCCGACGGCATCCGCACCGGCCTCGAAGACAATATCCGCATCACCAAGGAACGCCTGGCCTCGAGCAATGCCGAACTGGTCAAGCTGGCGGTCGCGACGGCCGAGCGGCACGGCCGGCGGGCGGCGACGCCGGCCGAGGCGCGGGCGAGGCTGGGCTTGAGCCCCGCCCACGGCTGACCGGGCCGGGCCCGACCGGGACGTCGCGGGTGCTCAGTCGGCGGTTCGGGTGGCGTGGTTCCTGATCCGGCCGATCAGTTCCTGGCTTCGCTTGCGTTTGCTGGTGCGCGACATCGCGCGCTCGGCGATGTGCACGAGGAAGAACTGGAGCTTGCCGACGGGGCGACCGGGCCTGGTCTTGCGCTCGATATGCGCGAGGACGCCGAGGCACAGGTGGTCCACGACGAACTCGACCAGTTCGCTCAGATACTTGGAGGACTTGAAGACCTCGGTCGCCAGGAAGATGGCGATGCCGATGATCAGGTAGGAATCGATCACGGACGCCAGCGGCAGCGGAAGATCCCGGTAGAACCAGGGCGCGCCCGTCTTCGCGTATTCCTTTGCCAGGGGATGCGGTGGAAGCTCGGTGCCAACGACGGACGGGAACTCGCCGGCGTCGCTGACGAGTGTGGCGTCGCTGTGCACCTCGTTCATGGCGTCGAGCAAGGTGTAGAGAACCGCGGGCCGGATGTCCTTGCGGACGACGACATTCACCTTCGCGGCCACGACCTCGACGTTGTTCGGCGGGATGTCGCCTTCGACGTCGTAGACACGGTGCGGCAGGATCGTCGGATGCAGGAACGGCAGAAGGCGCGAGACCGCAAGCCCGTCGCTGAGGCTGAGCAGCCGAAGCCTATCGGTCTTGGCCAGCTCGACGACGAGCGCGTTGGACGGATCGAGCATGAACAGGCCCGCATCGAACGCGCCGGCCTTGAGCGCGCGCGCCGCATCGACCAGCGGCATGAAGGCAATGCGGGAATTCTCCGCGGTCACGCCGTAGAGGCGCAGCACGCGCAGCGCCGCCTCGCTCGTGGCGCTGCGCTCGTCCGGCATGACGATGCGCTTGCCGTGCAGGCCGCTCGGCGATGTCATCTCGCCGAGCGCGGCCGCATAGAAGATGAACAGCGGCTGGAGCTCGATCGCGCCGGCGGACGCGGTGTGGGGAAATCGGTCGCGCTGCACAGCCTGGGCGGTAAAGCCGATGTCGACGCCCGCTCCGTCGCGGTCGACGTCGCCGACGATCTCGAGCGAGTCGGCCTTCGCGCGCAGGTTTACGGCGATGCCGCGTTTCTGCAGCGCGTCCCGGTACTTGAGCGCCGTCTTGTAGTAGCTGCCGCCGACCGGCCCGGTCTCGATCGTGACTTGCCTCGGCGGGATCGCGCGGATGACGGCGAAGGCGGCGATCGCGAGCGCCAGGGCCAGCAGGGCAGGGCGGGCGAAGCGCAAGGGAATGCGGCGCGCTCGGTCACTCATGGGGATTCTGTCCGATAAGGTCCCGGCTGGACGGTCAGCCGGCGCAGCGCCACGCGGTTCAGATGGCGGCGCAGGAGGTTCACGGCAGCGAAACCGGCCTGGAGCGTGGCGCCGAAGCACAGGATGCCGACGGCGAACAGTGCCAGCCGATCGCCGAGGGCGGGCAGCCGTTCCGCCTGGCGCAGGATGACCGTGATGCCTTCCGTGACGCCGATCGCGGCACCGGCGCTCGACGACATGACCAGCACGAAGAAGGCGCGCGCGACATTGGGCAGAAACAGCAGTGCTGCGGGCGTCGAGCCGAGGCGCAACTGGCGCAGCGCCTCGGCCCCGCTGTCCGCGACGTAGGCGGTGGAATAGGGGACCAGGGAAAGCGCCACGGCCGTGGTACCGGAGAGCGACAGCGCCGTCCCGAAGAGGCTCATCTCCCGCGGGACGACGTTCAGCAGGAAGAACATGACGACGAAGGTCGGCGCCGCGCGCAGGAACGTGACGACCAGGGCGGAAGCGGCACCGGCCAAACCGCCCGAGACGCGGGCGAGGGCGAGCGGCACGCCCAGGGCGAGCCCCAGCGCGAGCGCGGTGCCCGCAATCGCGAAGTTGAGCGCCATGCCGGCGAGCAGGCGGCCGAGGAAATCCGGCGACAGGTGGTCGATCAGCGACATCATGTCGGGACGCCGCGGCGTTCGAGGAAGGATCGAAGCGCCGTGCACAGCCAGACGACCAGGATCACGACCGCCGTATAGAAGATCAGCAGGATCCAGTAGGTCGTCGCGCGCTCGCTCGAGAACGAGCTGATGTCGGTGAGCGCGCTCAGCAGCTCGGGCGCGCCGATGAAGCTCGCGATGGGCGTGCCCTTGGTGGCGTTGATGACGAAGGCCATGATCTGCGTCGCCGAGCGGCGCACGGCGCGCAGGAAGAGATCCCGCCCACCCGCCGGATCCGAGGCCGCTTCCGCGCGGAGCGTCAGCGTCGCCTCCGAGATCGCCTGGCCGGCATAGCTGCCGTTGGTCAGGCCGAGCGCCAGGATCGACGCGGCCAGTGCCACCGGCGACGAATAGGATGCGATGGCGTTGGCGAGTGCTGCCGCGATGACGAGGGTCAGGACGATCGGCGAGGATTGCAGCGCGACCGTCAGCAGCCGCACGGCCAGTCGCAGGAAACGCTCGCGCGCGCCGAGTGCCGCGCCGAAGGCCAGCGCGAAGGCGAGGGTCGAGGCGATCGCGCCTGCGACGAGGACGAGCGAGTTGATAAGGCCGGTCCGGAACATCCGCCAGGCCGGCATCGTCTTCAGCATCGGCAGCGACAGGGTGATGCCGGTTCGCTGCGAGAGCCAGGCCTCGGCGGCCGCGACGCGGTCCGCCACGCGCGTGGGCCCCAGATCGCTGGCCAGCGGCGGCAGCACGCAGGACGGGTTGGCGCTTCCCGTCGCCGTATCGCATTCCGGGCGGTGCCAGATTGCCTGCTGCTCCTCGAAGAATCCGGTCGCGATATGGTTCGCGCGGGCGATATCGAGAAAGACGCCGTCGCGGTGGAAGATCTGGCTGGTCAGCGCGAGCGCGCGGGCCAGCCGTTCGCCACCGGCCTGGGCGACGGCCATGCCCCAGGGCACTGGCGCAAAGCCGAGCTTCCGGTCGTAGAGCGATGCGAAGGCCGGGTCCGCGAAGGATGCCGCGAAGAAGCTGTCGTCCTGAGCGATGAGCGAGCATGCGTCGGCGCGCAGGCGGTCCAGCAATTGCTCCGGGCTCTCGAACAGCATGAGGCGGGCACCGTGGGACGACAGTTCGGCGTTCGAGCCGTTGCCGATGGTCACGCAGACCGTCCGCCCCGCGACGTCGGCCCAGCTCGTGACCGCAAGCTCGCGCGGTCCGACCAGCACCGTTTCCGATCGATAGTAATGCGGCCGGACGAAGCGGGCCTGGCCGTCGCGGAGCGTGGTGTGGCCCATGGTGGCGATGGCGACGTCGATGCGGTCCTCGGCGAGCAGGGCGATGCGGTTCGAGGACTTCACCGTCGCCAACTCGGCGCCGACGCCGAGCCTGTCTGCGATGGCGCGCGCCAGATCGATCTCGTAGCCGCTGCGGACCGCCCCCGCCGCGAACAGCGGATAGTCCGCCCGCACGCCGACGCGGATGCTTCCCGCGCAGAGCACGCGAACGAGACGGTCGGCGTCCGGTGCCGCGCAGGCGCCGGGGATGCCGGCGCGCGCCTCGTCCAGCAGGCGCGCGAGGGCCGTGTCGGGCGACGGGGCTTCATCGGCGCGCGCGCCGGGCGCTGCGATGGCAAACGCGGCGAGGACCAGCAGGCAGGCAAGGGCCTGGGCAAGCGCCCGGGCAGTGCGGGACGGCACGACCATGTCAGCCCAGCGTATCGGGCTTGCCGATCTCGACGATGTGCATCTCGGCGAAGGCGTAGGCGCCGAAGTGATGGATCGAGCGCCCTTCCTCGGCGCGCAGGACGCTGCGCGTCATCCGATCGAGCTTCTCGCCGGGGATGTGGAGCAGCATTGTTCCAGCGACCCGGAACGAGAGGCCGCTTCGCACGACCATATCGCGCGACTGCTCGAGCCCGACGAACGCATTGTGGGTGATGACGGCGTGACCGCCGGGCGCCAGATGCGCGACAACGCCGCGGAGGAACGGATCGAGCAGGCGGCGCCCGTCCCGGCCCCCGTCGCTCCAGGTCGGGAAGCGCCCGGCGAAATCGCCGCGCTCGGTCGGGAAGTGGGGAAGATTGGCGACGATCATGTCGAAGCGGCGGCCGGCCACGGGCAGCCACATGTCGCCGCGGTGGAACTCGGCCCTATCGTCGTAGCCGAGCGCGCGCAGCAGGCGCGTGCCCTCCTGAATCGCCTCATGCTCGACGTCGATGCCGCAGAGCGAGGCGGGGCCGAGCGCGCCGAGCGCGGCCAGCACCACCCCACTGCCCGAGCCGATCTCGAGCACGCGCGCGCCGCGGACACGTGCCGGAGCGCTGCGGAGGGCCTGGATAAGAAAAGCCGTGTATTCGCTTGGGCGGAACCGGTGGGCAGGCGCCCCGGCGGCGTGAACCTGCGCGAGCTCAGGTTCCGGATTCGTCAACATTCTGCGGGTTCCTCAGATCATCCTATCCGCCTGGGAGCCCGCCGCGCTGGGCGATCCATCCGAGGGACAGGACCAGATCATTCATTGAACCTGCAAGAATACTGGCCGCCGTTGCCATCTGTCCAGAACCCGCCGGATGACAGATCCATGATATTTCCATGTCGATCCCAGAGGGAAATCTACTGGAACTGGGCGGCCGCTGAAGCCGGTTTAGCCGCTCCGGCCGAGCGCCGGATCGAGCAGGCCGTGTCCTTCCGGCAGGCCGGGGCCGGGCTCGACCATTACGTCGCGGGCGCTCAGCGGTTCGCGGCATTCGGAGCAGATCATGACCGGGTCCAGCAGCGCGCCGCAGGTCCGGTGCCGGTAATGCACCGGCCGCGGCCGGCCATGGGCGCCATGGGTGTCGCCCCAATGCACGAGCGCCATCAGCACCGGATAGAGCGCATAACCCTTTTCGGTCAGGCGATATTCATAGCGGGCCGGACGGTCCTGGTAGGCCTGGCGCTCGAGCACGCCGGTCGCGACCAGCTTTTTCAGCCGGTCGGCCAGCACATGGCGCGTGACGCCCAGCCGCTCCTGGAACTGCTCGAAGCGGCGGACCTTGAGGAAACAGTCGCGCAGGATCAGCAGGCTCCAGCGGTCGCCGATCACCGAGACGGTGCGCGCGACCGAACAGGCCTCCTCGTCGAGCATGTCCCAGCGCATGATGCGGACCGATCCCTTCTGCCGATCCGACCGAGAGTCGAATGGCCGGCCGGGCCTGTCAAGGTTCCATTTCGGAACGGGCGGGCTGGAGCCTGCCGGCGAGCAGGTCGCCGAGGCCGGTGCCGATGCGGGCGCGGTAGATCCGGTCGATCGTGCCGTCGGCCTGCATGGCGCCCAACGCCTCGTCGATCCGGTGCATCGGCAGGGCCGCGCCCTGGCCGAAATGCGGGTAGAGCGGGGTGACGCTGAAGGCGGGCGACAGGCTGCGGATCGCTAGATGATCGGCAGCCGCAAGCGCGCGGATATTGACGAGATCGCCCAGCAGCAGGTCGAACCGGCCGGCGGCCAGCATGGTTGCCTGCTGCTCGTCCGTCTCCGGCGCCAGGTTGCGCTGCAGGCCGGGAAGATCGCGGATCTCGGCCGGATATGTGTAGGTGCGCACCAGGCCGATGCTGCGGCCTTCGAGCGCCGCCACACCGTCGTAGCGCCGCAACGGATCGTCGGTGCGCACGAAGAAGGCATTGACGAAGGCGGCGGTCGGGTTGCGGCCCCGCAGGTACTCCGGATGGTCCGAACCGTCGAGGAACAGGTCGGCGGCACCGTCGGCGACGTCGGCCAGGCAGCGCCGCCATGGCCGTTCGGTGAACCGGATCTGATAGCCGGCGCGCCGGGCCGCCTCGGCCATGATGTCGACGGTAAGTCCCGCGGGCTTGCCGTCGATCGTTTGCTCATAAGGCGGCCAAGTGACGAAGCAGGCCTCGAGCGGCTCCGCCAGGGCGGGTGCAGGGATGGGGAGGGCGGCGAGCAGGGCCGGTAGCAGGACCAAGGTGCGGGCGAAGGACATGACGGGGCGGGAGCCTATCATGGATCCGTGCCGGTCGTACGCTGGTTGGTGGCGGACCGATTGGCCCCGCCGCTTCCCGGCGGCAGGCAGGGCTAATGCGGTGCGACCGTCAGGTCCTGGCTGCGGTAGCTGTCGCGCGGGCTCGGCTGCCAGCCGGTGACGTAGGGCTTGATCAGGTGCTCGGCCGCGTAGAAGAAGATCGGCGCCACCGGTTGGTCGGCCAGCGCCACGGCCTCGGCCTTGGCGAACAGGCGATAACGCTCGGCGAGCGTGGCCGCCGCGTTCGCCTGGGCGTATAGCGCGTCATAGGCGGGGTTCTGGTAGCCCAGATCGTTATAGGCCGAGGTCGAGACGAGCGATTCCGCGAGCGGTGCCGGATCGTCGTAGAAGGAGATGAAGGCGGCGCGGAACGCCTCGGTCGCCTTCTTCTGCTTGCGGGTGTCGAGGAAGGTCTTGAACTCCTGGTTCTCCAGCGTGACCTCGACGCCCAGCGCCTGCTTCCACATGCCGGCGACCGCGATCATGATCTTCTTGTTGTTCTCGCTGGTATTGTAGAGCAGCGACAGCGTGAGCGGCTTGCCGGGTCCATAGCCGGCCTCGGCATAGGCGGCGCGGGCCAGCTTCAGCCGCTCGGCCGTTGGCAGCTCCGCCCAGCACGGCACCAGGGTCGGATAGTCCTTGATGCCGGGCGGGATCCAGCCGTAGGCCGGCACGGTGCCGCCGCCGACCACCTTCGCAACCAGCAGCGGCCGGTCGATCGCCAGGCTGAGCGCCCGGCGCAGCGCCGGATTGTCCTTGAACGGCGGCCGCTCCTCGTTGAAGCCGATGTAGAAGATGCCGAGCTCCGGGTTGCTGCGGTATTCGGCGGCCAGCTCGCCATGAATGAGGGCGAACTGGTCGTGCGGCACCTCGTCGGTCATGTCGAGCCCGTCGGCGCGATAGCGCTTCAGCGCCTCGTTCTGGTCCTCGATCGGGTAAAATTCGACCCGGTCGATCGCGACGTGGGCGCGGTCCCAATAGTCCGGGTTGCGTTCGAGCACGATCCGCGCCTGGGGCCGCCATTCGACCAGCCGGTAGGCACCGTTCGAGACCAGGTTGCCGGGCCGGAACGCATCGCGCCCGAAAGCCTCGACCGAGGGCCGATGGACGGGCCTGAGCCGCGCCAGGATCGCCGGCAGTGCGGGGTTGGGCGCCTTGAGGTGGATCTCGAGCGTCAGCGGATCGATCGCCCGGACGCCGAGCGCGTTCAGGTCCTTCTCGATGCCGGTGCGGATTTCGACCGCGTTCGCGATCGGGTCGGCCAGAAAGCTGTTGTAGAAGGCGTTGGCCGGATCGACCTGGCGGCGCAGGCTGTAGACGAAATCCTCGGCGGTGACCGCGTCGCCGTTCGACCAATGGCCGTCGGGGCGCAGCGCGAAGGTCCAGTCGAGCCCGTCCGCCGACGCGTTCCAGCTTCGCGCGGCGCCGGGCACGATCGCGCCGCCGGGACCGGGGGCGGTCAGCCCCTCGAACAGATCGCCCAGGATATGGTCTTCCGGGATGGTGTTGAACTTCTCTGGGTCGAGGGTGCCGGGCTCGGCGCCGTTGTCGCGGCGCAGCACGCTGTCGGCGGCGGCGGTCTGGCCCGCGAGCAATGCCGCGAGGGCGAGGGCGGCGAGCGCCGTCCGGCCGATCATCGTGCCCCCGCGCCCGCCGCTTCGAGCGTCGACAGTTCGTCGGGCGGATTCCAGGGGATGGCGAACGGGCTGACCGGCCCGACGACGAAGCCGCGATCCGCCGGAAAGCGCTGGGCAAAGCGGGTCGCGCCGCTTTTCTGATCGGCGGCATAGAGCACGTGGTCGCGGCCGGCGTGCCATTGGGCCGCGAGCGGCTCGTCCGGCTCGGCCTTCGGCCGGGAGATCGTCGCAATGAACGGCCGGTCGGCCGGCTGGACGAAGATGTCGGACAGCACCACTTCGCGGATGTGCAGCTGCCGCGCCTCGGTCGCCTGACCGCTGAGGGCCTCGTATTCCCGGGTGAGCGCCTCCACCTCGGCCCGGAGGTCCGGCAGCGAGGCGCCGATCTCCTCGGCGGTCCTGCGAACGATCTCGACATCCATCTCGATCTTTTGCTGGGCGCTGATCGCCTGGCTGCGATGGACCATCAGGTGCCGGCAGGCGGTATAGAGCGCCTCCATCTGGGCCGCGAACACGATCGCAATGACGAGCAGGCCGAGCAGCGCCAGGCCGCCGATCGTGCCGTTGGCGTAGAGCGTGGCCCAGAGCGCTCCCAGGGAGGTGTCTTCGGGCATCAGAGATGCAGTCCCGCGCGCTGGTTCTCGTCGATCGCTATCAGCTGGAACTCGCGCTTGGAGCCGAAGCGCTGCTCCGCCATCGACAGGCACAGGTTGGCGTTCCGGCCCCAGACCCGGACCAGGCGCGGCTGCCGCCAGACATCGGGATCGGGCCGGCGTCCGGTGCCGGCGGTCGCCTGGGGCGGCATCGGCAGGCGGACGGCGGCGAACAGGCAATGGCCGTCCTCGAGCCGTGGCACGCCCAGCTCGAACACCATGTCGACGCGCTCGCGCCGGGGGGCGGCGATGTCGCGCCGGCAGTCGGCAATCTTTGCCATGAGATGGTTTCGTTCGCGGGCGAGATCACGCGACGCGCTCTCCGCCGCGGCGAGTTGCTGGCGTGCCGCCTCGAGGCCGGCGAGCGCATCGACCGAACCCCGGTTGGTTTCGGCCAGCCCAAGCCCCCGCGCGAATCCTTCGATCGCGCGCCGTTGCAGGCGGGGCATCAGGACGAGCAACAGGATGCCGACGCCGATCGCCCAGAATATCGGCACGGGATTCATCTTCCCTCCTGGCGAAGGTGCGAGGCCGATGAGGCCGCTCGACCATGCTTATGCACGGTCCGGCCGGTCGATCAAGCGGCGACACCATAGAATTTTCGCCAAAAGCGCGACAACTCCGGCGAGCTGTCATCACCCACGCGCAGATGTGGTTCGAGAGGACGGGCGCTCGGCCGCCCGCCTCTGCGTTCCCCGGTTGGGCGCTATTCCGCGGCGCGTTCGGTACTGCGGGTGAGGAGCCGGTCGAAATAGGCGATGGTCTTGGCGAGGCCGACCTCGAGCGGGACGGTCGGGGTCCAGTCGAGCACGCGCTGGGCCTCGGTGATGTCGGGGCAGCGCTGCAGCGGGTCGT